>Ga0208647_1000251_pt1 | contig 18571 bp, 19 predicted proteins | sample AntAceMetag02UKA_FD_184765 | JGI IMG/M metagenome (GOLD analysis project Ga0208647, IMG submission 184765) | Saline lake microbial communities from Ace Lake, Antarctica - Antarctic Ace Lake Metagenome 02UKA (SPAdes) (version 2) | ecosystem: Environmental > Aquatic > Non-marine Saline and... | reverse complement strand
CGGCAAATTAAATAATTCTAATAAACCAAAAGAACATCATCAAAGCAAACATAAACAAGATAAAATAAGTCGCAATTCTATAAGCACTCTTCGCAAACTTCTCCGAACCAAAAATTCCAAACACAGCCAAATAAAAGAACCGTCCACCGTCGAGCATTCCAAGCGGCATCATATTAAACAAAGCCACAAGTAAATTGATAACCATAACCCACCATAACAAATGATAAATAAAGAAAACAAACTCACCATCCCAAGTAGCCTTGTAATAAGTTGACGATTCCTTAAATCCCATAAACTTAGCCAAAACACCCTGGATAAAACCTCTAGGCGCAGCCTCATTATGCCTAATACCAAGATAGCCGTACTCAATACTCTTATTGGGATGCTCATCCAAAACAATATCATATTCCTTCAATCCATCAACATCCTTCGTCACAAAATGAACAGCGTCACCAGGATTTTGACTCTCCATAAACTCTTTCAAACTATCCGCATTCAAAATCTTCACATTGTCAGCCTGAACAATCGCACCCTTCATCCCAGCCAAAATAGCAGGAGCCTCGGTATAAGCAATCAAACTCGCCCCATTATCATTAGCCAACTGAACAGCCAAACCCTCATCCAAATAATAATTCCCATCCGCAGTCATAACCTTCTTCAAACCATTAACATCTTCAAACCCAGTTATACTATCCAAAGGAACCGCAGCCAAACCATACGAATTAAAAATATAACCAGAAGCAGTAAAGCTCGAAAAGAAAAACAAAACATAAAGCAAATAAAATAATAACGCAACCAAAATATTCGCAAAAACCCCAGCTCCCAAAACAGTCATCTGCTCCAACTTCTTCTTCTTATGAAACCCACTTTTTTCTTCCTCAACAAACGCACCAAGTATCGGACCAAGAAAAACCAAACCAGTAGACTTAATCTTCACCTTAAACAACTTCATAAAAACACCATGCGAAAACTCATGACAAATTGCAACAATAGCCAAAGCTACCAAAAAGTAAGTAAAATAAAACGGCGGGAAATAATTTTCCATTCCAAACAGCTTCGGAAAATACGGAATCAACGGAGCAATAGGAGGCGCCTTAATCAACTTCGTAATCTCAGGATGAAACAAATAAATCGAAACAGTTTGCCCCAACATCCAAATCATCACCGCCATCAAAACTCCACCAACTCCAACAATAACCCACTTCATCTTCTGCATAATAAAACCAAATTTCTTCGCAAACCAATTAATCGCCTTAACTCCAAACTGCGTCCGCCACATAAAAATAATCCCTTCCCTAGTCAACTCACTCCTCCTTCGATTCAAAAACCAAAAAACACCAAGACTAAACAAAACCAAAAACACGACATCATAAACCCAAAAGTCCACCATCCTAACTAAACACAATTCCCATTTAAAAAACTACTCACTTCTCACATCTAATAATACATCCCACAATAATACAAAATGTCAAAATTTAATCTCGATACGAAATGCGACGTCGAAGATGTCGTAATTTTGTATGGAAAAAAATAATCAAGTCCGCAAATCAAAATTTTAGGTTCAGGCGCCCACTCGGAATGAGAAGGGCAGAACCGTAAAGAAATTTTGATTTGCATTAAATACTATAATTAAAAATTGATTTTTCATAGAAAATTGATTTTAGATTATAGTTAACCAAGTTTTGATTCCAGGGAACCTTTTTCTAAAAGGGAGCCTACTTCTTCCTAACAGGCCTAAACTCTCTAGACTTACACTTCCGACATCTAACCTTGCCACCAATAATCTTCAAAGGCTCAACCTTCATCTTGTGCTTACAAACCTTACAAACAAACGCGTTCTTATACAAACGATTCTGCGCAGCCGGTATCTTAGTTGCCATAATCAATTATCCAAAATTCACTTTAAAAAACTTCCGACTAAGTATTTAAGTTTGTAAAGAAGTTATGATGGGTCTATAACGAGGATTCCAAATAGTCCTTACAATTTCACCAGACCGTGAATCATAGGCAACTTTTCTTTTGCCAACATCAATTCCCCCACCTATATCATATCCAAGAGAACCCGTAACATAATTAAGATTTGCAATCTGAGAATTAATATCTAATTCTTCATTTGTACATCTTAAAGCTAAAGGAGCAGGTCTGGGAAGAAACAGAGTCTTTCGTTCACCGAGCTCAGTATGATTTATTTCGTAAACAGCTGGAGCATGAGGAAAAAGAACTGTCGGTATGACAAAATTACAATCTTTTGATTTAGCAAGTTTTATAGCAGCCTCTCCCCGAAAAGTATGAGGAGATCCGTTTTCAAGTCCCAAAAAATCAGAGGTCGGAATAGATTCGACTAGAAGCATCTCGATAATCATATATAATATTTAATTGCAGTATTTTAAAAAACTATCGATTAAAATTCTACAAGGCCCGCTTCAACAACTTATCTTCCTCAACCAACCAATACTCAACATTACCACCCTCAACAACTCCCTCAACATCTTCACCAATCTCCAAATCCAAATTCTCAAAATTCTCACTATCCATCAAACTAGCCATATTTCCATGAACAGACAAAACCTGCGCGTTTCGCTTATCAATCATAGGAACCTCAAACTTATCATGCCCAGGGATAACACCAACTTTCTTCTTACCAGTAAAAATATTCACAGCCTCAAACCGAACCTTCGCATGTCCATGCTTTCCAGTCTTACTAATATCCATCTTCTTTACCTGATGCGCAACTCCATCAATAATAATAAAACCACCAACACGCATCTCCGTAGAGTTAATAACTTTAGCAACCATAATACACTAAAATAAATTTCTTTTATAAAGTTTCCGTAGAAATTTATAGCTGAAACATCTTTGATGTTATTATTATAAAACTTTGTTCCCAAAAATTTTAAAAACCCGAACCAATTCTTAATAAAATGACAATAAAAAAATCAGACTTTATAGAAATAGACTTCACAGGAAAAATCAAAGAAACAAATGAAATCTTCGATACAACAATCGAAGCCGAAGCAAAAGCCCAAGGATTCAAAACCGAAGGAATCAAACCAAGCATAATCTCAGTCGGACACAAAATGCTCCCAGAAGGTTTCGACAAAGATCTAATCGGCAAAGAAGAAAATAAGTCTTACGAGCTAAACCTAAAACCAGAAGAAGCCTTCGGAAAAAGAAATCCACAAATGGTAAGAATGATTCCAACAAAACATTTTCACGAACAAAAAATTACACCACAAAAAGGAATGAAATTAAATCTTGATGGCCAAATCGTAAAAGTGCTATCCTCAGACAAAGGACGAACTCTCGTAGACTTCAACAACCCACTCGCAGGAAAAGAAATAGAATACACATACAAAATCAACAAAACAATAATCGACCAAAAGGAAAAAATCATCGCACTCCAAGATTTCCTATTCCGACAAGTCTTCGATTACGAAGTCAAAGATAAAACAATCACATTCAAAATTCCAAAAGAAGCCGAACAATTCATCAAAATGCTCTCGCCAAAATTCGAAGAAATACTAGGTCTGAAAATAGAAACCGAAGCAATCCAGGAAAAGAAAAACTAATTCTACTACCCAACCCCACAAATTCTTAAAAACCCAATCAACCAACCTAACACATGGAAGACATACTAAGAGATGACATACCAGATATCCAACCAATCCACTCGTCAAACGCAAACGCCGAGATAGACAAAGAACTCGAACAAATTCTAAGAAAACAATCCGCAAGAATCAAAGTAATAGGAGTCGGAGGCGGAGGCGGAAACACAACATCAAGAATGCGAGAAATCGGAATCAAAGGAGGAGAAGTAATCGCGATAAACACAGACGCACAAGATCTACTCTACGCAAACGCCGATCAAAAAATCCTAATCGGAAGAGAAATATCAAAAGGATTAGGAGCAGGAAGCAATCCTAGAGTCGGAGCCGAAGCCGCAAAAGAACAAGCCCAAGACATCAAAAAGAAACTAGCTAATTCAGACTTAGTCTTCGTAACCTGCGGATTAGGCGGAGGAACCGGAACAGGCGCAGCCCCAGTCGTAGCCGAAATGGCAAAGAAACAAGGAGCACTAGTTATCGGAGTCGTAACCCTACCTTTCACAGTAGAAGGAGCAAAACGAATCGAAAACGCAATGGAAGGACTCGAAAGAATGGAAGGCATCGTAGACACACTAATCGTAATCCCAAACGACAAACTCCTAGACCTCGCACCAGACCTACCTCTACCAACAGCCTTCAAAGTAGCGGACGAAATCCTAACTAACGCAGTCAAAGGAATCACAGAACTAGTAACATCTTCAGGACTAGTAAACCTAGACTTCGCAGACATCAAAGCAATCATGGCAAACGGAGGAGTCTCCCTAATCGGAATGGGCGAATCCGACTCAAACGACCGAGCCTCAGAAGCAGTTGACAAAGCACTAAACAACCCACTTCTAGACGTCGACATCAAAAACGCATCCGGCGCACTAGTAAACGTAATCGGCGGAACAGACCTTTCCCTAGAAGAATACAAACAAGTCGTCCAAAAAATCGGAGAACAGCTATCCCCAGACGCAAAACTAATCTCCGGAGCCCAAATCTCAAAAGACATGGAAAAAGCGATAAAAGTAATGGTCGTAATAACCGGCGTAAAGTCCCCACAAATCTCAGGCGAACGACTCCCAATAGAAGAGGCCCGAAGAAAGGACATGGAAGGCGAACTCGGAATCCAATTCTTCGAGGAATAATTCAATCAAAGATTAAAGAACTTCAATAAGTTCTATTGGGAGACAATCAGGATCTCTCAAAAAACAATACCAAGCACAAGTTGTCCCTTTTTTCGGTTCATCAATATCAACACCTTTAGATTTCAACTCATCATATTTTTCTTTAATATTATCAACCTGTATCCCTATATGTTTAATACCAATTTGTTTTAAATTAGAAAAATCATCTTGCTTTTCTTCATAGTCTGAAAAAGAAAAGATTTCTAATCTCATATCTTTATTTTGTAAAATAATTGCTTTGCCTGTCCAATCAGGTTTAGTAAACCTATTTATCTCTTTAAAGTCAAAATTTTTCTTGTAGAAACTACTTGATTTTTCTAAATTCCTAACACTTATACCTATATGATGAATCCTCATATTAGCTTTAAAGCAAATTCTTATATAAAAGTTTCTGGCGAGATATTAAAAAACCATCCACAAGAAATGCGGCGTCAAAGACGACGCAATTTTTTGTGAAACAAACATCCCATACAAAACAAAACCACCAATCTTAAAAACTCAAACCAATTAAAATAATCATGGTAAAAAAACTAACAAGAAAAATCTCCGCGCAATACAACAAATACCTCCGAGTGTGGCGTCTCCTAAAAAAACCAACCATGGAAGAATTCAAAACAATCTCAAAAGTCACCGTAATCGGACTCCTAGTAATCGGAGCACTAGGCTTCGCAATTTCCGTAGTCATGAAACTAGGCCTAAAATTCTAACCTATCCCAAATCCCCTTCTCACTCAAGAGTCCATAAGAAATTATGCGGCGAAGCCCATAATTTTTTATGGAATAAGCCAAATCCCAAATCCCAAATCCCAAATACCAATACCCCAAGAAACCCAAATATTTAAAAAAGAAAATTTTCTACTAAATACATCTAGTTCTAAAAATTTTAAGAACTAGTTGAAAACAATGGCAATAGGATATAACGACGAATTCGACTACCTCGATGATGAGGACGATAGCGGCGCAGAAGACGCATTCGCACCAAAGATAAAAGGAGCAAGCAAGCCTTCACTAGTCCCAGAAGACGACGTAAACACAGAACCAGCATCAGAACTAGCCGAAGAAGAAAAAGAAATCGAAGAAGAAGCCAAAGTATCAGAACCAAGAGAACACGAATCCCAAATTTACATAGTAAAAGTTACAACAAACAAAGAAGACAAAGCATTAGAAATGATCGCAGACAAAGTAAAGAAAAAGAACATCGACATCTACGCAATAGCACGACCTCACGGACTACGAGGCTACATATTTTTAGAATCCCCTGACCATAAACACGCAGAAGACGCAGTTTTCAATCTACCCTACGTAAAAGGAATCATCGGAGAAACAGTAAGTTACGACAAAGTAAAACAAATGCTAGAACCAGTTGCAGCCGACATCAAAATCGAAAAGAACGACATCGTAGAAATAATCTCCGAACCATTCAAGAACGAAAAAGCAAAAGTAGTTCGAGTAGACAAACCAAAGAACGAGTGCGTAGTCTCCCTATTAGGAGCAGCAGTCCCAATTCCAGTTACAGTAAAACTAGATAACATCAGAGTAATAAGAAGGGAGGAACTAGAAGACGAGGAGTAGGTAATCTTTTAAACCAACTTTTCAAAAATCTACAATGGCAATTATCAAGTTACTAGTCGAAGGTGGAAAAATGTCTCCAGGTCCAGCAGTTGCACAACAATTAGGACCAATGGGCGTAAACATGGGAAAAGTCATCGAAGATGTAAACGCAGCAACACAAGAATTCAAAGGAGTAACTCTTCCAGTTCATCTAACAGTTAACCCAGACACAAAAGAAGTTTCAATCAAAGTCCTGTCTCCTCCAACTTCCGAACTAATCAAAAAAGAACTAGGAATAGAGAAAGCATCCGGAGCAAGATTAAAGCAACGAGTAGGAAATTTCGCAATTGAACAAGTTATCTCTGTAGCAAAAGCAAAACACGACGCAATGCTCTCAAACGATTTCATGGCATCAGTAAGATCAGTAATAGGAACATGTCAAGCACTCGGCGTATTAATAGAAAACAAAGAAACAAAAGAAATCATGAAAGAAATCGACGAAGGAGAATATGCAGATGAAATCAGTGCCAAGAAAACTGACGTTGATCCAGAAAAACGAAAATCATTAGATGAATACTTTGAAACAATTGCTGCAAAGCAAGAGGCAGTCAAGAAAGAAGAAGACGCGGAGAAAGCAGCCGAAGAAGAAAAGAAAGCAGCTAAGGCAGTTGCTCCAGAAGCAACACCAGTTGTAAAGAAATAGCTTTATTAACAGATAAATCACCTCATATTTATGGGGCCATGGTCTAGCCTGGTATGATTCGAGGTTTGGGACTTCGCGACCGCAGTTCAAATCTGCGTGGCCCCATTCAAATTCAGAAAAGAACGCGATTTGAACCTTGGTTCAAGTCTGTGGCGAGCAATTCGCTTCGAGAAACGGAAAGATTAAATACCGTTTCGAAATGCAAATTGCGAGAGAAGCCCCATTCAAAATAAAAACAAAAAACAAAAATGGCAGTAAAGAAGAAAAAAATCGGAAGCGCAGGAAGATTCGGCGCAGGTTACGGTAAGATAAAGCAGAAGCTCGTAGCTGTAGAAAGAAAACAAAGAATCAAACAAGAGTGCCCATTCTGCAAAGGAACTGCAAAACGAAAAATTAAATCAATCTGGAACTGCTTAAAATGCGGAAAAGAATTCGCTTCAGGAGCGTATCATTTAAAAAACCAGAAAACTAAGAAATAAAATGGCAGGATACAAATGTTTCCATTGCGGAAACAAACTTAAATCAGAAGAATTAAAGAAAAGATTCGTTTGCCCAGAATGTGGTTCTCGTATTTTTTATAAACCAAGAAATAAAATGAAAACAGTGAGTTCTAATTAATATGGAAGAAGAATGTAATAACCCAGCACACGATCACTCAAATCCTCTAGCAAACCTAGACCAAGAAACACAACAACAAATCCAAGAACTCCAGATGATGGAACAATCCTTTCAACAACTTTTAATGCAAAAAAACGCCTTCTCTATGGAATCGAACGAAACAGATCTCATAATCAAAGAAGTCGAAAAAACAGAAGGCGAAGTCTCTAGAATAATTGGCAACCAAGTAGTAATCAAGGCAACAAAGGAAGAAATTATAACAGATATGAAAAAGAAAAAAGAATTAATCGAAATAAGAATGAAAACAATCGATGAGCAAGAAAAAGAATTTTCCGAAAAGATGGAATCACTTAGAGAAGAAGTGATGAAAAAAATCCAAGGATAAATTTCTAAAAAATTTAAAACAAACATACCAAGACATAACGAAGTATCAATCAACACATAATAGAGATACTCCGTAACATAAATATTTAAATACTGAAAATCTAAAACTATATCATGGCATTTAATCCATTCAAAAAAATCATGGGAAACGACAGCGAAATCTCTCCAGACTTCATTGAAATTGACCTAGAACAAGAAAGATCCGATTCTAAAATTATAGTAAAAACATTCGTACTAAAAGTTTACGAAGACATCAATCCAATCCTAAACTCACTTCGAGAAGGATACACAATAGCAGTAATCGATATCAAAACTTTGAAGTCTAAAGACGTAATCGAACTAAAGAGAGCAATATCCAAAGTTAAGAAAACAGTAGAAGCATTAGACGGAAAAATAGCAGGCTTCGGAGAAAACACAATCATCGCAACACCTTCAAAGGTTTTCGATATCCAAAAAGGCGCAGCCGAAGCTTCAAAATCAAGACCAGACGATATCGAACGATTTTAATAACTCTTAAAAATCCCTTCTCCTATACATATAACATGAAAACTCTATTCATAGAAACAAAAAGAAAGTTCAAAGACTCCGAAATAAACCTATCTATATTAGACAAGCTCCCAGGCGAAACAATATCTCTAGCCGCAACAATCCAATATATAGACCTAATTCCAAAGGTAAAATCATATCTAAAATCCCTAGGAAAAAAAGTAACAATAAAACAGGGTGCCCATCACAAAGCCCACGTCCTAGGCTGCAACTCCACAGCTCTCGACTCCAAAGCAGACACAGCCCTAATAATAACCGACGGCAAATTCCACGCAATAAACAACGCAATCCAAATCCAAAAACCAATCTACATCTTCAATACAAAAACCCTAGAAAAAATCACTCAACAAGAAATCGACACACATAACAAAAAAACCCTAGCCAAACAAAAGAAATTCCTTCTAGCAGAACAAGTCGCCCTAATCCTCTCAACAAAACACGGACAACATCACAAACAAATCAACAAGATAAAAAAGAAAATGGAATCCCTAAACAAGAAAGTCTACATCTTCGAAGCAAACAACATCAACACTTCCGAATTCGAAAACTTTCCACAAATCAAACTCTGGATAAACACAGCTTGCTATGGACTAGCCAGAGACGACCCACGAATCATAAACCTCCAAGACATCCAACAATTTCTAAAATAAAATAAACTCGCCAAGTCGGGCGAAGCCCTTACCAACAACCAAAAACTAAGAACCAACAACAAAATCTAACGTAGTTAGATTTTAGCCATCGCAAAAACACTCTTCAGCGCAACAACAATCGTCGCCGGCACAAACAATAACAACAAACTACCTAAAACATTCCGAAGAACAGTCACAACATAATTATTCAAAGCAATATACTTCAAAGGCTCCATCCCAAGCGAACCAACAATAACCAAACTCAAACTAGCCAACAAAAAAGTCATCGAGTCCCGATCGCTAGTATTCATGAAACCAACAATCAAACCAATCAAAACAAGCGCCGAATAAAACAATCCACCAGCCTGCTCCAAAGGCTCATTAAACAACCCAAATATCACAGCCAAAACTACACCAACCAAGAAAGCATATGCGCCCAATAAATTTTCCTTCGACCTTACCATAGAACATCGACGACAATATTATATTTAAACTTAACTATAGTTTCGGGTCATGACCTATCTCGATAACTTCTGTACTAATTTTAGACTCTGCCATAAGTCAATACAGAGAAAGATACTTAAATTATTTTTCACTCCTATTCTTGATGGAAAATGAAACTTTCAGGGAATTGTTAAATGCAGATAAAGAAACAGAGCATCTAGAATTCAAAGAAGCTAGAGATACTTTTAATTTTACAACTGGTTCACACTCTCTTTGTGGATATTTTGTAGCCCTTGCAAACGAAGGAGGCGGAAGAATTATACTTGGAGTTAAAGATAGACCTCCTAGAGTAGTATCTGGGACTTCTGCCTTTAAGGATTTAGGCAAACTAAAAAAAGCCCTTTTGGATAAGTTTTCTCGTAGAGTTAATATCGAAGAATTCTTTTGGGAAAACAATAGGGTTTTGATTATCAATGTCCCATCCCGCCCAATCGGAGAATGGCTCACATTTGAAGGAAGAGCTCTAATGAGAGTTGATGAAAGTCTTGAAAATATGAGTGCAGACAGGCAACGAGAAATTATCAATGAAGCTTTTCAGGATTATTCCTCCAAAGTTATTGAAGATGCAATAATGAGCGACTTAGCTCCTGAAGCGATTAAGGAATTGCGAAGTTTATTAATCCAATCCGAAAGGGTAGAAAAAGACATAGATACTTTTCGAGATGAGCAATTATTAATAGATCTTGGGCTTATTCAAAATAATAAAATAACTCTTGCGGCATTAATACTTCTTGGAAAAGAACATTCATTAAAAAAATATCTATCACATGCAGAGATAAGGTTTGGATACAAGATTGATGATTCTGAAATAAGTAACAACGATACGAAGATTTTCTCAGAAGGGTATTTGCTTTCTTACAATAAACTTTGGGACAAAATAGATTCAAGGAATCTTACACTAAGACTTCCTCATGGATTAAAGCTACTTGAGAAAAAAGCCTTTGACGAAGAAACATTAAGAGAGGCAATCAACAACGCCGTCATACACAGGGATTATTCTAAAATGGGAACAATAATAATCATACAAACTCCAAAAAGTTTCGAGATTACAAGCCCAGGAGGATTACTAGAAGGCATAACTATAGAAAATATGGCTGATGAAACCAAGGCAAGAAATAAACTCATTGCAGATGTTCTTTTTAAATGCGATTTTGTTGAACAGTTTGGAACGGGAGTGAATTTGATGATAAAGAATCAACTTTCATCTGGGAAGAATCTTCCTAATTATAAAAATACTAAATATAATAAAGTTGTTCTAAGAGTAGATGGGACAATACAAGATCCAGAATTTGCTAGATATGTTTATTTAATAGCTAGTAAAAAAGGAAAAGTTTTGAACGATAAGGAGCTTCTAATATTAAATAAAATAAAATTAAATCAGGACATCGAACCAAACGAGATTACAAATAATTTATTGAATTTAGGATTTATAGAATCATTAAGACGAGGAAGATACATATTATCTAAACAGTATTATCGTAAAATGGATAAAAGAGGTGAATATACTAGAAAAAGAGGGCTAGACAAAGAAACAAACAAATCATTAATATTAGACCATTTAAAGAAATGGGAAAAGGGTTATATGTATGAATTTAGAGATGTCTTCAAGGGAGAAATTCCGAAATTCAAGATAAACAAGTATCTTGAAGAATTAAAAAAAGAAAAGAAAATAGAATTTATTGGAAATCCAAAGATAACAAAAGGTGAGAATACAGCTTATTGGAAATTGAAAGATTGACCTGTTTCTTTACCTGTTTCTTTACCTGTTCTTTTGTAAAAAAGATACAGGTAACCTACCTATCCCAAATCCAAGATTATCAAACAACAACAGAAAACTTTATAAATAGATGTAACTCCAGAATTACAACATGGCAAAAAACACGTTTGCAACTCTAGGAATTTTTGTAGTCTTACTACTAAGTTTCGGATTAACAAGTGCAGCAGTTGCCAACTTTGAATTGAATATTGTAGGGGACGGTACAACATCTAGTAGACTAACTGGAACCAATAATTCTGCTAATCCATTTACAGTTAGTGTTAATAATACGGACACTATATTAGATTTTTACGTTAATTGGACTGTAGCAACTACAACTACTATGACGCTTCCATCAGGAGCAAATTATTCGAAGAATACAAATACGAGTGTTTCTACCTTTGATTTAACAATGCCGTATAAAAGTTCAAGTTACGTAAGATTAACAGCAAATATATATTATTCAAATGGAACTACAAAATTAGGAACAGAATATGTTAATGTTTATTTCAATAACACTGATTATGTAGCACCAGTAGTAACTAACATAACAGGTTGCACAAATACAACAGCAACTAATTATAATCCAAGTGCAACAGTAGATGATGGATCCTGCACTTATTCTACAACTACACCATCAGACACATTCTGCGAACTAGATAGCTTCGGAACAGAAAAGGGTCACCTAGAAATCTCAGAAGTAGAAGTTACAAACAACGGAGTAGGAGATGACGAAGAATGGGAATACTTAGATGAAATCGTAATCGAAGTAACAGTAGAAAACACAGATGACGACAACATTAACGATGTAATGGTAGAAATAATGATAACAGACAGCAATGATAAGGTAATCTCAAGGAAAGATATGGATCTAGATCAAGACGAAGACGATCTAGGAAGAATCAACGATGACGACGAAGAAATCGCAACATTCAAAATTGACGAATTACCAATTGATCTAGAAAACGGAGATTACAAATTATACATAAGAGCATACGAAGACGGCAACGAAGACAATGAATGTGTATCAGAATCAGAAGACTTTACAAACACTGCCGAAACTTATTTCGAATTCGAAATAGTATCAAGTGACAAAGCAACAGTAATCGTTAAACAAGATATAGCAAACGTAAAGGCATCTTGTGGAGATGACAACGTAGAAGTAAGATTTATGGTTTACAACACAGGTTCAGACGACGAAGACCAAATCCTAGTAACTCTAGAAAATTCAAAATTAGGAATCTATGAAAAATATATAATTGAAAACCTACGAGATGGAAAAGGAAAAGAAGCAGTGTTCTATATCACAGTTCCAGCAGAAGTAGCAAAATCATACGAAAAGCTAGAAATATACACTTACTACGACTATGACGACGACGAAGAAGACTTAGACGAACATTCATATGGAGAAAGCTCCGAAGATGAAGGCGACGACTTCTCAATGCTATTAGAAATACTATCTTGCCAAGCTCCAGAGCCAACAGTAACAGCAAATCTCGACTCCGTAGCAATCGTAGGCGAAGACCTAATCGTAAAAGCAAGAGTAACTAACCAAGGAGAAAGTAACAATTTCATAATCTCAGCTTCTGGTTTTGAGTCATGGGCAAAACTAGTAAGTATAGACCCACAATCAGCTTCAATCAACAAAGGAGAATTCCAGGAAGTAACAATCACACTATCTCCAACAGTAGCAGGAGAGCAATCATTTAAAATCAATACAGTTGCAGACGGTACATCTTACGAACAAACAGTATCTCTAAGCATCGCAGAAGAAGAAGGAATGTTCGGATTCAATATGAGCAGCTTAATGTTCTACGCAATCATAGGAATCGTTGCACTCGTAGTATTAATCTTCCTAGTATTAATAGTAAAGATTTCCAAGAGATCTCCATCAGCACAATTCTAATAGTTTTTAAATCCAGAGAAAGACACTAAGTAATGGATAAACAGAATAAAAAAATAACAGGTCTCATCGCAAGATACTTTTCAATTCTGATTCTAGGTCTAGGAAATTTCTACATTCTAAAAAAAGCGCTAACTCCACTAACAATTCACACAACACAATTAGTACTATCCCTTTTCACAGAAACAAACCTAATAGGAGACACAATACATACAACTTTCCTCAAAATCCAAATAGCACCGGCCTGCGTCGCCACATCAGCATTCTACCTAATCTTAATCCTAATCTTCTCAACGTCCGCCATCAAGCCCAAAACCAGACTCAAAGCCGCTCTAACCGCCATGGCAATACTTTTTGCCCTAAACATAACAAGAATACTAATCCTAATTCCAGCCTTCGCAACGCCTTATTTCGACGCAATCCACTGGATATTCTGGCACCTAATCTCAACAATCTTCGTAGTCGGCACATGGTTCGCAACAACAAAACTCTACAAAATAAAATCAATCCCAATATACTCAGACATCAAATATCTCAAGAACCTAACAAAATCAAAAAACATTAGATAAAGCAGTTTCTCAAATCGGGCGAAGCCCTAAGAACCAAGAACCAAAAACCAACAACGCGAAGCCTAAGTTTCGCTCTTATGCAGAGTAAGATTCTCGAAAGTCAACAATAGACTGAATCATAAACTTCTCAACAATAGCAGAGTCTTGACAGTCTTCAGCATAAATAGTATAACAACTAGGATTCACTTCATCCTGGACAATCTTTCTCTCACCAATCTCAATAATAACAATCGTCCTCTCAATGGCATCATCACAAGTCAAAAACTTCCTACCAGTACCATTAGCAATCTCTTCATTAGTAGAACCACTTTCCATAGACATGGCACCAACACCCTGTTTCAAAAACGCGCCCAAATCCAACATAACCCTAGACAAATCCCCACGACAAGCATCAACTTCCGGACTCAGAGAAATAGCCTCATGACTCCAAAAATCATCCAACTTTCCCGTAATCTCCGCATCATTCACTCTAGGATCATTCCTAAAAAAAACATTATAATACAAATCAGAATTAGTCAAACTAATAAATCTTCCATGAAAAATATCCCCAGTCGGCTCAGCGTATTCCTCAATAACCCAATCAATCCCACTAAACTCAAAACTCTTAGAACTTTCAACCCAAAAATACGGAACCAAAACAGCAGCAAACACAACTCCTACAACAACCAAAAACCAAATCATCTGCCGATTCTCACTCTCAGCAACATCTTTATCAATTACAATTTCCTCTTTAGCCTCATCAACCTTCTTTTCAACCTCATCAACTTTTTTCTTAGCCATTATCTAATATCCAAAACCTCATATAAAAAAGCATCGGCTCCCAAAGCACTATCCCCAACAATATAAACACAACTTTCATTTCCATAGACTCGCGTCTCATTACCATCCTCAAAAATAATCAAATTATCGTCACAACTCTTAATCGGCAAATTCTCGCCACAAGAATCTGAGCTGTTATTCAAACAAGCCTCCTGATATCTAAGCACATACTTACCCAGATTATTCAAGACCTCGCTAACCCCTTCGCCCGAATTCACAAAATACAAAACCTCTCCAGAATAATCTTCAATATTCCTACTCAAATTAACATCAACATCCGCAACTTCCGAAGGCAAATATCTAAACCCAAAAACTTCGGGCTCACCAGAGTCATGTCCATCCGTGGACGAGCCAATCACAGTCTTCCAAAGTCCATTATTCCTAACAAAATCAAAACCCAATTCACTAACAGAACTCTTATCCTCGCTATCCCCGCTCATCAAAGAAAACCCAGCAGTGGAAGCAACAAGCAAAAAAATCATAGCAGTTCCCAAAATAATATTATTACGACGACGAACTCTTTCAATATCTTCCTCAGACTTTATCTTTCTCATCATATAAAAGATATTACACCAAATATAAACTTTACTAGTATAAATTTTTCACCATATTTTTCGTGAAAAAACTAAGCCAACTCGGGCGAAGCCCCTAAACTAAGAATCAAGAACCAAAAACGCGAAACAAGGCTTCGCTCCCTATAGATGCAACGGATGAATCCCATCTTCCCTAAACTTTCCCTCAGTCAAATGCTCACACCTAACACTCACATCACAATACAACTTAATCCCAGCTTCACGAACTTTCCGACAAAAATAAATATCATCACCAGTATTAATCTTACCAGGCACATCCAATAACCCATACTTAAATCTACTAAAAACATCCCGACTAACAAGCATACACCCACAAGAAGGAATAATAACTTCCTGCAATTTCCCGCTATCAATTTCCTCCTCAGTCAAATTTCTCCGAATATCCTCTCTATTTTTCACGACATCGGACATCAGCTGCCCCTTAACCTCTTCCCACTCATCCTCACTCAAAAACTTCCAAGCAACAGATTTAATCTCCTGCTTACGATCAATATTCTGCAAACTAAAATAAAGCCCACTAACAACATCCTTCTCATGCACCAGCAGCCTCTCAAGAATATCAGCCGGAGGAATAACATCACAATCCATCATCAAAACATAGTCGTAATTATTTTGAGTAGCATAAGAAAATATCCTATTTCGAGATCTAATAATTTTTTTCATCCCGAGTATACCATTTAAATCCAAATAAAGAACATTCATCCCATAATCCTTCTCTAATTTTTTAGAAAAATCCCTACCTTCAGAATTATCCACTAAAAAAACATCATAATTATCATAAGAAAGAGATTTAATTCTACTAAGAAAGTCCTTAATACAATATTCCATTCCATCAAATACAGGGCTAGCAACTAATACCTTTGGAATGTTTTTAATAAGCATAATAACAAGAGCCCAACCTTATTTAAAAAACTCTCGTCACGATTAAATAAAAAAAGCCCGTCCCTTTCGGGGCGGGCTAGAAATTAAAAAATAAAATAATTTTTTTCTATATTAACTTTATGCAGTAACTAAACTAGCAGATGTAGCAGACGTACCCTTCATTTTCATATCAACAGTTGTATCAACGTCGTTATTCAATAAATAAGTAACAGCCTTCTCAGTATCAGCAGCGTTATAACCAGCAACTAATAGAGCAGTCTTTCCAGATCTATCAAAAGATTGGATCAAAAACTCACCAGCAGCAACATCTGTCATAGATGTAAACATAGCTTCACTATAAGCACCACCAAGCAAATCAGCAGCAACACTATTGATAGCAGATCCACCAACAACAACTAGGTTCTTTCCAGAAACAGTCGACACAGCGTCGTCCATAACCGTCATAACACCAGCGTCAGTTGCAGTAGTAAAACTTCCATCAGCAACAACTGAAACATCAGCAGTAACTTCCTTACCGAAATATTCGATAGAGAAATCATACTCATCTCCAGATTGATCTGTTTCAACAATAGAAGCTAAATCAGAAGGTACATATCCTATAAAGTTATCGCTTGAGACTTCCTCAGTCGATACATTAGTAGTAGAAACATGCATCTTATCATTGCTTGTATAGATAACAGAGGCATTAAAGGATTCTCCTCCATCTACATCTTCATCCTCGTTAGCTTCTGCAAAAGTAATATTCTGAGCGGTACTTATGTTCCACGCATCGTCACCATCCTTTGCTGGAATTGTAACAACTAAACCTTTATCAGAAACAACTTTGTTGAAAGTTATTGAACCACTTGAAGCAGTAAAGTTAAGATATGCCCGTGTATTGTTAACATGCATTAACTCTACAGTCAAATCTCCTCTGTCTTTCTCTTCTAAAGCATCAAATTCTAAATCGTTATCTCCGATTAGATCAGTAAGCTCTAGTAAGATATCAGTTCCATCGTACTCAATATTTTTAACTTCATAGTAAAGTGTTTCCACTTCAGTAAGATCGTCATCAAGTCTTGTAACAATAAATCTGTTATCTTCAACTAAGTCTAAACCTGCAGTTAAGTTTGCGCTTAAATTAGCAGATGGAGTTGTGTAATTAGACACAGTAGCTACCGCAGTAACCAATCTGTAATCTTCCTCACCCAACCAACTTGTAGCTCCATGAGTTCCATTATAGAACGCAAGAGGTAAGTCGAAATTATCCATAGACAAAGTCATAGTTTCTCCGTTTTCCAAAGAAACCATTTCTGAATCATCAGCATAATCTAGTCCTCCGAATGCCAAAGAGATTTTTTCAAATCCAGGCATTGTGATTGTATTTTCCTCAGTAAGGAAAGTTTCATCATCAGAAGCCCATACAATAGTTATAGTAGTCAAACTAGTACCACTGTCGAAAGTTGCAGTCAGTCCATCAATATCTTCGCCGTTAATTTCAATTTCTTCACCAGAAACAAGCTTCATTAAGCCCGCTCCGATAGAGAATTCTACCTTAGAAATTCCAGTTTCTTTATCAGAGTAAAGAATTTCGTTAGCAACAATGTAAGTTTCATCAGCAAGTTCGTAAGATCCGTGATCTTCTAGCTTATCTGTAATCTCACCATTAACATTAAATTTAACCTCAGTATCTGAGATATATTCAATAAAAATAGTTTTATCACCAACAGTAACAGTTTCTCCTTCAGTCAATACAGACTTTTCAGCAGAATCCAGTAACTCAAGAGTTCCTGAATCATCAGTAGCAGCACTTAGAACGTAGTATTCACTTCCAAACAAAGGTAAGTCAGTGTCTTCCATTTCAGTAAAATTAATGGTATCATCATATTCCATGACATAAGTCAGAATAGGATCAGTATTAGACCATTTCCAACCAATAGTAGGCTCATCGTCGTTATAATCGTTATCCGCGAAAAGTTCTAGTGTCTGAGAAGCAACAGTAATAGTCTGCTCGTAATCTTCATCAATAGTTCCATCATCATAAGTACCATCAGCTAAGAAGTCCATGTCTTCGCTATCCAAAGTCGAATATACGTCGCCAAAGGCATCATTAAAGTTGAAATGGTTAGATGATTTATCTAACTTAAAAGATTCTCCACCACTAACAGTAGTAACAACTCCACTCACCGCGTTAGCGTCTAAGTTAGAAGCAATAGAAGCAGCAGCAATGTTATCAGATGGTGCAGCATTAGCTCCAACAACGATAGCAGTATTGCTTGTAAAAGGCTCAGGATATGATGCAGCAGCAGCCATAGCCACTGTAGCTCCAATCAGAGCAGTACTTCCTAAAACTGTAACAGCT
>Ga0208647_1000250_pt1 | contig 18571 bp, 20 predicted proteins | sample AntAceMetag02UKA_FD_184765 | JGI IMG/M metagenome (GOLD analysis project Ga0208647, IMG submission 184765) | Saline lake microbial communities from Ace Lake, Antarctica - Antarctic Ace Lake Metagenome 02UKA (SPAdes) (version 2) | ecosystem: Environmental > Aquatic > Non-marine Saline and... | reverse complement strand
GATTTACACCACCTAGATATATACCATGCCCGGCACACATAAAAAAAACCAATCAAAAATGATTGGTTTTTAAATACTTATTATTTTGTATTAACTTACTATTTGATCTTGAACTGGTTCCTCTTCTTCAATTACTACTGCTGGTTTGTCTCCAACTGATTCTTCAGGTTTAACTGTATCTGGCATAGTAAGAGTTTTTTGACGACGATAGACATTATATCCTTTATATCCATCAAAAACTAAATACCCACCTGCAGCTATTGAGAATGCTAAGATAATATGAATTAAGATTCCAGCTGTAAATCCTCCATCAAAGAAGAAAATATAACTACCCACAATAAGTGCAGATATATGGAAGAGAAATAGTACTACGTCACTTTTTTCAGCAACTAATGAAACTCCATAGAAATGAACGATACCTCTAAGCATAAGATAGAACCCAAGTAAATATCCAAACCAGATACCAAGAGTTGCTGTTGTAAACATCTCAACAATAATCAAAACAAGCCCAATTCCAATATCAACTGTAATTTCAATTATATTTATAGTCTTTATCAAATCATTTTTTTGTGTTTTCACAAATGGTATTAGTCTAACAACTGAGTATAAAATAATCGATCCACCAATAAATGGAATTACTATTCCTTCCCCATTACCAAATTCTAAAAAGAGTGCTAAAGCTAGTAATAATGCTGCACCAATAATCTTTATTGCCCAACCATACTTTTTAAATGCATTCATATAATCCTCCTTCGTTACTTTTTATATTTTTTTACTTTGTATCCTGTTTGAAAAGAATTTAATAGCGTTATATGCTATTACATAATATGATAGTCCAACAATCTCTACTACTATTAAGTAATATGGTATACCTCCAAAATTACTTAATATTGGGAACTTATCAATTTTATCTGCATTAATAAATACGAACATAAAATCAGTTCCAACTATGGCATTAAAGATCACCATAAATGTCGCTAATCCTTGTAGAATTAAAAATCCATATATTGTTTCTTTTTTATTTGGGACATAACCATGTACTGCCATAAAATAAATTGGTGTCAAAATAAGTAAAATATGTGCTCCCATAAATTGATAATATCTGTAAAAGCTTGAATCATATCCAATTATCGGGAAAAATAAGCTAATTAATCCCCCTGCAACTCCAGCATATAAAACAAAAGAAAAAATAGTTCTGTTTTTTGTGAAGAGCAATATTATTGCTAAAACCATACTAATACTACAAAGTTGAAAAGGTAATACTATAGTATCAAAGCCATATAATACAAATCTCAATATGAAATGACTTAGAAACAATGCTAAGAAAATAAATCCTGTGTAAATTCTAACTTTTTTATCCAATTCAGGATTTTTTTTAAATACCTGTTTAAACACCACAATCAATACTGCAAAGAAAACCAGCATAAATATAGGGAATAACCATTCGAAGTTTGTTAACTGATATTCAAAATTTCCTGTATCAAAATAATAATCTGATCTATAAGGGCTATTGTAATTAAAAAATTCTGTCAAGTTAATCACCTCACCTATATCTTATCATTTTTTCTTGTTTTACATAAGTAAATATACAAAAATCCTAGATATTTGGAAACCACCCAATGCAGAACCTCTGTTCTACTACAGCGGTAGCCTCTTACTTAATCTTTAGGAGTCCTCAAAAAATCTAAGGCATTCACGCCAATTAAGTCTTGGCCCCTTATAAATTATGTTGGGGTCGCGTGTGAGTGATTTCCAACCATCTAGGATACTATAATTATAATTTAGTTTATCAAGATTGTCAATAAAAAGACAAGAGTATCAACTCTTCTCTTTTGGCTCTATTATTGACTTATCTTCAATTTCGGCAACCCCAATGCATGCAATTATTAAGAAAATCACAAACATTCTTGATACATCGAAATACATAGGTTGTAGCATACCATTACAAAGGTGTTGCATAAATCACTGTTAATATACCCCATTTAATTGATCATTGACTGATTAGCACTAGTTTGCTCTTTTTAGCCAAAATCACCAGATTTATTATATTTTAAATATAAAAGTATTAAAAAAAGCAGTAAACTGCTTATTTTAACGCTTCAATTAATTCAGCTTTTTTCAAAGCCGAGTAACCTGTAAGACCTTTTTCTTTTGCTAAAGCTTTCAATTCTGCAACTTTTAAAGTTGATAAGTCAACAGATGCAGTTTCTTTTGCAACAGGTGCTTTTTTTACAACTGGTGCAGCTTTTACAGCAGGTGTTTTTTTAACAACTGGAGCTTTTTTTACAACTGGAGTTTTTTCAACAACAGGTGTTTTTTTAGCAGCAGGTGCAACTTTTTTAGCTGCAACTTTTTTAGGTGCCGCTTCTCCACTAATTCCTCTTTTTGCTGCTTCAACGATTTGAGCAAATCCTTTTGGATCGTTTACTGCGATATCAGCTAACATTTTACGGTTAACTTCAATTCCAGCTAAGTTTAATCCATTAATTAGTTTTGAATAAGACATTCCACTTAATCTTGCAGCTGCATTGATTCTTGTAATCCAAAGTTTTCTGAAATTTCTTTTTCTTTGTTTACGATCTCTATATGCATAAGATAATGATTTCATTACCTGTTCATTTGCTGTTTTATATAGTAAATGTTTTGATCCGTAATACCCTTTTGCTAATTTTAATATTTTTCTACGTCTTTTTCTAGCGACTGTTCCGCCTTTTACTCTTGGCATTCTTGTTTCCTCCTAATTATTTAACGTTTGCGATTTGTTGTTTGATTCTTTTCATATCACTTGGAGATACTTCAGATCCAAGTTTATGTCTTCTTTTTGATGATTTTGATTTCGCACTTAGTAAGTGACCTTTATTAGCGCTAGATACTTTAACTTTACCCGTTGCTGTAACTTTAATTCTTTTTTCTGTACCTTTATGAGTTTTCATTTTAGGCATCTTCTTCACTCCTTATTATTTATCTTTTTTTGGTGATAATGTCATGAACATGTTTCGTCCATCTTGAACTGGTCTACTTTCAATAGAAGCAATATCTTCGACTTGTTTTGCATAGTCAATCATTACTTGTCTACCTTTGTTAGTATATGCCATTTCACGACCTCTAAATCGAATTGATATTTTAAGTTTATCTCCACCTTCAAGAAACTTACGACCGTGATTTAATTTTGTATTGAAATCACCTATATCAATTTTTGGAGATAACCTAATTTCCTTTAAAGAAACGATTTTTTGATGTTTTTTTGCTTCTCTTAATTTACGTTGTTGTTCGTATCTATATTTGTTATAATCGATAAATTTAGCTACTGGTGGTTTTGCTGTTGGGGCAACTAAAACTAAATCTAAGTTTTTGTCCCATGCTAAATTAAGTGCTTCTTTTGTATCTATCACACCTAATTTTTCACCAGTATCTGTAATTACCATAACTTGTCTAGCACGAATTTCCTCGTTAACTAATCCTTCATCTTTTCGTTTCGCAGGCATTTGTTGGCTATATCTATTTGAAATAATAACACCTCCATTTTATTTTTTTTTATGGAAAGAAAGAAAAAAGTGTGAGTACGTAACGTACCCACACTAAAATTTTTATTTTAGTTGTAGCTTCAACCTATCGATTTATCAATCAGGTGAGAGTGGGTACTCTTCTTTCCACGTATTTATAACTGCATTAATTATTTTACCACAATATTACACTTTGTCAACTATTTAGTATCAACTTTTGGTCGAATTAAGATCTTAGCATAATCTGCTTTGTTAATTTGTTTATTTCTAGCGATTGCTAGTGCTCCTTCAGGTACATTTTTAGTAACTGTTGAACCTGCTGCAATAAATACTTTATTACCTATTTCTACTGGAGCAATAAGATTTGTATTACAACCAATAAAGACATCATCTCCGATGATTGTTTTATTCTTATTAACACCATCATAGTTTACTGTGATACTTCCACAACCAAAGTTCACTCTTGATCCAGTTATAGTATCACCAATATAAGCCAAATGAGCAGCTTTTGTACCATCTCCTGTTTTAGAGTTTTTAACTTCAACAAAGTTTCCAATACGGTTATTTTTACCAATAACAGCTCCATCTCTCAAATGAGCAAATGGTCCAATTGTAGTATTATCATAAACTTCACTATTGTAAACTAAACTGTGTTTAACAGAAACATGCGTATGGATCATTGAAGAATGTATTTCGGTATTCGGACCAATGATAGATCCTTTTTTTATCACGCTGTCACCTGTTATGAATGTATTAGGATTAATGATAACCCCTTCTTCAATAACAACGCTGTGACCTATTGTCACAGTCTCAGGGTTGATGATACTTACACCATTTAACATATGAGATTTGTTTATGTCATGTCTTAAATGCTTTTCAGCTTGTGAAATTGTGTAAAGGTCGTTAACTCCCATTACTTTTGGGCTGTCCCACAGTAAAAAAGCATCAACTTTGTACTCTTCTTTTTTCATTATTTCAACGATATCAGTTAAGTAATACTCCCCTTTTCGTTCGTTAATCTCGATTTTATGTACAGCGTCAAATAACAAGCTATTATCAACAATATATATACCTGTGTTAATCTCTTTAATCAATTTTTGAGTTTTTGAACAGTCTTTATCTTCAACAATTTTCTCGATATTTCCAAATTCATTTCTGATAATACGTCCATACCCTTTAGGCTTATCAAATTCAGCTGTTACTACAGTCAAATCATTCTTCTTATCATTATGATATGAAATAACTTTATCAATTACTTTGTTGTTAATCAGAGGCATATCACCAAGTAATATTGCTGTTGTTCCTTCTTTACCACTAAGTAAATCAGCAGCTTTGCATACTGCGTGTCCTGTTCCTAGTTGCTCTTCTTGAAAAGCATACTTTACACGGTCTTTAAGTAAATCTTGTAAATATTCTTTTTTAAACCCCACAACACAAATGATTTCATCAACAACACTAGTTTCAATGTTTTCAACGATATATTCTATCATTGGTTTTTTTAAGATAGGGAAAGCACATTTCGGTAATTCAGTCTTCATTCTAGTTCCCTTACCAGCAGCTAAAACAATAGCATAATTCTTCATTTAAACTTCCTCCTTTACAAAATTAATAATTGAAATAATTCGTTCCATGTATTCATCTAAATCGGTTATTTTTTCACAACTCAAGGTTACTCTTACTAATGGTTCAGTACCACTAGCTCTAACTAACACTTTACCATTTGTTTTTAGTATTTCTTTTACTTCATTTATTACTTTTACAACTCTTTCATCTTTAATTATTGCTTTATTAAATGTACGAATATTGACCATTTTTTGAGGCCACATTGAAATGTCGATTGTCAGCTCTTTTAAGCTTAGTTTAGTCTCGTGTAGTATCTTTAATAAGTAAGCAGCAACAAGTACACCGTCACCAGTATTAATATAGTCTCTTAAAATAACATGTCCACTATTTTCTCCACCAATAGAATAACTATTGTAATTTAATTCTTCTAGTACATACTTATCTCCTACATCCGTTAAGACGACTTTTATTCCTTGTCTTTCAAATGCTTTAATAATTCCTAAATTACTCATACTTGTTAGAACAACAGTATTTTTATTCAAGATATTATTGTTTTTCATGTATACTGCAATAATGTAAATTAGTAAATCTCCATCTATAATATCAAGTTCATCATCAACTACAAGTATTCTATCTCCATCTCCATCAAAACTAAAGCCAATATCAAGTTTTTTACTTTTAACAAGCTTAATAATACTTTCAAGATGTGTGCTTCCTACATCTTTATTGATATTTCTTCCATCTGGGGTGTTACCTATTTGAACATATGATTTACAAAGTTCTCTAAGTACTCCTAAACTAATTAAATAGTTTGCACCATTCGCACTGTCAAAGCCAATTTTTAATTCTGTTTTTTCTAAGTCAAGACTTTCAATTAAATCAGCATATAAATCAATTACTTCTTCTCCTGAATACGTTTTACCGATTCTCGCAACATCAAACTTAGCATTTTCATCAATAAATTTTTCGATCAATAATTCTTCTTCTAGTAACAATTTATTTCCTTTATTAAAAACTTTTATTCCATTATCAGTAAAAGGGTTATGCGACGCTGTAATCATAACACCAGTAATGTTCTTTTGTTTTGAATAGTGACTAATTAATGGTGTTGGAACAACTCCGGCTACCATAACGTCTATTCCGATGCTTTGCGCTCCACTAACTACGCTATACATTAACTCACTACTTGATTCTCTTGTGTCCATTCCTATGACAAGTTTAGTCGTCTTTAAGACTTTTTTTAAACTCTGTCCCACCTTAAAAGCAAGACCATTGTTCAATTCAATACCATATCTACCTCTGATGCCATCAGTACCAAAATAATTTCCCATTGTATCTTCCTCCTTAATAAAATTTTATTATATCATAATAATTTTTCTGTTAAAAGACTTACAAATAAAAAGTTAGGTTTAATCCTAACTTTTTTGGGTTATTCTACAGTAACACTCTTTGCTAAATTTCTTGGTTTATCAATATCATAATTACGTTGCAATGCAGCGTAATAGGCAATGAATTGAGCAGGAATAATTGTTAATAAGGGACTAAATAATTCATATACATCATCAACTACTATTTGATCCCCTAGTTCATGGACAGAGTTTGTACTAATTACTAAAGTTTTTGCTCCTCTGCTCTTCACTTCGTTTAAATTACTTCTTGTATTTTTACTGATAGATCTTTGTGAAATAATTGCGATAACAGGAGTATCTTCTTCAATTAAAGCGATAGTTCCGTGTTTTAATTCTCCTGCAGCAAATCCTTCAGTTTGAATATAACTAATCTCCTTTAATTTTAAACTTGATTCTAAACAAGCATAATAATCTATTCCACGTCCGATATAGAAACAATTTCTTTTAGTTAAATATTCTTTTACTAAAGTTTCAATATATTCTCTCTTATCAATTACGTTTTCAATACTTATTGCAACCTTGCTAAGCTCTTTTCTTAGATTGATATGCTTATCACTTTGACCATACGCTAAAATTGCTAAAACAACAATTTGAGCTGTGTATGCTTTTGTACTAGCTACTGCAATTTCAGGTCCAGCATGAATTTCAACGAAGTAATCCGCTTCTCTTGCTAAGGTTGAAGTTCTAACATTTGTAATTGTTAAGCTACGATATCCTCCAGCTTTTATGTTAACCAGTACAGCTCTTAAATCTGCTGTTTCTCCACTTTGGGAAATAAAGATAAATAATGGTTTTTTAGAAAGCAAAGGCATATTATAAGCAAACTCACTAGCAATGTGAACCTCAACAGGAATATTTGCCATCTTTTCAAAAAGCTCTTTCCCAATGAATCCAGCGTTTAGTGAAGTACCTGCTGCAATAATATATAATCGATCACTATCCTTTATTGCATCTGCAACTTCTCCATTTAACGTTACTTCATCACCATCAAAGTATTTACTAATAATATTTCTAATAACACTAGGTTGTTCATTGATTTCTTTTAACATGAAGTGTGAATACTCTCCTTTTTCAATGTTAAAATAATCAACATCTATTATTTTAACTTCATGATCTACTTCTTTTCCGATTATATCAAATATTTGATAATCTTTTTTGCTTATCTCTACAAATGATTTATCTTTTAAAGGTACATATTTAGTACTATAACCAACAAGTGCCATAACATCACTTGCTATAATAATTCCTTTTTCACTGAGTCCCAGTAATAAGGGACTTTTATTTTTACATGCATATAATCTATTTTGATTTTTAGTATCAATAATTGCCAAAGCATAAGAGCCTTCTAGTAAGCTCATTGTTTTTCTGATAGCCTCATTAACACTCATTTCTTCACTGAATTTTTCAATAAGATGTGCAATTACTTCAGTATCAGTTTCACTTAAAAATTCATTTCCACTTAAAAGTTCACTTTTCAACTCTTTATAGTTGTCTATTACACCATTATGCACAATAAAAAAACGACTTTTTTCTGACTGAAGAGGATGAGAATTAATTTGATTAGGCACACCATGTGTGGCCCATCTTGTATGTCCTATTCCTAAACAAGTCGGATAACTAAAGTCCGCAATTTCTACAAGGCGAGAAACTCTCCCCTTGTCTTTATATACATGAAAACTTCCATCTTCACTATTCTGTAATGATATACCTGCAGAATCATATCCTCGGTATTCAAGGCGCTTAAGTCCATTGATAATAATTTCACGTGCATCTTCGGTTCCAATATAACCAACAATACCACACATTTTAATCACCCCTAGCATTTAAAATATACCATATTATCTTTTTTTTAACAATATTTAATTTGTAATATCCCTATTAAAATAAATAAGTACTACACAAAAGAATAATAATATAAAAACTGTGATTCCCACTGTTTTTCCAAACAACATACTATACCCTTCATTGGTGTAATAGTTCACATTAACAAAGACAACATTAAGAATCTTTGAAAATGAAGTGACATTTTCTTTTACTATAAAACTATCCGTCACAATGTCACTAATAAAGTATCCTACAATAACTAATATAAGCGCGTATATTGTTTTATTAGCGACATAAACAAGTATATATATCATTTGATAAATAGATCCAAATATCAAAATGTCTCCTAGTAAGCTTAGATCTAGTTTGCTTATATTCATATAAGGGGTTAGGAACATTCCTGTGACTAAAAATAATAAGTATAGAATAATTGAAAAACCATTATTAATAATCAACAATGACAAGGTTTTACTTATTATAACCTCTTTTTTACTTCTTCTACTGATAAGTAACAAATCATATTTATTTAATATAAATGAATTAATAACTATGAACATATTAAATAAGACTACAATTATTTTGATTAAACTAATACTTTCAAAATAATACTCCTCTGAGTAATACTGTTTATTAAACAACAATAAATCATAATCTAAGTAAAAATTAGAAAAGTAAAGAAAACAAATAGTGGCTAATAATAAGATTAAAGATGTGATATAAAACACTTTCCAAGAGAATAAATATTGAAAATGAAGTAAAATTAAACTTCTCATAAATAAATCACTTCGTCACTCAAATCTTCTAATTCATCATTTAGATGTGTGCTAATCACAAAATTATTTTTTGATTTTAATATGTAATTTTTAAATAGCTCTACTCCTTCTTTATCTAAGCCACTAAGAGGTTCATCAAGTAAATATATATCTGCTTGTTCCAGCAAACACTGAATGATATTTACTTTTGCTTTCATTCCCTTTGAAAGACTTTGTATGTCATCATCTTGTTTATCAGTTAGATTAAAATAGTCTAAAAGCTTTGATATATCTTCCTCTTTTTTAGGGGAGATACTTGTACTATTTAACAACTTTAAAAAATCGAATAATTTTATGTCACTTGGATAACTAAAAAACTCGTCCATGTAACAAACTTTATCTTTGCATTCAATATTGCCACCATACTTGATTATCCCACCTATTGCCTTCAACAAAGTTGATTTACCACTCCCATTTTGTCCAACAATTAAACTAACTCTTCCATTTATTACAATATCATCAATGTTAACAATATGATTTTTGTATTGTTTAGAAAAATCATATATCTCAATTTTCATATTCATAATATGCAAATCCTTTTTCTAATTCCTCTTTGTAACAACTAGTGTTTATAAAGGGAAAATCATCAATAATAAAGACTTTCTCTTCACCATTAACAATGTATTCAACTGAAACATAAAATCGATGTAAGAAAGAAATACTTCCTATATAGCTAAAAGGCACATAGAGATCTATTTCATTATTCTTTCTTAGAAGAATCCGATTTGAGCTATAGTCTCCATATACAAAAAAATTGTAATCATCCAATTTCAAAATATCTTTCGGATAATCTCCAAGATTGATATCTTCAAATAACTCAGTTAAGTAGAAATTATTAGCTAAAACATCTTTTGAGCCAATGATAATTTTAGTGATTACTATGTTGTTGTCAGTGAGATTTCCAAGGTTTAAAAATAGTCCGCTCGCTGTATCTATCCCTTCTATTGTTTTATGTGTTGAAAATAAATCATTCAAACTAAAGTCGGAATTGATTTCTTCACTAAATAAGTAATTAAACTCCCCAATGTATAGTTTAATCTCTTTTGAATTACTATAAGTTATATTGAGATATGCTTCTTCTAAACAGATGAGATAATCGTCACTTTTGAAGCCAATTGATAGATTTATTGTTACATAGTAGTATTTGTGGTTTTCAATAGGGTAATACTCAACAGACTTGTCTATTTCTATTATATTCAAAGGAATTATCTCATCTTTATCAGAAGTTAAAAATATATTTGCTACAAAGTCTTTATTAAAGTAATAACTCTCTGTATCATTTACTAAGAAAGTAATCCCAAAACTTTCAGTATCACTGCTTTTTACAATTGAATATATTTTAGGAGAAATAATAATTTGGGTATATGGAGTATCCTCAATAAAAAGAAGGATTGTTAAAGTACTTGTTAGAATTACAATGATTAAAGCAATAATCTTAAGTTTCATCTATTCTAATTTTCTGCAAGCTATAGTATTCTGTTGTAACTACAAAAATCTCCCATCCACCTTTTTTTACATTCTTCCAAAAACGGTAGTACTTTGCAACTCCACTACTCACTTTACCTTCACCTTGAATTTGAACGATAAGTTTAGTCATAGGATCTACATACACTTTTATCTCAAATTCTTCTTCAACTGAACTGGTTTTTGTTGCAGTTATAGAATATTTTAATTCCTCTTCTAACCCAAGTTTAAAGCCGTATTCTTTCCCACTTATGTTCATTCCAAGAGACCCTGTCACGCTATATTGTTTTTTTACCTGTTCTTCCGTTTTCACACTAAATGTTTGTGTTATTGCAGTATCTCCCTGATTTTCTATTATATAAAGTGTTTCTTTTGTAAATGTGACTTCTTCTGCATCGTATGAAACTAAAGTAATCCATCCCCAAAATCTTCTTTTTTGGAGTCTCCCATAATATTTCTCATAATCCTGATAACTAAAATCTTCAAGTAATTCTCCACCATCAATATCAAAAACTATTTCTTGGTAGGTTAAATAGTCGCTTGCTTTTATATTTTGATAATAAAAACATGAAATAAACATTAATAAAGAAATCATAATTATTTTTTTCATAAAAAAACACCTCCACTACTATACTAGTAGCTAAGATGCTATTTTTCTTTATAAATCTAGCTCTTCTAAGTGTTCTTTCATTTTTTCCATAGTATCTTCATAACCTAACTGAAATCTTCTAAGGATATATTTGTTATTAAAATCAAGAACTCCTCGTAAACTTTTCTTTGGATGAACTGTAATTATCTTTGTTCCCCTGTCTTCTTTTTTTCTTAAAAATCTTATTTTAAACAAATCAATTACAATAATTACATCACAACCACAATCAATTAAGGGTTGATATGGAGTATTGTCTAATAATCCCCCATCATAATATGTTTTTGTCCCAATTGTGACTGGTTGAAACGCAATCGGAATTGCACAAGATGCAAGCATCGTTCTTTTAATGGTTTCGTCTGATAATTCATTTAAATGATGATAACTAATTTGTTTGTCTGATTTGAAATAATGCTTATAATTAGTTCTTATTAGGTCGAAAAATGTTGATTCGGCCCCACCTAAATTAGTAGTTGTTATGTATATGTCTTTATCTCTTATTTTTTCAAAATCGATAGTTTCATCCATCAGTTTTTCAAGTAGTTTAGTATTATAGACACCCTGATTCAAAAAATCTAATTTTTCTTTGAATATTCTTTTAAATATATTTTCTTCTCTCTGGAATAAACTATTTTTTTCTAGACTTAACCATACGTTCTTTGCTAGTTCATAATCTCCCATACCAAATAACACTGCATTTAGACTGCCTACACTTGCTCCAGAATATGCACTGATCATTTTATCAATCCCTAGTTCTTTAAGTGCTCTCCAAGCACCTATTTGGTAAGCACCACGTGCTCCACCACCTGCTAAAGCAATCCCTATTTTTTTCATAAGTCCCCCTATAACACAACTACTTCTTTCATTACGTCTCCTTGTTTAATTTCAAACACATCTTCCATGCCACTTACTACTTTTCCAAATACAGTATGAACTCCATCTAAATGGGGAAGTGCTGCGAAACAAATAAAGAATTGTGATCCACCTGTGTTCTTTCCTGCATGTGCCATTGATAAGCTTCCAACTTCATGTTTTTTAGGGTTGTTGTCTGTTTCACATAAAATCTTATAACCAGGTCCACCAGTACCAGTTCCTTGTGGGCATCCTCCTTGAGCTACGAATCCTTGAATCACTCTGTGGAAAGTAAGTCCGTTATAAAACCCTTTGTTAATTAAAGAAACAAAGTTTTTTACTGTTAATGGTGCATCATGTTCAAATAAATCAATAATTACTTCTTTATCATTCTTTTTCAAAGTTAATTTTGCTTGCATAATGAATCCTCCTAGTATTTTCTAATTTCTTTATTTTTATAAACTTCTTTAATAAATCCTCCCCCAAGGCATCTTTCTCCTTGGTATATTACTGCAGCTTGTCCAGGAGTAACAGCTCTAACGTCTTCTGTGAATGTTATTAACAAATTATCTCCAACATGCATAACTGTTACCTTTGTATCTGGTTGTCTGTATCTAAATTTTGCTGTAAAAATAAACTCATTATCAAACACATCGTGATTAATCAAATTTACATCTTCTACTAAACATGAATCGCTGTATAATGTTGGATGGTGAAACCCTTGACCAATTACCAAATCATTCTTTGATAGGTCTTTCCCTATCACAAACCATGGTTCTCCAGAATAATCATTACTTCCACCAATTCCAAGTCCTTTTCTTTGTCCTATTGTATAATACATTAATCCATTATGAGTACTGATAATTTTTCCATCTTCAGTTACCATATTTCCTTTTTTACTTGGTAAATAATTATTTAAAAATTTATCAAAATCACGTTCTCCAATAAAACAAATTCCTGTTGAATCTTTTTTATCTTTAGTAGATAAATCATATTTATGAGCTAAATCTCTTACTTCTTTTTTTGTTAAGTGACCAACTGGGAATAAAGTTTTTGAGAGTTGAAATTCACTTAGTTGACTCAAAAAATACGTTTGATCTTTATTATCATCTACCCCTCTAAAGAGTGTTGGTTTCCCGTCAATAATTGAAGTTTTTGCATAGTGTCCCATAGCTATATAGTCAGCCTTAAATTTCTTAGCATACTCTAAGAAAGCATCAAATTTTATATATTTATTACACAGAATATCAGGGTTTGGTGTTCTTCCTTTTTTGTACTCATCCAGAAAGTAAGTAAAGACATTCTCCCAGTATTCTTCGATAAAGTCCACTCTGTGTAAAGGTATTCCAATCTTATTTGCAACTTTTTCTGCATCCTGATAGTCAACTTCTTGAGAACAAATCTCATCATCAACTTCGGGGTTTCCAAGGACATCATTATTAGTGGTGCTATCCCAGTTTCTCATGAAAAGACCAATGACGTTATATCCTTGTTCTTTTAGTAAGACTGCAGCAACGCTGCTGTCTACTCCTCCACTAAGTCCTACGACTACTGTCTTTGGCATAAGCACCTCCTATTCTATGTATTTCTTGTTATATACATTTAGTTCTTATTTTCCAAAATCGATATCACTAGGTAATCTTAAATCACCACGTGGTGAAACACTGATGTCCAATATTTTTGGAGAATCAGGCAATGCTTGTCTTTTAAATTGTTGAGAATAAAATCTTTTAAAGAAGTTCTTAGTATATTCAGAACTTTCTGATTCGTCAAGATTAAAAACAATTTTTAGAAGCCAATTTATTCGATCACTATTATCTCCAAACCTTAGAACGCGATGGATTATAAAATCATTGACCATATACTTTCCAAGTTTCTCTTCAGTGATTTGATTTGAAGTTAATTCGGGAGTAATTGGAGTATCTATAATGCTCATCAAAGTGCCTTCTACTCCGTTCCCAAATTTATGTATAGCATAGTTTTCTATCATAAATTTAACTAGTGTTTTTGGAATTCCAGCATTGATTCCATACATACTCATTTGGTCACCATTATATGTGCACCAACCAAGTGCTAATTCACTTAAGTCACCAGTCCCAAGTACAATCCCATTTTCTTTGTTTGCCATGTTCATTAAGATTGCAGTTCTGATTCTTGCTTGTGTGTTTTCATAAGCAATATCTTGAGTAACTCCATCATGCCCAATTAAGTCTAGATGATCTTTAACATGTTTATTAATATCAATATCTAAAACTGTAACTCCTAAAGAGTTCATTAAATCAAGTGCGTTTTTCTTTGTTATTTTGGATGTATGGGGGCCAGGCATAGTTACAGCTATGATTTTTTTACGATCAAGATGTAAATTATCATAACATCTTATAGCTATTAACAATGCTAAAGTGGAATCAAGTCCACCACTAATTCCAATAACAAGACTATCAGCACGCACATGTTTAATTCTTTTTATTAATGCATTTTCCTGCAAAGCAGCGATTTTTTCAAAATCTTTCAATACATCAACTTTAGGAACAAATGGCGTGCTATCAAACTTTTTTGAGAATTCGTACTCCTTAGTCTCGTCTAAATTTATTTCAACTACTTGATAATCAAATGAATATCTATTTAAAGAATCACGATACGATGCATTGGTTCTTCTCTTAAAGTCTATTTTGTGTAAATCAATATCTCCATACATTACTTCTGACTCTTGATTAAAGTTTTCTGTTTCAATTACTAAAACACCATTTTGAGCAATTACATTGTGTCCACTAAAGACAGTTTCACTAGTCGATTCATTTACTCCAGCACTACTATAAATATATGCTCCTTCATTTCTTCTTGAATGCTCAATAATTGTTCTTTTCCTAATAATCCTCTTTCCAAGAACATCATTAGACGCACTTAAATTAAGAATCATCTTAGCTCCATTGATTGCGAGTATATTACCAGGACTAATTGGAGCCCACATATCTTCGCATATTTCTATTCCAAAACTAAATTCTTCATCTTTATTTTTAAAGATGATGTTTCCAAACGGAATTAATTCCCCTAAATATTCGACTGAAGTTTTTTGTTTAACGATTTCAAATCCACTTTGAAACCATCGTTTTTCATAAAACTCACCTGTGTTTGGTAAATAAAATTTAGGAATAATACCCAAAATTTTATTCTCTTTAATGACAAATGCGGTATTGTATAACACTCCATCAATTTCTAAAGGAGCCCCTATTACAACAATACCTTTGTAGGTATTATTGTCTAAAAAGTATTTAATATTTTCTTTTGTTTCACTTAATAAACTTTCTTGAAAAAAGAGATCATTACAAGTGTATGCTGTAACACATAACTCAGGAAAGACTGTAATACTTGACTCAACGCTTTTTAATATATCAAGCATTTCCAAAATATTATAAGTTGGATTTCCAACTTTTAATTTAGGTGTCACACTTGCTACTTTAATAAAACCATTTTTATACATCTTCATCACCTCTATATAGTCCATTTTCAATTATATATTCATATACTTCTTCATCTACTTGAGTTTTATCAAAAGTACTTCTAAAGCCTGTACTACTTATATTAACTTTAAAGTCATTCAAAACAATAAAACTATTTCTATGTTTTTTCAATATTAAATTTGAATCAATTGCTGTTTCAATATCAATTTTATTTCGACCTAAAACTATTATTTTAAATTCACTTAAGATTCCCTCTATATTGATCCATTTATGCATGTTGTACAAATTATCTGCACCAATTACAAAACTAATTTCACAATCATTATTATCAGAGAGTCTAATTAATGATTGATAAGTCCCTAAGTAATCAGTATCATCTATTTCTAATTTACTGATTCTTACTTTCTCAAGTTCCTTTATAGCTATATTCAACATATTAACTCGATGGTGATTACTAGCAAGTTCACTTTTAGTGTAAGCATTACTAACAGGTAAAAAGATAAACTCATCTGCATCTACTTTTGTCAGAATATATTCACAAACTAAGATGTGTGCTTTTGTAACTGGATTAAAAGCTCCACCAAAAACAATTTTCATAATCATCACCTCAAAATTATTATATCATATATTCACTTTATTCGATATATTTGTTATAATATATTGAGGTGATTTTTGTGAAGTTAGATAGAGATTATATTTTGACATTAGCAAAGGAAATTTTACTTATTCCTAGCCCTAGTGGATATACTAAAGAAATATCAAAAAGGATTGCAAAAGAAGCTGATGTTTACAAGCTTCATCATGAAAAAACTAAAAAAGGAAATACGATCATTACTTTCCCAGGGAGTACAGATTATACTGTTGGTTTAAGTGTTCACGTCGATACTTTAGGGGCAATGGTAAGAAGCATTAGTGCAACTGGAGAAATCAAATTTACCACTATTGGTGGACCAATATGGCCAACATTAGATGGAGAATATTGTTCTATTATTACAAGAGATGAAAAGTCATACTCTGGAACATTTTTATCGACTAGTCCTGCGATTCACGTATTCAAAGACGCTAAAACAAAAACAAGAGACCCTGAAAACATGTATGTTAGAGTAGATGAAATAGTTAAAACAAAACAGGATGTCCTTGATTTAGGAATCGAAGTTGGAAACTTTATCATCGTTGATCCTAAAACAATTATAACTAAAAGTGGTTTCGTGAAATCTCGATTTTTAGATGACAAAATCAACGTTGCTAGTATCTTTGGTTTAATTAAATATCTAGTTGAAAACAAAATAACTCCTAAATACACAATTAAATTCATTATTTCTACATATGAAGAAGTAGGGCATGGAGCGTCTTTCATCCCTGAACTTGATGAAATGATTGCGGTCGATATGGGTTGTATTGGAGACGATTTAACTTGTACTGAATTTGATGTTTCAATTTGTCCAAAAGATTCAAGTGGTCCTTATGACTATGAACTTACAAATAAATTAGTCAAAATTGCTAAAGACAATAAAATTAGTCATGCCATTGATATCTATCCATATTATGGTAGTGATGTATCAGCTGCAATTCGCGGTGGTAATGATTTTAAAGGAGCTCTTCTTGGCCCAGGTGTTCATGCTTCTCATGGTATGGAAAGAACTCATGTTCAAGGAATTGAAAGCACGATCAAACTTTTACTAAAATACATAATCTAACGAGGATATTAATCCTCGTTTTTTTCTATCAAATATTGACTAAATATGATATAATTTAGTGTTAAAATGGAGGTAAAAATATGAAATTAGTTTATCCTAACTACAATGAATCAATAATGAATGTATCAAATTCAATACTAAAATATTACGGAGTGAAGAATAAATACACTTCAATTAAAATTTTAGATGATGAACTCAATAAAGGTTTTAATCATGTCATCTATATTCTACTCGATGGAATGGGAGCGAACCTTGTTAATAATCTATTAACAAAAAAAGATGCCCTTAGTAAATACATGAAAAAAGAGATTACAAGTGTCTTCCCACCCACCACTGTTGCGGCGACTGATGCAGTTTTATCAGCATTACCTCCAATTGTAAATGGACATCTTGGTTGGATTCAATACTTCAAAAAGGAAGATGTTAATTTAGTTGTATTCCAAAATACAGATTATTACGACACTAACAGAGTTATCAAAGAGGACTTAAGAAATAAATACCTGTCTTTTGAAAGACTAGGTGATATGATTCATAAAAAAAATCCAGATGTTATCACAACTGAATTTTTCCCTTCATTTATTGAAAATGGATCTGAAAGCTTTAAACAAGAAATTGAAAGAGTATTATTAAAAACTCACAATACTGATAAAAGCTTCAATTATTTGTACTGGGTAGAACCTGATTTAGTAGAACATAAGACTGGAATTTACAGCAAAGAAACAAAAGAAGTTATGAATAATCTAAACACTGATTTTACTGAACTAATTGAAAATATTACTGATGATACAATTGTCATCTGTATTGCAGATCATGGTCTTACAGATGTTGAAGAAATTAACTTGCTTGAGAATAAAAAACTTTACTCAATGTTAAAAAGATCACCATCAATTGAACCTAGAGCCATTAATTTTTTTGTTAAAGATGGTTATCTAGAATCCTTTAAAGAACTATTCAATGAGGATTACAGTAAATATTATAAGTTATACACGAAACAAGAAATTCTTGATTCTAAATATTTTGGAGAAGGTATCCCACATAAATTAGTCGATTCTTTTTTAGGAGATTATATTTGTCTAGCAATAGATAAATTTATGTTTTCACTAAATTCAGAAAAAGGCTATAAAGCTCATCACGCAGGTATGAGTAGTGATGAAATGATGGTACCACTAATCCTTTACTCAAAAAAATAAGGTCTACAAAAGTAGGCCTTTTTTTTCTGACGTTTGGTGCATTTAGTTGATAACTTTATTAAAATAATAGTTCTTATCGACAGATTCTAGAATAAAAGTTATACCGAGATCACTTTGGAAAGTTCTATAAGTGATCTTTTTGTTTATCTTTTT
>Ga0208647_1000248_pt1 | contig 18645 bp, 18 predicted proteins | sample AntAceMetag02UKA_FD_184765 | JGI IMG/M metagenome (GOLD analysis project Ga0208647, IMG submission 184765) | Saline lake microbial communities from Ace Lake, Antarctica - Antarctic Ace Lake Metagenome 02UKA (SPAdes) (version 2) | ecosystem: Environmental > Aquatic > Non-marine Saline and... | reverse complement strand
TAATATTCATAGTTTTCTTTCATTTTATCTGAAACCACATAAAAAAGAGATAAATCTCATTGATGAGTTTTATCTCTTTTAATAACACCTAGTTTTTCAGTGCCTTCTAAATTTCGCTACTCTTTTCTAATATATTAATTTAAAACACTACTTGTGTGAAATTACAGAATGAACGTAAGAATGAATACTAAAGCAAGAGCGTACATTACTTTATTAACTTCTTTCCATTTACCTTCAGCAACTTTCACGATAGGGAAGAAAATGAATCCAACTGCGATCCCTGTAGCGATTGAGAATGTTAAAATCATAAATAAGATTGTCAAGAATGCTGGAATTACTATAGCTTTATCTGTCCAATCGATTTCTTTAAGTTGTCCAACCATTAATGCTCCTACAAGTACTAATGCCATTGCAGTTACAGGGCTAAAGAACATGTCTAATGCTGGATCATATACACCATTAATAATACTTAATACTGGATATGCAAATATAGAAATTATGAATAATAACGCAACAACAACACTGCTTAATCCAGTTCTTGCACCTTGTTCGATTCCTGTTGTAGATTCAACATATGAAGTTACATTAGAAGTACCTAAGATAGCTCCAGTCATTGTACCAATTGAGTCAGCTATTAAAGCAGCTCCAGATCCAACTATTTCGCCTTCTTCATCAATTAATCCTGCTTGATTTCCGACTGCCATTAAAGTACCCGCAGTATCGAAGAAATCAACGAATAATAATGTGAAGATAATAGTAAAGACTTCTGGATGTTGGAATAATTCACCAAATCCTGTAAATGCTTGTCCTACTGTATTACCAACGTCAGTAAACATTCCTGATAAAGCAAATGTTCCATCGTTTGCAAATGCAGGCATCAAATCAACACCAAATAGTCCTAATAATACACCAACTATAGCTGTTGCTACAATTGAAATTATTAAAGCGAATCTATTTCCCATTGCATGTAATATAAATACTAATATGATACCAAAGACAGCTAAAAGTACTGCAGGGTGTCCGAAGTCACCTAATCCAACAAAAGTAGCTGGGTTAGCAACGATGATTCCTGCGTTTTTCAATCCGATAAACGCGATGAAGAACCCGATTCCCGCACCAACAGCAAATTTAAGTCCCTGTGGTATTGAGCTAATGATAATTTTTCTTAATCCGGAAATAGATATTATAAAGAATAATATCCCTGAAACTAGTACGGCAGTAAGTGCAGCTTGCCACGATAACCCGTACCCAAATAGTACTAAAGTAAACGTGAAAAATGCATTTAATCCCATTCCTGGAGCTAAGGCAACTGGCAAATTAGCTAAAAATCCCATTACCAATGTTGCGATTGCAGCAGCAATAGCAGTTGCAAAGAATACTCCTCCAAGAGGGACTCCTGCGCTAGCTAGCATAAACGAGTTAACTGGCAAAATATACGCCATTGCTAAGAAAGTTGTAACCCCAGCAATAATTTCAGTATTGAAAGTTGTACCACGTTCTTCTAGCTTAAAGTAAGTTTTAATCCATTCCATTAAAAAAATCCTCCATTTTCATATTTTTGTTCTTAGTTAGTAAAAATAGCTTCAAAAAAAGGAGAATAATCTCTAAAAATCACAATACTATAGTCCCGCTGTTTACGGCTACGGGGTAGAGACAGTCGAACCTTATTTTCGAAAATATATAATACTAACTAGTTACAATTTTATCAAAACATATGAATGAAATCAACATAAACTCTAAATTACGTTTATAAAGAATACAATTAAGAAAGCCTTTTCATAATTATTTTTTCATTCAAATAATAAATTAACCCTAGCGATAGTGAAAATAACACAAGAATTATTGATGCGCTAACTAACCAAAAATTAATGGGTAGTAAAATAATCAAAACATCTGTACTGTAAAGTATCCAATCATCATTGGTAAATAAAAGCTGATGGAAAGCCGTGAATGCTTTATTAAAATCGATTATAAAGAAAGTTCCTAAAAACAAAGTAAAAGCCATAGGAGCCAGATACAGGTTTTTAAATGTTTTATAAAACTCTTCTTTGTTTTTCTTATATATTATATATGAAAGACCAACCCCTAAAATAAGGGATAAACCAGCAGCTATTCTTAAAGATGTATATAAATTTTTAACATCTACCATGTGATCAATTTCAGTTTGTCTCATCATTATAGTATCATCTAACTCATCAACACCAAAATCTAAATTATCATATCTATAATTAAGATATCCAGCGATTCTATCAATAGCATAATCATGATCGAAAACCACATCATCATGAGAAGCATACAACCCTTTAGAAACTAGTAAATAAGATTTAGTAGTAAGTATTGACGCAAAGAGAATCAACAAAAAGAATGGTATAAAAGCGCTAATTAATAATCTATATATTTTCATTGTTATTTCTCCTTTCAAATTATTAAAAACCAAACAAATGTTTGGTTTTTATATCCCAACTCTGTTAAATATTTCATCAACATTTCTTAAAAAATATTCTACTTTAAATAATTCATCAAGCTCAATATTAGTTATTTGTTTACTTATGATTGAATCTTGCAATAAAAGACCTTTAAAGTCTATACCATTGTTAAATGAAATCATAGCTAATGATTGAACTTTATCGTAGGCAATTTCACGGGATAATCCCTTATCTATAAGCTTTGTTAAAACTCTTTGTGAAAAGACAGCTCCGTTTGTTAAGTATATATTTTTTAACATTTTCTCTTCAAAAACTGTTAAATTTAATAAGACTTTTCCATATCTATTTAACATATAATCTAATAATATAATAGCATCAGGCATGATGATTCTTTCAGCTGATGAATGAGAAATATCTCTTTCATGCCATAATGGTATATTCTCATAAGAACTAACCATATACCCTCTTAAAACTCTAGCACACCCACTCATATTCTCTGATGCAATTGGATTTCTCTTGTGAGGCATTGCACTAGATCCTTTTTGGCCTTTGTTAAAATGTTCTTCAACTTCTCTAACTTCAGTTCTTTGAAGATGTCTTATTTCAATTGCTATTTTTTCAATAGAAGCTCCTATTAAAGCTATTTCAGACATATATGCTGCATGTCTATCTCTTTGAAGTACTTGTGTAGATATTTTTGCTGAGTTAATTTCTAAACTTTTACAAACAAAATCTTGTACTTCTGGAGGGGTATTAGCAAAATTACCAACAGCTCCACTTATTTTTCCAACTTCTATTTCTTTTCTTGTTTTTTTAAATCGTTCAATATGACGATTAAACTCATCATACCAAAGTGCCCATTTAAGTCCAAAAGAAGTAACTTCTGCATGAACACCATGTGTTCTTCCTATACAAGGTGTATTTTTAAATTTTAAAGCTTGAATTTTCAGAACTTCTAGAAAATGATTTAAGTTCTCAAATAAAATATCATTAGCTTGTTTATAGATATATCCGTTTGCTGTATCAACAACATCTGTCGAAGTAAGTCCGTAGTGCACCCATTTTTTTTCTTCCCCTAAATATTCACTAATATTCCTTGTAAAAGCTACTACATCGTGTTTTGTTTCTTCTTCAATTTCTCTAATACGTTCTAGGCTAAATTTAGCGTTTTCCTGTATTTTTTTAAGATCTTGATCAGAAACAATTCCTAGCTTATTCCATGCTCCCAAACTAAACAATTCAACCTTTAACATAGCGTTGAATTTAGATTTATCTGTGAACAATTTATTCATTATTTCTCTTCGATAACGCTCAATCATTTTTCCATACTTTTTCTAAAACACTCAATTGTGTTTTGTAGTAGTGAAGTTATTGTCATAGGACCAACTCCACCTGGAACTGGAGTAATGAAAGAAGCAATATCTTTAAGATCATCAAAATCACAATCTCCAACAAGTTTTCCATCTATTCTGTTTACACCAACATCAACAATAACTGCGCCTTTTTTAACCATGTCTTTTGTAACAGTATGTGCTCTACCAACTGCAGCAACTATTATGTCTGCTTGCAGGCACTTTTCCTTAAGATTTTGTGTTCTTGAATGTGCAATTGTAATTGTAGCATGTTCAGCCATAAGTAGCATAGCAACAGGTTTTCCCACTAAGTTACTTCTACCAATTATAAGAGCATCTTTACCTTTTAATGCTATGTTCTTACTTTTTAACATTGTCATAATACCCATTGGTGTTGCTGGTAAAATACAAGGTCTCCCGAGATGCATATATGCTACATTTAATGGATGGAATCCATCCACATCTTTTTCAATTGATATCGCATCAATTACTTTATCTTCATTAATGTGTTTTGGAATTGGTAATTGAACTAAAATCCCATGAACTCCTTTGTCTGAATTTAAATCACTAATTATTTCTAGCAATTCAGCTTCAGAAATATCAGATTCTTTTCTAATTATAGTACTGTCCATGCCTGCTCTTCTACAAGCTCTACCTTTTGCTTTTACATAAGATTCACTTGCTGGGTCACTTCCTACAAGTACAACAGCAAGATGGGGAACGGCCCCATAAGTAGCTTTTAAAGATTCAACTTCTATTCTTACTTCTTCTCTAACTTCTTTCGATAATTCTTTTCCACTAATAATTTCTCCCATTATTTTTCTCCTTTAATTATGTATGAGTCTACTATTTCACCATAGTAAATAACATGATAGTCATTCGATGGATAGTAGCGATCTTTTACTGATTCTAGAATGTTACCTGGTTCCATAGCTTGTTTGTATATAACTTTACATTCATAATGCATCTCACAATCGGATAAAATTGGAGGTTTTACAACTCTTGATTCAAGAAGGTTTAAATTGCACTCTTCAATCTTATCATAATCTCTTCCCGATTTCGAACCACAAAATCCAAGAGCCTTATTTAATTTCTTATTTAAAGGAACATTTATTGTGAATTCATCACTGTGCTCAAGCATTTGATATGTGTCTCTTGAGTACCTCACATAAGCAATAAATACTGGTTTGCCCCAAACGAAATTTATTCCACCCCAAGCAATTGTCATAGTATTCACTTTATTATTTTTCTTTGTAGTTATAAATACACCTTTTTGTAGTTGTTTAAGCATTTTATCTGAATTCTCATCAAATTTCATTTCGATATATTCCACAGTACCACCTCATAGTTTATTATATCACTTGTAGTATCGATATGGTATACCGAAAACGAAAAAAGATAATCAGCAAATGCTGATTATCTTTTACTATTGTTGTGCCATTTCCTATAGGTAAAGCTTACTATATTTTTCTTTTAGGAATTTAACATAATACTTTGGATTGAATTCTTCGCCAGTTACATCCAATAGTAATTCTTTTGGTGTCTTAGTTCCTCCATATTGATGTATCTTCTCTTTGAGCCAGTCATTTATTACACTAATTTTGTTGTTTTCAACAAGTTTTTCAATATTTATTTCTTTTTTCATTGCGTAGTAGAATTGTGCTGAGTACGCACTCCCTAAAGCATATGTTGGGAAATATCCAAACATTCCAACACTCCAATGAACATCTTGCAGTACTCCATCAGAATCATCTTTTGGCTTAATACCAAGATATTCCACCATTTTTTCATTCCAAATCCTTGGCAAATCTTTAACTTCTATCTCATTTGAAAAAATCATTCTCTCAATTTCATATCTGATCATAATGTGCATTGAATATGTTAATTCATCAGCTTCTACTCTAACTAGTGAAGCCTCTACTTTGTTTACTCCTCTATAGAAATCATCTAAACTTACATTTTTAAGTTCAACAGGATAGATTTCTTGTAGTTTGTAATAATGCGTTTTCCAAAACTCAAAGCTTCTACCAATAGTATTCTCATAGAATCTCGATTGAGATTCATGAATACCCATTGATGTTCCGCCATTTAAGTTGGTATTATCCCATTTAGGATCAACTTGTTGCTCATAAGTGGCATGCCCTAGTTCATGAATTGCAGCAAATATTGAAGAAAACATAAAATTCTCTAGATATCTAGTTGTAAAACGCACATCTCCACTATGAGTATTCCATGTGAATGGATGTACACTCTCTTTCATAAGTCCATTATCTCTATTAAATGCCAAAACATCTATTAAATAATCAGCAAATTTCTTTTGTTTATCAACAGGATAAAAATCTGTTATAAAGTTGTCATTCAGCACTTTACCACTGTTTAGTACTTCTTTAACAAATGGAACTAAATCTTTTTTTAATGTAGAAAAGAAATTATCATATTCTATCATCGACATTCCGTCTTCAAATCCATCAAGTAGTATGTCATAAGGATGATCAACATCGTTATAATATGTAGCAAATTTCTTTGAAAATTCTACAATTTTCTCTAAATTAGGCTTAAACGCTTCAAAATCGTTGTTATCTTTTGCGTCTTCCCAGACTTTTTGAGATAAGTTAATCAGTTTGTTATACTCAATAAATTCATCTTTTGGAATGTTAATTATTTTAGCTAAGTCCTTTTTGGCTTTTTTTATTTCTCTTTGAGAGATATCATCTAACTCATCAACCCTTTCAAATAGCCCATAAACAACTTCTTGATATTCTTTGCTGGTATTTAGATTAAATAATTCTCCACTAATCATTCCAAGCATTTCTGCTCTTCTTGCAAAGGCACCTCTAGGCGCTTCAGTGTTAGAATCCCATCCGACAACTGACAATACATAACCATATGCTTTTTGTTTCATTTGTATTTCTTTAAATTTCTTCATTAAATCCACTATATCACTCCTTTAGACCATTATATCATTAATTAATGTTTTATTGTACTTGTTAAACTTATGTCATTTCTTTGGCACAATAAAAACACCTCCATATTTCATTTATATGAAAGTGTCTTTTTATAGTGTATTAAATATTGATTGTAATAATTAATTGATATTTATTTCTCCTGATACAGTTTTTTTGCTTATTACATTAATTTCTTTTAAAACATTTCTATTAGTTATTTCGATATCTCCACTAACAGACTTTAAAGACACTTCTGAAGGGTAGAACTCTTTACCTTCTAAATCTCCGCTTACTGTTTTGAAGTCTGCTTCTTCACATTCTACTTCAAATAATTCTACATCTCCACTTACTGAATGGAATACCATACTTCCATTAATAACAGCTTGTTTCATTTCAAAATCTCCACTTACTAAAGAAACTTCAACTTGTTTACCCTTTAATCCTAATATTTCAATATCTCCACTTACTGTAGAAAACTTCATGTTATCTCCATCAAAATTAGTTAACTCTAGGTCTCCACTAGTAGATTTAATCTTAACTTCTTTTGATGTTACTCCATTTACATTTGCATCTCCAGAAACTGTTTTGTAATCAAATTTACTGATATTAATATCTTTTGGAACTAAAACTAGGAATTCTCCAGAATCATTAGAAAAATTAAATATTTTGATTTTACCTTTTTCTTTCTTAATCAGAAGTTCATTATTTTCAAATGAAATTGTATAGTCTTCAATTTTCTTAACATTTTTCTCATAAACTTGAATACTTTCTCCATCATAAGATGTTAAATTAAAATCATCACTTACTAGTCCGATATTCACTGAAATATCTTCAGAAATCAAGTGAAACGTTTTAACTAGGTTAAAACTGTCTACATCTTCTTTTACACAAGAACCAACATCAGTAAGCTTAATGCTTGTTTTGTTTGTTGATTTTGGTGCATCTTCCTGTAAATCTTTTGCAAGCGCTTCTGGTTTCCCAAATTTTGCTTCAATTTGTTCTTCATCAAGCCCTTCATTCTTTGCTGCTTCTATCATTTCTTTATGATCTTCAAGTATCTCATTTATGTCTTTGTCACTCACTTTTAGCTTTTTCAATTCTTTTTCTAAATCTTTCAGAAATTTGTTCATTCTTTTTTCCTCCTCTATTTAATATTTCATATACTCCACCAATAAAATTGTCCCATGAGTCCCTAAGTTCTAAATAGTATTTAAACCCTTTTTCAGTTACTTTATAGTATTTCCTAGGTGCTCCCAAATCAGATTCAACTAAATAAGTAGTAAAATGTCCTTCTTTAGTTAACCTTCTCAGTATAGGATAAATAGTATTTTCATTTACATCTATATCCTTTGATATATTATTAATGATTCGATATCCATACATATCTTCCATAACTAGCTCAGATAGTACACATAACTCCACTATTCCTCTTTTAAATTGCGCATTCATAGGCATTACCTCCTGTACTGATTATAACACAGTAGTGTGTTCAACACAATACCTAATTAAAAAAAAAGGACAATTGTCCTTTTTTAGAATAATCCTTGTGCGTTTCCTTCGTCATCGATGTCCATAGCAAGCGCTGATGGTACTTTTGGAAGTCCTGGCATAGTCATTACATCTCCAGTTAAAGCAACTATGAAACCAGCACCAATCGATGGTCTTAACTCTTTCACTGTTATTGTGAATCCTTCAGGTCTACCTAATAATTTTGGATTATCACTCAAACTGTATTGAGTTTTAGCTATACATACTCCTAAATTATCCCACCCTAGCTTTTTAAATCTTCTAAGTTGTATTCTGGCTTTCGAAGTGAATTCAACGTCTTTAGCACCATATATCTTTGTACACACTTTTTCAATTTTTACTTTCAATGTGTCTTCTACTTTATAAGTTCTTTCAAAATTATTTTCTTTTGTATCAATCTCATGGATTAGTTTTTTAGCTAAATCAACAGCTCCTTCTCCACCTTTTTCCCAAACTTCACTTAGTGAGTAAGGATGATTGTTTTCTTTAAGGTAATTATCTAGCGCTTGTGTTTCTGCGTCAGTATCTGTAATGAAACTATTGATTGCTACAACATAAGGTATTTTGTATCCTTTTATAGATTCAATATGTTTTTCTAAGTTGGGAATTCCCTTAAGCAAGGCCTCAACGTTTTCTGCACCTAGTTCTTTTTTGTTTACTCCACCATGCATTTTAAGTGCTCTTATAGTTGCCACAATTACTACTGCAGCTGGTGTAAATCCAGCTTGCAATGTTTTTATATCTAAGAATTTTTGTGCGCCTAAATCAGCACCAAAACCAGCTTCTGTGATAACGTAATCTGATAATTTTCTAGCCATATTAGTTGCGATAATACTATTACAACCATGAGCGATGTTTGCGAATGGTCCACCATGTATTAAGGCAGGAGTATTTTCAAGCGTTTGAACTAAGTTTGGTTTAACAGCGTCTTTTAAGATTAAAGCCATTGCTCCCTCAACTCCTAAATCTCCTACAGTGATTGGTAATCTATCGTATGTATATCCTATCACGATTCTTTTTACTCTTACTTTAAGGTCTTTAAGGTCTTTAGCAAGACAAAGTACAGCCATAATTTCAGATGCTACAGAAATATTAAATCCATCCTGTCTAGGAAGTGAATTTCCAATACCCCCAAGTCCAACTACGATACTTCTAAGAGCTCTATCATTCATATCTATAGCTCTTTTCCAGCTTATTCTTCTTGGATCAATGTTTAAAACATTACCTTGATGAATATGATTATCAATAATTGCGCTTATTGCATTATTTGCAGTTGTAATTGCATGAATATCCCCAGTAAAATGAAGATTAATGTCTTCCATTGGTACAACTTGGCTATACCCACCACCAGCTGCTCCACCTTTTATACCCATAACTGGACCAAAAGATGGTTCTCTCAAAGCAATAATTGCATCTTCTCCAATTTTAGCAAATGCTTGTCCTAACCCTACAGTTGTTGTTGATTTCCCTTCACCTGCCGGTGTAGGAGTAATTGCTGTAACTAGTATTACTTTTCCATTTTTGATTTCTTTGAATTTTTCCATTACACTTAAATTAATTTTAGCTTTATAATTTCCATAAAGTTCTAAATCGTCTTCGTTTAACCCTAATTTTGAAGCGATATCAACTATCTTCTCCATTTTGGCTTCTTGAGCAATTTTTAAATCTACATTTTCCATATAAATACCTCCAAAAGTTTTTATACATTCTAAATTGATTTTCCCACAATCACCTTAAAAATGCAATACATTCTGTAAAACGCTTACAAAATTATTCCTACCATTATATAGATATTATAGTATAATAGAAACATACGAAAAAACAGGTGATAACTATGATAATTGGAATAGTGGGTCTTGGCTTAATAGGTGGCTCATATGCAAAAAGTCTAAAGAAATATGGATATGAAATTTATGGTATTGACACTAATCAAGAATCTCTAGATTATGCATTAAAACATAATATTATTGATGTTGGAGATACTGACGCAAGTGCCATCTTGAAAGATATAGATGTTGTTTTCTTATGTCTGTATCCTGAAGCTGCGATTAGGTTTGTACATAAAAATATAAGGAACTTTAAAAGAGGGGCTATAATCTCTGATGTAGTAGGAATAAAAAGAAAAATCATTGATGCACTAGACATTTATAAAGATGACGACTTAGAATTTGTCTTTGCTCACCCAATTGCGGGGAAGGAATCAGCAGGAGTTAAAAACTCTGATGAAGCCATTTTCCAGGGTGCAAATTTCATTATTACTCCAACAAAATGGAATAGTGAAGAAGCGATCAATGTAATAACTATATTAGCTACTCAAATGGGATTTTCATCAATAACTAAAATCTCGGATGTTGATCATGATAATATAATTGCCTTCACATCACAGCTAACTCACGCAATAGCTCTTTCCTTGGTAAATAGCGATGATGAGAAATATGATACTTCAAAATTTATTGGAGATTCATACAAGGATTTAACGCGTATCGCTAATATTAATGATGAGTTATGGGCTGAACTGTTTATTAAAAACAAAGACTTCTTAATAAAACATATCACTAAATTTGAAAAAGAACTCACTACTTTAAAAGAAGCAATTAATAATAAAGATAAATCTAAAGTTCAAGAATTAATGCAGTTAGCAACAGAAAAAAGAAAGAGGATAAAATAATGACAAAGGTAGATATGAAGCTGTTCCCCAGCAAACTAAATGGCGAAATAAAAGCTCCTCCATCAAAAAGCTTAAGTCATAGAGCAATAATTTGTGCTGCTCTTTCAAAAGGCAGAAGTGTTATCTCTAATCTAATATATTCAGATGATATAAATGCTACTATCGATTCACTAAAGTTAATAGGTGCTAGATTTGATAAAAATGGTGATTCTTTAATAGTTCATGGAATAAAAAAATTCAAACATATAGTAGATGAAGTTAATTGTAAAGAATCTGGATCAACATTAAGATTTATTATCCCTATCTTCTCATTAACTGATGAAGAAGTAATCTTCACAGGATCCAAAACATTGATGAATAGACCTCAAACAATATATAGTAAAATATTTAAAGATGATGACAATCAATTTGAAATTAATGAAAATAAAATAGTGGTAAATGGCTCATTAAAGCCTAGAAAATATATTGTAAAAGGAGATGTAAGTTCTCAGTTTTTCAGTGGATTAATGTTTGCTTTGCCCCTTCTTGACGGAGATTCTTCCATCTATATTGAGGGAGAGCTTGAATCAAAAAGCTATGTTAATCTTACAATTGATATCTTAGAAAAATTCGGAATTACAATATCGCCATTTGAAAATGGATACCATATCCCTGGTAATCAAGAATACAAGCCAACTGATTACACTGTTGAAGGAGATTATTCTCAAGCCTCATTCCATTTAGTTGGAGGAGTTTTGAGTGGCTTAGTTAGAGTTACCGGATTAGAACATAATACTTTTCAAGGAGATAAAGCAATAATTGAAGACATAAAACACATGAAAGGTAAAGTTATATTCATGGAAAATGGCTATATAACTGAGTTATCAAAAACAAAGGGAACTACAATTGATATCGCAGATTGTCCTGATCTTGGACCGATTATTTCCCTAATAGCTTGTTTAAGTGAAGGAACTACACATATAAAAAATATATCTAGATTAAGAATAAAAGAGTCTGACAGAGTGCAATCAACAGTTTCAACACTTAAAATGCTTGGTGCTGATATAATTTCATCTGAAAGTGAGATAACAATAAACGGAGTGCAATCATTAGTTGGGGGAGTAATTCTCGACTCTCACAACGATCACAGAATTGCAATGATGATTAGCATAGCTGCATTAGTTTGTGACAAAGAAATTACATTAACGAATGCAGATGCAGTAAATAAGTCATATCCTGGTTTTTTTGATGACTATAAAGCACTAGGCGGAAAATATAAATTACTATAAAGGACTGATATTATGATTAAAATTAATATCCCTATTAAAGAAAATCCATATGATGTAATAATTTCACGTGGTATATTACATGAAATTAATAACTATATTGATGTAAACAGACAAATAGTTATCATAACAGATGATTTTATTCCAAAAGTGTATCTAAACACTATAAAAGAAAAAATGCTAAATCCGCTTATTTTTGAAGTTCCTCAAGGGGAATCATCTAAATCAATGGAGATTGCCTATTCAATTATTGATGAAATGGTTGATTCAAAAATAACAAGAAAATGCCTGGTTATCGCACTTGGTGGTGGAGTGGTAGGCGACCTTGCAGGGTTTATATCAAGCATCTATATGAGAGGTGTAGATTTTATACAAATTCCTACAACTCTTTTATCCCAAATAGATAGTAGTATAGGGGGTAAAGTGGGGATAAACTCTTCTAACATGAAAAACGCAATTGGTACATTTTACCAACCAAAAATGGTGCTAATAGACCCAAACACGTTAAAAACTCTTGCACAAAGAGAAATGCATAATGGTATTGGAGAAATGATAAAATACGGATTAATTGCTGAAAAAGAGCTATTTATAGACATCTGTCAAAATAACATTTTTTTAAATATTGAAGACTATATTGAGAAATGCATTAGAATAAAGCGAGACTTAATTGTAAAAGACGTTTTTGATCATGGAGAAAGACAACTTCTAAACTTTGGTCACACAATAGGGCATGCGATTGAACAGTTTTCTAGATACAACTTGTTGCATGGTGAAGCAGTATCTATCGGAATGGCAAAGATGGCTAAACATAAGCACTATTATGCCGAATTAATCGATGTATTAGATAAATATAACCTTCCATCTGACTATGATTATGATATTGAAACTATTTATAACTACATAAAAACAGATAAAAAAGCATCAAAAAACACAATAAATTTAGTGTTAGTAGATGAGGTCGGCAAAGGCTATATTAAGAACATAAGCATAAATAATATTAAGGAATATTTGTAGGTGAAATTATGAGTACATTTGGTAAAGCAATAGAAATAAATTTATTTGGTGAATCCCATGGTTCGGCAATCGGATTGACAATTAACAATTTTCCAGCTGGAGTAGAAATTGATTTGAACTTAATACAGTCATCTTTGGATAGTCGAAGACCCAAATCTGCACTTTCTACAGCCAGAAAAGAACAAGATGATTTTGAGATAATTAGCGGATATTTCAATGGCTATACAACAGGATCTCCCATTACTTTTTTAATTCGCAATAGTGATACCCGATCAAGAGACTATAATCAAAACATTTTAAGACCCTCTCATGCTGATTTCACGTCCAGTGTAAAGTATGATAGTTTTAATGACTATCGAGGTGGTGGTCACTTTTCTGGAAGACTAACAGCTCCTCTAATGATCTTAGGTGCATTATCTTCTCAACTCCTTAAAAAGAAGGGAATTATAATAAGTTCTCATATTGCTAGTATAAAAGACGAAATAGACTTCAAATTTGCCGATACGAAAGTTACAGAAGAAATATTAAAAAAGCTTAATTCTAGCCATTTTCCAGTCTTAGATAGTACGAAGACAAAGATATTTGAATCAATTATACTAAACGCCAAAGAAGCAAAGGATAGTGTTGGTGGGACAATTGAAACTATGATCTATGGTTTGGCTCCAGGATACGGAAATCCATTCTTTGATTCTATAGAAAGTGTTATATCTCACTTAATATTCAGTATTCCAGCCGTAAAAGGGATAGAGTTTGGAAAAGGCTTCTCAATTACTGAAATGTTTGGTTCTGAAGCAAATGATAATTTTTGCATTGAAAATGGCCAAGTGAGAACTAAAACCAATAATTCTGGTGGAATTCAAGGTGGAATCTCAAACGGTATGCCAATTATCTTTAAAACTGCAATAAAACCAACAGCATCAATTGGAAAAACTCAGGATACTGTTGATTTAAATAAGATGAAAGAGGTAAAACTTGATTTAGAAGGAAGACATGATCCTTCAATAGTTCATAGAGTTATTCACGTCATAAACGCAGTCACATCATATGCAACGCTTGAAATAATCATAAGAAACGAGGGAACGTCATGGATAAAATAGAAAAAAGCAGGAATGAAATTGATAAATTAGATGATGAAATTATGTCATTACTAGATAAAAGATTATGTTTATCCGTAGAGATAGGTAAAGCTAAATCCGTATCCAAGGTTGCCGTATTGGACACAAAAAGAGAAGATTCCATACTAAATAAGGCGTCTAATTATAGCCATTCCCCACAGATTGATACAATTTATAAGAAAATATTGGAAATGAGCAAATCGCTTCAAAGAGAGTAGTGTTACTATGAATTGTTTGATTGGGAAGAAATTAGGACATAGCTATTCAAAAGAGATTCACGAATCCCTAAGTAAAGAAACCTATAATCTAATTGAATTAGACAAATTAGATTCTTTTTTCAAAGAAAAGAACTTTAAAGGTTGTAATATAACCATTCCTTACAAAAAAGAAGTTATTAACTATTGTGATTACTTAGATGAAACAGCTACAAGAACCCAAAGCGTAAACTCAATCGTGAATATTGAAGGTACATTACATGGTTATAACACTGATTATGCCGGACTAAAGTATCTACTTGAATATAATAATGTATCTATTAAAAACAAATACATTGCAATACTTGGAAACGGTTCTACTAGTAGGACAATTCGGATTTTATGTAAAGATTTAAATGCTAAAGAAATCTTCATATACGCTAGAAATCCAAACCAAGAAGAATACTCTTTAAATGCTATTAAAAATAATCAAAATATCGACATTATTTTCAATGCTACTCCTGTAGGTATGTTCCCGGAAAACGCTAATTCACTGGGTATTAACCTGGATTTACACAAGAACTTAGAAGCAGTTGTTGATTTAATCTATAATCCTCATGAAACCGAAATTCTTAAAGCAGCTAGAAAACTAAAAATAAAATCTGTAAATGGATTATTGATGTTAGTGCACCAAGCTGTAAAATCTTCAGAAATATTTCATCAAACTATTTATTCGAATGAAGTTACAAATGAAATATATAAAAGCATTTTGTTTAAAACTTTGAATTTTGTATTTATTGGTATGCCAATGAGTGGAAAATCATTCTTTTCTAAATCAGTTTCACAGAAATATGGAAAAGAAGTTGTGGATATTGATAAGGTTATTGAATTAGATGAGGGTACTTCAATAGATTCCATCTTTAAATTAAAAGGAGAAGAATACTTCAGACTATTAGAAACAAACACTATAGAAAGAATATCTAAATCCCATAATTTAGCCATTTCCACTGGTGGTGGAACTATTTTAAATGAAAAAAACATAGATTATTTGAAGCAAAATGGTATAATAATATTTTTAGATGTCCCTTATAGCTTATTAGAAACATTCAATCCAATGAATAGGCCTTTACTAAGAGATAAATCAAATTTAAAGAAATTATATCAAGATAGACATCCGCTTTACAAGAAATACTCTGATATATCAGTTATAAAGAATAGTTATAATGAAATAGAGACTTTCGACAGAATTGAGGCGAAAATCAATGAATATTTTAATTCTTAATGGCCCAAATTTAAATATGATTGGGAAAAGAGAACCAGAAATATATGGAACTAAGACATATGAAGACTTAGAATCATATTTAAAGAGTCTTGAATCTGTTTTTAATGTTACGTTAGATATTAAACAATCAAATCTGGAAGGTATTTTGATTGATTTACTTCACTATGGAAACGACAGGTTTGATGGAGTAATCCTCAATGCAGGAGCCTTTACCCATTATTCATATGCTCTTTATGATGCTATAAAATCAATTCAAATACCTGTTGTAGAGGTTCATTTGTCTGATATTAATAACCGAGAAGATTTTAGAAAAGTATCTGTTATAAGAGCTGCATGTGTAAAAAGTATTATGGGATTAGGATTTGATGGCTATAAACAAGGAATAAAGTACTTAATAGAAGAAGGTGTTTTAAAATGATAGTAAAGATTAAAAGAGATGCAGATCAAGAAAATGTAACTGAGTTACTAACACATTTAAAGGAATTAGGATTTGATATCCACTCTAGTTTTGGAGAATCATATCAGGTATATGGCGTAGTTGGTGATACAGCGGGATTTGACTTACGCAGTTTATATGGGTACGATTGCGTTGATAGTGTCATAAGAATTCAAGAACCATTTAAAAAAGTAAACCGTAAAATAAAGAATGAAGATACTATTATTGACGTCAAAGGAATTAAAATTGGTGGAAATGAGATAGTTGTAATTGCTGGCCCATGTAGTGTTGAGTCATATGAACAAGTAGATATCATCGCTAAGGCTGTAAAGGAATCTGGTGCTAAACTACTTAGGGGTGGAGCATTTAAACCTCGTACATCTCCATATTCATATCAAGGAATGGGTATTGAAGGTCTCAAGATACTCCATGATGTTGGTAAAAAGTACGGTTTACCTATTGTTTCTGAACTAATGGACAAAGATCATATTCCAGAATTTCTGAAATATGTTGATGTTATCCAATTAGGAGCTCGTAATATGCAGAATTTTGCTTTATTAAAAGAGCTTGGTAAACTAGATATCCCTATTTTACTAAAAAGAGGTTTCTCAAATACAATAGAAGAATGGCTAATGAGTGCAGAATATATCATGGCTGGTGGGAACGAGAAAGTAATCCTTTGTGAGAGAGGAATCCGTACCTTTGAACCATATACAAGAAACACTTTAGATATTTCTACAGTCCCAGTTGTTAAGAAGGTAAGCCATTTACCTGTTATAATAGATCCTTCTCATGCTGCTGGTAAATGGGATTTAGTTCAAAGTTTGTCACTAGCAAGTATTGCCGCTGGGGCAGACGGACTTATAATAGAAGTACATCATGAACCAGAAAAAGCATTTAGCGATGGAGCTCAATCTTTAAAACCTAAAAAGTTTGATGATTTGATGAAAAATGCTAAAGCCGTAGCAATCGCAGTAAATAAAACTCTATAATATAGAAGGATTATCAATTGGTAATCCTTTTTATTTATGTTTAATCGTCCTGTATGAATTCTATCTAGACGTCAAATTAATATTATATATTTAGTTTCCATTAATTGAGAAAAATAGATTTTGATAGGCTTAAAGGCAAGTGGTAAATCGCTATATACATATAGTTTCAAGGTACCTTTATATTAACTTAAAGTTAAATATTTAGAGCTCAAAATCTATGATTATTCAGAAATACTGGATCGGTATTTTGACAAATATAGTAGCTGATCATGAAATAAAAATATCTATTTTTGAGTTAAATTATTCCTAAAATCCTAATAAAATTGAAAATCCAATGAAATATGCAGAAATCATGCCTTTTTAGGGTGAAATTCGATAAAATACTGAGTTCACAATTCATTATCTTTCCCATTTGTATAGCCCTTTATATACAATTGAATTTTTCCGTTTTGGAGCTACATAAAACTTTGCTATATCGATGTCATTTTAGGTACAAATATTGCTTTTGATAGTCTTTATCGTTAAGTGGTAAACCGCTAAATATAGATATTATTGTGATGTCATGATTATATTTTGGGGCTCATCTAATTTTGTTTTTGTTCTTCAATATCTTTAATTTAAGACGAAAGAAATATAGTAATATTTGTTGTGAATTATAAGACAAAAAAATCTATGATTGTTGGACTTGAGTTTATAAAATGTAAAAAAATCTATGATCAAGAAGAAAATAGGATTTACTCTCCTTTGAAAAATACTAAAAATTAAAAAAAGACTATGTGTTGATAATCTTTTTTATTTCTTTCGGTTTTAGATCAAAGTTTGTTTCTAATATTTATGTTTAATCGTCCTGTTTGAATTCTATTTAGGCGTCAAATTAATATTATATATTTAGTTTCCATTAATTGAGAAAAATAGATTTTGATAGGCTTAAAGGCAAGTGGTAAATCGCTATATACATATAGTTTCAAGGTACCTTTATGTTAACTTAAAGTTAAATATTTAGAGCTCAAAATCTATAATTATTCAGAAATACTGGATTGGTATTTTGACAAATATAGTAGCTGATCATGAAATAAAAATATCTATTTTTGAGTTAAATTATTCCTAAAATCCTAATAAAATTGAAAATCCAATGAAATATGCTGAAATTCATGCCTTTTTAGGGTGAAATTCGATAAAATACTGAGTTCACAATTCATTAACTTTCCCATTTGTATAGCCCTTTATATACAATTGAATTTTTCCGTTTTGGAGCTACATAAAACTTTGCTATATCGATGTCATTTTAGGTGCAAATATTGTTTTTGATAGTCTTTATCGTTAAGTGGTAAACCGCTAAATATAGATATTATTGTGATGTCATGATTATATTTTGGGGCTCATCTAATTTTGTTTTTGTTCTTCAATATCTTTAATTTAAGACGAAAGA
>Ga0208647_1000247_pt1 | contig 18687 bp, 25 predicted proteins | sample AntAceMetag02UKA_FD_184765 | JGI IMG/M metagenome (GOLD analysis project Ga0208647, IMG submission 184765) | Saline lake microbial communities from Ace Lake, Antarctica - Antarctic Ace Lake Metagenome 02UKA (SPAdes) (version 2) | ecosystem: Environmental > Aquatic > Non-marine Saline and... | reverse complement strand
GCGAGGATTTACGAGCCTTGCGTGATTGGTGGGAAGACGAACCCCGCCGAACGTATCAAGAGGATTACCGTCAGATGACAAAAGACCTCGATCAAATCATAAAAATCATTGAGCAGGCTAACGACATTGTGAGTCTCGGCGACTCAGAAGGAGTATGAAATGACTGAAAAGATTTATGATCAGCGAGAAGATTTACATCGCCTCAACAAGACGCGGCGCGCCGTAGACTCGACGAATCTGGTTTGCTGCTTAAAGGATGGTTGCCTTGAGATTGAGCGCGAAGTTACACTTGGCGGGAAAATTGGGTGGCAGGATCGAAAGTGGCATTTGTTTAACGAGTCTGGCGATAGTGGGAACATGGGTGCAGATTCGCTATTTTCACTCATCATCTCACTCGCACCCAACGCCAGTTAGGGCCATGTAGCCATTTCGAGGAGCGATATGAACAAAGGAGCAAATCGGATGAACGAGCAAGACACAGCAAAGCCCGTGTATGTGGGCAGCGGGAAGGTGATCGAAACCAAAACAGGCCAGACCGGATTCAAAATCCAGATCGACCTGGGTGAGTTGAAGGCGTTCTTACGCGCCAAGGAGAACGCTGCGCATATCTCCGAGTGGACCGACCGGCAAGGGGTGGTACACAAGACGATTAACCTTGTCGCGTGGCCACTGCGGGAGGCGACGGAGCATAGAACGCACAGCGTGAAGGTGGATACTTGGAAGCCGACGCCGAGAGAAGAGCGCAGGGAAGAGGCGAGGCCCGAACCGGTGGCGCAGGTACAGCGTGAAGAGCAGGCACAGGATGATTTGCCGTTCTGATTTGAGGAGTGATTATGAGTGTTTTGGTTGAGCATCCAGTTTGGAAGGTTCCTTCGCTTGAGATGGCGTTGGCGTATGCGGCGAAGTTTGGGGTTTCGCAGAAGGATGCGTGGCTTGAGCTGGAGGCGGCTCGTTTGGAGCGCATTCGGAAGGCGGAGGAAAATCCGCTGATGTATGGTTTTGAGCCGAGCATTTGGCGGGTGTGTGATGCGCTGCTTGGGTTGGATTTTATTTTGGATGCGAAGGGGTTTGTTGGGTATGGGCCGAAGATGCGGGCGGTGCTTGGGTTTGATGAGCCGGTGAAGGTGTTGTTGATCAATGGTGGTCAGCGGTCGGGGAAGACGACGTATGGGGCGAGCCGGTGCATGATCTGTTTGAGGCAGTATCAGCAGGTGAATATGTGGTGTTTCTCTGAGAACATGAACATGAGCATTGAGAATCAGCAGAGTAAGTTGCACGGGTTCATGCCGATTGAGTTGCGCGAGAAGGATGTGATTACGCGCACGACGTATATTTCGTGGACGGATAAGAATGGGTTCACGAAGGAAAGTTTCATTATGCCGGGGAATAATCGCTGTTCGTTCAAGACGTACAGCATGAAGATCGAGGGTGGGAATCTTGGGGTGAAGGATCGGTCGCCTTGTATTGGGTGTTGGAATGATGAACGTATTCCGGCTGAGGTTGCTGAAACGCTGGAGTATCGTGTTTCTGAGCGGGATGCGCGGATGATTCATACGTTCACACCGGTGGATGGGTATACGAGCATGGTTCAGTTGTTCAGGCATGGGGCGAGGTCGGTCAAGGATAGCCCTGCGTTTTTGTGTCCGAAGAACAAGGCTCCTCAACGGTTGGATTTGGCGCTTGGTGGCGAGGATTGTGATGCGTGGCTGGATGGGCATGATGGGGTTGCGGAGGAGAAGGTTTCTGAGGGGGTGAGTTACGAACGTGTTCCGAGGGTGATGCGTTGTGCGGAATCGTATAAGGCGATTGTTCATTTCTTTTCGTCGGATAATCCTTATGCGAATGCGGCAGAGGTGGCGGCGAAGTGTCGCGGGAAGAGTGTAGAGACGATCAAGGAGCGGTTTTATGGTTACACGGAGCGTATGCAGAGCGTGGCGTTTCCGTTGTTTAGCGAGAAGGCGCATGTGGTACGTCGGTCTGATCTTCCCCCGCTATCGGATTTGACGATTTATCAGATTGTGGACCCGTGTGGTGGCAGGAATTTCTTTGCGTTGTGGATTGGGATTGCGTCGAATGGGAAGGTGTATGTGCTGAGGGAGTGGCCGAATCAGGTGGATTGGGTTCCGGGGGTTGGGGTGATGGAGCCCTGGGCGCATTCGAGCGGGGACAATAAGACGGTGGACGGAAGAAAGGGTGCGGGACAGAATGATTTGGGTTGGGGTTTGGCGCAGTACAAGAAGGAGTTTGCACGTGTGGAGGGCTGGAAGGTTTATGATGATGGGGCGGATGATGCGTCGGTTGGTAAGTGGGATGAAAATGGTGATGCGGTGATGAAGGTGTTCCAGCGTTTTCTGGATGCTCGTTTCGGGAATGCGTTGAAGGATTTCAATACGGGCGAACATATCACGCTGTTTGATAAGTTCGATGAGATTGGGCTGACGTATTTTGAGAGTGTGAGTGGTGGGAAGGAGAGCATCAGTTCGGGTTGCCGGATTATCAATGATCTGCTGAGTTATAATCCGGAGGGCGTGGTGGACATCAATAATCAGCCGACTCTGTTTATCAGTGAGGATTGCATCAATCTGATTTTTGCGATGCATGTTTGGACGGGTGCGGATGGGCAGAAGGGCTCAACGAAGGATCCGGTGGATTGTTTGCGGATGTTCGGTCTGCTCGGGTTGGAGTATTCCGATCCGAAGTGTTTGGGTGGGTATGCGGGTGGAGGTGTGTATTGAATCGGGAATAGCGAATGGCGTGAAACACAGAAAGGAAATGGTTCATGAATGGAGGAGAGTTGCCGGTGTTGTTGAGGAAGAATGTGGTGATGGGGCTTATGGGAATTAGCCGCGAGGCGTTGTATAAGCTGGTGGATGATGGTCGGCTGCATAAGCAGTACATGGATTATGACGAGTTTGGAAATGGTGTTGGGCACCCGTATTATGCGCGTGTTGAGGTGGTGGCGTTGAAGAATGAGTTTGAAGGGAGGACGGTATGATGGCGTGGATGAAGAAGAGTGAAGGCGTTCGGGTTGTTCGGATTGAGCGGGCAAAGATGAATGAGGCTGAGTTGATGGAGTGCTTTCGCGGGGGTGAGCGTAACCCGCTATGGAAGGGTATCAATGAGCTTTTGTTTGCGATGGAGGATTGCGCGTTGGTGGAGGGCGGCGGTTGCGAGGGGCGCGATGGGAAGGCGTATGCCATGGTCCGGGCGTGTGAGCTGAGAGAGTTTCGAGCCCAGGTGATGCTTTTGTTCGAGAATGCGGAGAAGTTTCAGTCGGATGGCGAAACCTAATTCGATGCGAAGTTTGACGCAAATCGGCGCAAATCGGCGCAAATCGGCGCGGTGTTTTGGTGTTTGTTGAATTAGCGTGTTGACAAGTGTTTTTATTGGGGCGTTGGAAGAAATTCCAGCGCCCCTTTTACGTTTCGGGGAATGAGAAAGAAACGGGGATGCCTTTCGTGGAGGTTAAAACCATGCGGATACAAAACGGCGAAGCGCAGCCTGAAATGAGCGCGGAAGAAGTGAACCCGGATGCGCTGTTGGATGCGGATGCGGTGGCATTGCTCGAAGATGATGACGTGGATGAAGAAGCATTGAGTGCTGTTCCCGGCGATGAGAAGCCGGAGGCTGTTGATTCTGATGATGAAATCTCGGATACAGACCTGAAGGCAGCCGAAGAACACGAGCAGGAGGAAGAAGCCGAGAAGGCTGAAAAGGACGATAAGGCCGATAAGTTCACGCCTGAGATGCAGGCGGCTTTTGACAAGCGCGTAGGTAAGGAAGTTCGAAAAACAAAAGAGCTTCAAGAGCGTTTGGCGGCGGTTGAATCGGACTTGCAGGCGGCCAGGGCCTCTTCTGCTGAAGTGGAGAGCCTGCGCGAGCAGGCGAATAGTCGTGTTCCATTGCATTCTTCGTATTTGACCAAAGAGGATCAGCAGCTTTTCAAGAATGCTGATTCGATTGAACAGGAAAAGACGTGGTTGATGGAGCACATTGACGGGTATGATGATGATACACACCCGGATAAAAGCATGTCGGCGTCGGCTGTTCGTTCCCGGTTATCGAAGGTTGACCTTCGTCTTGGGACGGTTCAGCAGGCTAATGATCGGTATGCGGTGCTTCAACGCAAGATGGCATCGGACATTGAAACCTGGAACAAACTGGTTTCTGGTTACGACACCTCTGATTCGCTTATGGCCGATTTGAATCTGGCTAAAGCGATCCGCGCCAAACGGTCGAAGGTGAAAGAAAACCTCTCGGACAAGAAGCCTGTTCCAAATACGCCCACGGAGTCAACGAAAGCGGCAGTCGCCCGCGCAGCAGAACCCGGAAGTTCAGAAACCAGCAGAGGTTTTAATGGCCGGAAATTTATGCATAGCGACATGACAACAGAATCGCTTGTGGAATCCGGCCTTGGATAAGGAGATTTTACCATGGCACAAGGACCTTTAACCGAAACGATTCAACCGAATAAAGTTGACGCCTGGACCGCAATGACGGTTATGAGCCCGACGGCTTATAAATATCCGTTCCTGAGCATGCTCAAACGCTCGAAGAAGCCCGTTGGGCTTGAGCAGAGCTGGCCGGTGATGGATATTGAACAACAGGGATTCCGTGGCCGCGCCGAAGGACTGGACATCAGCAATGATGATTACCAGTATCAGGGGCGTGACCGCCTGAAATCCGTGGCACAGAAGTTTGTGGCGTCCTACAAGTTGACGACCGAAGCCGAAGTGACCGAAACGCACGGCGTGAAAGATGAGCTGACGTTCCAGAAGGCCAAGGCGCTTGAACGTCTGAAATCAGCCATTAACATGGCTCTTCTTTCGGATCTGGATTGCGCCCGTGAGAACGGAACCACCACCAAGAACACGCTTCGCGGCGCGTTCCGCTGGATGGAACCGAGTGCGGCCAGCCTGAACAGCGAATATCCGATTGGCGATGCGTACCGCGTCGGCACGGCCTGTTCGTATGAAAGCACGTTGGCGGCTCTTACTCCTGAAGGATTCAGAGATATGCTTCTGGCGGCGGGGATTCAGCGTGAGGATGATCTGGTGCTGGATATGTATTGCGGCCTTCGCCTGAAGACGCACATGAGCGGCTGGGGCGAGCATGACCCGGACGCCACTTCAACGTATGTCCCGCTGAAACGGTACATGACGAATGCGAGCGATAAGGCGTATCTCGCGCAGATTGACTTCTTCCAGTTCGATGCAGCCCGCGTGCGTGCGCATGTGGTGCATCGTTTGCTGTGCGATGCGGATACCGGTGCAAAGACCGACTATTCGGATCGTTCCGGGCTGGTGCTGAATATGGACAGCCTGAGCGTTGCCTTCAACCTGGACATCCGCCACAAACCTCTTCCCAACCTGGGCGGCGGCGAGCGCGGGTTCTATGAGGCGATTCTTATGCTGATTTGCGGAATGCCAGCCGGCAACCTGCGATTCAAAATCAGTGCGTAAGTTGTGAAACAGCGGCTCCCGGATAAGGCCGGGAGCCGCCTTGGAATAACGAAAGGTAAAGCGAGGGAATTATTATGAAGAAGTTTGAAAAATATGTGCTCTTCGGGATTGTTACGTTGTTGGGCTCCGCGATTGTATCGTTTGGCTTGACGCCTATTCGGCTCGGATTGGAAGATTCTGCCCTTTATGGTGCGACGCACTTGGTCAAGTTCACTTATGAGGACTTTGACGAGACGACCACCAACACGGCGGATTCGTTCAACGTACCGATTGGGGCGAATACGGCAGTTTCGGTTTCGCTGTTCAAGCTGAATACGGCGTTTGACACGGCAAACACCAACTATACCGGCAGCTTGGCGCTTACGGTTGGCGACGCTTCTGATGTTGATCGGTTTCTGACCAGCACGGAACTTGCCAGCGATGGAACGGAAGTGCGTCTGAAGGTTGGGAATACCGTGTGGAATAGCGGTACGGCGAGTAACGTGACGCTTTCGCTTGGGCGCGTGGTTTACACGGGCACGACGAATGTGGTTTTGACGTTCACGCCGAACAGTGAAGAGGCCACAGCCTCCAACGCGAGCGGTGTTGGATCGTTGTACCTCAATATTATTCCGTTCGCGCAGTAACGGAGTCGAAGCAAGAAAACACACAACCACCACACACAGGAATGCAGGCGTGATGAAATCCTCAAGTGCCTCCAACACGGCTCACAGCCTGCATTCCTTTCCTTTTAGATGATGGAGACCTGGCTATGACACCACCCGAAATTAAACGTGAGTTGCGTGTTCAGCGCCAGGCCAATGCCGGACGCGTTTCGCGCGAGAAGAACGGGATGGTCAAGACGCATTCGATCAATCCGAAGCTGTTCTTTAATGCGCTTGCCGTTGGCCGTGCGAAGTATGGTTGCGACGATGTGTTTAAGGAGCCGGAGTTTCTGCGAGATTGCGAGCGCTGGCATCCTGAAATACGGGTTGGATATGAGAGAAAATGCATGGTTGGCGGCACAGGTGATGGACGCGGGCAGCTTCGTAACCGGTTCGGTCGCGTCACCGAGAGATATGCATTCGTCAATGGCAAATTAACCAGGGTGTTGTGATGGCATTAAAGCTGGACATTCATTCGGCGCGTGGTGATGGATTTGATTATGATTTAACAGAAGAACAGCTTGAGGAGATCCGCGCCGACCTAAAGGACATTAAAAATAGGTTGGATGAGGACTTTGATCTGTTCGGGAATATGCAGGATATTCGCCGCTGCACCTGGGAGGGGCAAAGCCCGGACGGACGCAAGCGCAAAGCGGTTCTTGGCAAAGACCCAGAACCTTTTGAAGGCGCGAGTGATTGCCGTATTCCGCTCGTGGACACCATCATTGATGAGCATGTGGTGGAGTATGTCACGGCGGCTACGCGGGCCGTGCCACTGATAAAAGGGCGTGAGCGAGATGATGCGGTTAAAGCGCGAAAAATTGCCACGCTGATTCAATACATCCGGAAGAATGTGTGGGGCAGAAATTACCGGCGTCAGATTGAAATTGCTGGGAATTACATGGAGGGCGACAGCCCGGCAGGGTGCCTGATGCATGTGTATTGGTATCGTGAGCGCGCGATTCGCTACGAGCGCATTGCAGCTTATGATTTGATTACGCTGCTTTCTGAGCGTCTCGGAGAGGCATTGCAGAACGAAGAGGTTCTTGAGGACGTGTTTGATGTGGTCGAGAATCCGGAACGTGAAGAAGACTTGAAAGAGCTTATCCGCCTGATTCATCCGCAGCTCAAAGAGTCGCGTCTTTCCACTATCGTTCGGTCGTTTTATTCAGAAGGCGAGGCCGCTTTCCCTGTTCCTTATTGGCGCTTCAACGAGCCGCGCATTGAGGCGCTTCGTTTCAATGTGAATGTCTTTGTTCCTTCCAATGTGAAAGAAATCCAGCGTTCGCGCATCTATGTGACCAAGTACTACACCAAGGCCGAAGTGCTTGAACGTGCGAGCACGGAAGAATGGGATTCTGAATTTGTGAAAGAGCTGGTCGGAGATAATCTCGAAGAGCAGGGCGCGGTGGGAAAAAGTTCACTATGCCAAGACTATACCGACAGCACCAATGCGCTGAAGGGGTTGTATGAAGTGATTTATTTGTGGAAGTATTCCACCAATTCAGACGGCATCCCAGGGATTTACCGCATCCCATTTTCCTCATTCTGCACCAAATGCGCCCGCAAGGCTGAGTTGATCCGCGACAAACATGGCATGTTGCCCTTTGTGGATTTCATGCGTGAGCATTTGAGCGAGAACGCCCTTGATTCCCGTTCCGTGGCATCGCTTGCAGGCACCCAGCAAAACTCGCTGAAACTTATCAGCGATTCCTACGAAGACCATGTTCAGAAAACCATTAACCCCCCGCTTCTGGCCTCGAAAGGTGCGCCTAAATATCGCTATCAGATAGCCCCACATGGACAGCTAGAAGTCACGGGCCGCACTCCGCCGGAATATTTGAAGGGCCCGGATTATCCGCGTTCGGCAGATGAGCATATCAACAACGTTCAGGGAACCGTTGCCGACCGCTTTAAGCGTGGAGGGGACAACCGAATTGACCCGGCGCTTGTCATTATGGCGCGTCAATCTCGGGTAGACAACTTCCTGGAGTCGATGGCCGATGTTTGGAAGATGGTGATTCAGAATTGTATGCAGTACATGGACGATGAAGAAATCAAGCGAATCACCGGCGCGAACGGAATATCCATTTCCGGAAGTGTCGAAGAAATCAAAGGTGTGTATGACATCGAAATATCCTATGACGTGCGCGACATGGACATTGAATATGTGACGGCGAAAGCCAAAGTTGCAAAAGATTTGATCATCCCCATGGATAGCCAATCGACGATCAAGCAGTACGTGATTGCGCAGCGCATCCTGCATTCGTTGGATGCCAACTGGTGCGATGAGTCGGTGGAGGATGTGGAAGTGGCCGATGAGCGCGAGAAGCGCGAGGCGCTTGCTGAGTTTGGGCAAATGCTCAACGGAATAGAGCCGCCGTTGCGCGAAAGTGGTGTCAATGCGCAGTTGCGGATGCAAGTGATCCAGCAGGAAATAAGCAAGCGCACCTCTCAACCAGAAATGTTCACGCCCATCAGCCCCGCCGCTAATGCGATCATCATGAACTGGTTCAAAAATTTGACATTCATCAACTCGCAGCAGCAGAACGCCGTTACGGGTCGCTTTGGGACCAACCCTGTATTTTCTGGAGGTGAGGCATGAGGACCGTAGTTTTCAAGGAAATGTTGAGGCAAGTCGGGCGCGAGTGGCTTGGGGATCCGGATGACGTCACCTATAGTGCTGTTCAGAAGGAACGCATGGCGGGAGCGTTGAGCCGTGGCGTGATGACCGGCTATGAACATGCCGAGTGGCCAGAGTTCATTCGGGTTGAGCTTCGCCCATTCCGACCTGCCTGGAGCACGTCCGAACAATATCCGATTGGCACAGAGATATACGATACCGTGGCCGATGCCTATTACGAATCACTCACCGTGAACACCGGGAAGCGCCCATCGGAAAATTCCAGTGATTGGACACTGGTAGAGTGCCTGGATCATTACTTGCCATGGTCCATGCCGGGCTACTGGCCCTTCAGCCAAGTGCTGGGAGTCTATGCAGATGATCCAGGGCCGGAGAATGCCAAGAGCTACACCATAAACCATGATTGGCGCGGTGCGTGGGTGCGTGCCTGCCAGCAGAATCAAGTGTGGGTGCAATACATGATGCTCCCGCCCACCTTTACGGCAGAAGAGTTCTCCGCGACAGAAACCTATGCCCTCGGTGACATACGCTATTTCCCTGATGAAAACGGAGAATGCTGCCAAGCCCTGCTCGATAACGACGGAAGCGAAGTCTGGTCGCCCCTCCCCTTCCCCTACTTCTTGTCGATTTATGCCGTGTATTATGCCTGTGCGCTCCTGAACGACGATCCGGCAAAGTCGGCAAAGTTTAGGGCAATGGCCGAAGAAGAACTTGAGCGGACCTATGTGGTCAACAAGCTGCGTCCAGCAAATAACCCCCAACGTGTTCAGGTGACCTTGTGAAACAAACAATCCTTATGCTGGTGTCCTTCCTTGTGCTGAGTGTGTGTGCTCTTTCGGATTGGTCAGATGCAACGATTCTTCCAGGAGATCCGTATAGCTACAAGCCGCCCACAACATCGAGCGGCATATTGATTGAACAGGACCCGGTGGCCCTGGAAGAAATCGGCGTGGTTACGCAAAGAGTCCAATCATTGGAAACCACCCGCTTGACCGACATCCGCTGCTCCGGCGGCTGGTACAACCCGGACTGGTTCACCCTGTCCATGCGCCCGTATCCTTACACGGTAATCAGCGAGGGCGATACCAACGCCGTCAACAGCGTGTACGTGTCCAGCGTGGTGGTGGATACGGCGGCAGGGCAACTGCTGGAGCCGTCTATTCTGCGCATGAGTACGTTCACGGGGGCCGTGGAATATGCGGCGCTTAGCAACTGCACGATTGCCACCGTGACCGTGACAAATTACCTGTGGGGCGAGGAGCAGGTTGCGGATTATGACGCCGTGATATTTGACGAAGACCTTGAAGCGGGCGCCGTGGCAGAGATCACCGCCACGCTTAACGGATTCGCCAGATCCACCAGCCTGACCTACGCCGTGAGCAACTGGTACACCTACAATAAATACCAGGGCGACGTGCCCGGCTCGCTACGGGCCTACATCAACACGTCCTTGCAGGCTCGCGCAAGTGTGAGCAATCGCACAATGGACCTCTATGAGGACGGCTGGCCCACGACATGGACCCGCAACACGAACCTTTGGTGTGCTGGGGTAGATTTGACGTGTGCATCGCCCTACAACACGGAAGGCAATCAACCGGAAAAGGGCGGAGTGGCCATCACCCGGCAGCATATCGCCTTTGCGGCTCATTATCCAATCACCAACGGGGCATCGGTGCTGTTTGTGGACGGGACCAACGGCCTGTATTGGCGAGCGATGACGGACAGCCGGACCATCCCCGGCACGGATTGCCGAATCGGCCTGCTGGCCTCTGCGCTACCTGCAACCATCACCCCCGCGCAGCTCATGCAGGCATCCGACAACGGGCGGTTTCTTGGGGCGCTCAACATGGACGGCGGTATAGGAATCCGCTCAATCCACCTCAAGGCGGTAGAGAGCAACGACCCCAAAACCTTTGCAAAGTGGGCCTGCTCCGCCCGCATCACCGAGGCCGATACGACAGGCGGCATGATGGGACGCGACATTGCCGCCATCGGCAGGACGGCGGACAGCCCTTATTCAGCCGCAGTCATTGTTGGTGATTCGGGGCAACCAACCTTTGTTGTGATCGGAACGAACACGGTGCTCTATTCGACGTTTCATAGCTCGGGCGGAGGCCCAAATATCGGCGTACTTGCCCCGCAGATCGAAACGGCCATTGCCGCAATGGGAAACACTATCTACACCAATCTGAACTATATCAATCTGGATTCCTGGCGTGATTACAACATGCCGCCCGTGATGGGAGGAGAATAACATGACCCGTATCATATCCGCACTGTTGATCCTCCTCGCGGCATCCGCCCACGCGCAAGTGATCGGCGTCCTATCCAACCTGCTCGCCACGGCGGCCACCCCCGCTGAACTCACCGAGACGGTGCTGGAACTCAACTCCATTGTTATCAACGCTGGCGATATGCACGACCTGCGCGTCGGCGACGGAGTGACCCCTGGTGGCGTCCGAGTGTGGAACACCGACGCGCTTACCGAGCCGCCTCGCTCCTACCCGCACGGATTCGCGATGAACGGAAACACGATCTCGCTGAATGGGTCCTACACCATCGGCGCGGAAGGCCCACTTTGGTATCTCCGGTGCAATGGGTCGAACGTAATGTCCGTGCTGGCTAACTCCGGCTCGCTGGGCACGACCATCAGCGAGACCTACGCGGGGAGCAACATTCTGCGCGTGGTGGTGGCTGTCGAAGACGAGGCGCTTGATCCTCTCGTTGAATACTCGCAAAGCCTCATCACCCCGGCATGGACCGATTGCGTGTATACCGTGACCCGCCCGACCACCAGCCTTGTTCAGCTCGACATTGAGATTCCAGAGGACGCCACCAACGGATATTTCAGGATCACCGCGCTCTCCGGATTCCGCGTGCGCTTTGGCATCCCGCTGGAAGCCCCAAGCGCGAGCGTAAGCGGTGGGCTGACCCTTGGTGGCACAACGAACGTCATCACCGACGATGGGACCAACCTAACCCGTAACGGCGTACTGATTGCAGGCACAGGCGGAACAGGCAGCGGCTTCCCGGCCACCAACCACATGAACGCGGCTGGATACAACCTGACCAATCTCAACATCGCACAGGGCACCACGGCCAACTTTGGGACGCTAAACGCGACCACGGTCAACGGGACGATCTTCAACGGGCGTGATATGACCTTGTCGGGCAACCTGAATATTGCCAGCAATCTGAATTATACCATCAACCAGCAAACGACGGTCTACCTTGGGACCAACTACATCACCAACATCAACGTAACGGCACGGTGGACCACAAACAACACGTACCTCTACACTAACGTCGTCGAGACGCATACGGCGTGGTACACCAACTACGTCACCTATGACACCTACATCAACAACGGAGGGTATTTCAACGCCTCAAACGCGAATTGGGTAGCCTTCCCCGGCCTGTATATCGAGGGGACGAACACCGCGGCATCCGGCGTATGGGATTTCACTGACGCGATCGTATTGGGGCTAGGCGCAGGCACCGTAACCAACGCAGGGTACGGCCTCATAATGACCAACAACGTGATCGCCATTGATACCAGCATCGTCGCCACCGGCACCCCGCTCTACGTCTACAGCGAGACGGACCCGGCATTCACCAACTGGGTTGAGACGACCTTCACCAATGCCGTGACCAGCTTAGTCGCACAGGTGTCCGTTGCAGGCGTGTCCAGCGTAGAGGGGATCACAGGCGCGGTGCTAATCAGCGGCGCCACCAACTCGGGCCAGACCATCTATCTGCCTGCATCGAGCGGCGCAACACAGACCAACACCATCACAGACACCATGACACAGCCGCTAAGGCTCTCTGGTGGGTTCTACGTTGGGACTGACACCAACCTAATCACCAACGTGGTTGAAGGCGCTGAGGGCTCAGGCACCCTAACAAACATCGTAATCAACGGGACCATGGGAACGACTACAGGTGCTCTGGCTTATGTTACCGTTGCGGGGGGAGGTGGCGGAATATCTGGGATAATAACTGATGCTACCTACACAAACGACATGAGCGTTATGCAGACCGTAACGAATACGTACACTCTCACACCTGTGATCGAAAAAATTGTTTTGCGTGCAGAAACAACCAACCGCCCATTTAGCAAATCAGTTATTGTTGATCTTTTTCACGGTGCAACGATAGCACCGGAGGCCCGTCAGCTCCGCGAGTCGTTTACATTCGAGGCTGTTGATTTGCAAACAAACGTAACATCTGGAGACTCAGAAATTGGCATTATACAGGCTCAGCAGTTGTATGACGACGATTTGTGCTATCTATCTGATAATGCGTCAACATCGGAGTATGTGCGGATTTTGTCGTCGGTTGATAGTGGGAGCTGGAATACTGACTATGATAGCACAGAAACACACATCTATTCCCTAGCTGTCTACGATGGCAAACTGTATGCGGGTAGTTCTACTGGCGGCAAGGTTTTTGTGTATGATGGAACAACATGGTCAGAGTCTTATGATAGCACAGAAGGATACATCTTTTCCCTAGCTGTATACGATGGCAAACTGTATGCGGGTAGTGGTATTGGCGGCAAGGTTTTTGTGTATGATGGAACAACATGGTCAGAGTCTTATGATAGCACCGAAAGCATAATCTATTCCCTAGCTGTATACGATGGCAAACTGTATGCGGGTAGTACTCCGGGCGGCAAAGTATTTGTGTATGACGGAACAACATGGTCAGAGTCTTATGATAGCACCGAAAGCATAATCTCTTCCCTAGCTGTATACGATGGCAAACTGTATGCGGGTAGTGGTATTGGCGGCAAGGTTTTTGTGTATGATGGAACAACATGGTCAGAGTCTTATGATAGCACCGAAACACACATCTATTCCCTAGCTGTATACGATGGCAAACTGTATGCGGGTAGTGCTGCTGGCGGAATAATCTTTAGATACACCTCAACAGGGCTCACGACCCTAGTCAATCCGTTAGCAAACTCATACGCGGCAGGATCAACCATGTACCGATGCGCCGAGATGGGAGGATGGGTAGCCACGACGAACTGCACGCTTAGGGTCCAGACCGTTTCTGAGACATTAGACTATGATGTGATATCAATATTTAAGGAGGTTCAATGATGCGAAAACTATTATTATATGCAATTTGTTTAATGTGCTCAACGGCCATTTATGCTGGTTACTACTATACACAGGATGAGGAGGGTAATGTCACGCGCACAAAAGGCGACACCCCCTACCCGGAAGGGGCTATATGGCAGACCGATGTGAACTACCAGACCCCCGTTGACGATATCAAGGTTGATGATGGTAAAATCGTGAGGCGATCAGCGGAGGAAATAAAGAAACGGTTGCAATACGAAGTACTTTTCCGAGTTGATGGGAAACTGCATACAGAGTTGCTCGCGAAGAAGTCGCTTGATCCGCTTTTGGAATACGAGGTCATACTGGGTGGCAAGCGGAAATACCATATCGAGTTACCAACCGAACAGACCGGAACGACTACCGATCCGGAAACCGGCGAAGAGTTGCCCATAATGTCCGATGTGCCGATCAACTATTGCAACCTTGTTGACGGCGAACTGGTAGCCATGACAGAGGCTGAGCGTACGGCGCGGGATGAGTACGATGCGCAGGTTGCAGAGGCAGCGCGTCTAGCCAGCCCCGTGCCCGACGTGACACCGTTACAGTTTCGCCTGATCCTATTGTCGCAGGGCATCACCGAGGCGCAGATTGACGCGTTGCTTGAGACCATCGAAGACCCAACAGAAAAGGCAGTTGCCAAATTAACATGGAGCAAAGCCAGCGTGTTCAAACGTGACCATCCGATGATTGCTTCAATGGGCGCGACGATGGGTTTCACCGCCTTGCAAATGGACGAGCTATTCAGAGCCGCAGCGGAGATTGAATAATGAGCGACGTGGGAGTAGTAGCCGGTTTGTTACAGTCCATGCTGGAAGCATTTTCACGATGGTCAAAATATAGGGGGATAAAACGTGCAGCTAAAAATCTTGGTGACAAAGAAACGCGTGATGCAATGGACAATGTGCTTGGTGATGGTGGCGCTCATAACATGGGCGAGCGGTTGCGCAAGTACAAGTCCCGAGGACAGAGCAGCGGATACGATAGCAACAGTGCTGACACTGGAAGAAAGGTAGAATGACATATGAGCGACGCAATAGACAGATCGGTGATTCAGACAATGATTGAACAGGCGGCGTCTATCGCGGCAACTCAAGCTCTGCAAAGCATCAAGCGCCCGACTCCCGAGTGCATCAATTCTTTCAGCGGACAATTTCATGCTATTTCACTCACGCTTGCAGACATTACCAACACGCTAAAAAATATAGGCAAGACCCTTGAGGAGATCGGCGCACGTCAGGCTGGGTTCGGAGCGCGACTCGATGCGACGGAAGATGCGATTGAGGATTTGCAGCGCTGGAAAAAGGGACAATGGAAAGTGTTTGCGTGGCTATGGAGTTGCGTTGCCGGGACGGGAGCATTCGTGTTCATCCGCTCGCTCGATAAACTGTTGACTAACTGGTTCGGGGACTAATGCAATGACGCAGGACGATCTATACGCCATCATCAAGGAGCAGGTAGGATACGGACGGCTGCGCCCCCTTAAAGACGTGACCTATCACGATGGTATATCCTACCGGCAAATCGAACAATGGCGCAAAGGCTGGTGGCGCGGTGCATGGTTCGGGCTAATCAACCCGGTGCCTGATTACACGCCAGAGAGTTTCGACTGTGACGACATCGCGGCTGACTTCGTGGCCTATTGCAGGCGGCAGAATGCTTACAGCCGTAAGGCGCTCCCGATGTGTGTTGCATTCGTTCAGGGTCACGCACTGGTTCTGTTCGTAGATGATTCCGGCGTCAGGTTCTTCGACCCGAATGAGGGCGAATCACCTCTGGTGGACGAAGGATCAATACTATATCTGGAGGGGCTATGAAAACAACCCTACGTGACCTGATTGAGTGTGCCGTTATTATATGCGGCACCATCACAATCATCCTTGCCGTATCCTGCATCTCCCTGACCGAAGAGCAGCGCACCGACATTGAGAAAATCATTTCAGCCGTTCCTATTGCTACGGCTACCCCATTGCCCCAACCGACACCCGTAACAATAACTAATACAGTTCCTGTAAAACACCCGGATGTTTCTGTTGGGGCATCCCTTGCCGGAGTTGCGCCGTTCGCGGAGGCGCACGGGATACCCGTTGCGTCTACTGGACGTGGCGACATGCTAGACATGCGCGGTATGTCTAATGCCGACGCACTCATTGCCGAGTGGTGCGAGCTTTCAGGTGGTGCGGCGTGTCCTGCACTAACCGACGCAGAGCCAGATGGGATATTTCACCAATGCCATTAACGCCACTACAGTTCGAGTTCAACTGTGTCAACGGACACGCTGATCGTCTCAGGCGTGAGCTTGATAGTGTGGAGCATTCACTGCTGCATATCAAGGCGCAGTTGGCAGTGGAGGGGATGAGAGCAACCGATATTCTGGAGGTGCATAATGTGGCGACTGATATTTGCAATGTGGAGAATACGACTGAGACACCCGATCAGGTGGCTACGGATGAGAAAGTTATGGCGGGAGATACGGGTAGAGTCGAGGCCGAATTATGAACGCAAAGTGGACCGGTAGCGGATACTCTAAGGCAATGACCAATGAGGAGCAACGCGCTCTTGGGTTGCCAACGTACAAGCGATTTTACCGGTTCAAGCACGAGCCTGATAATCGAGAGACGCTCTGTTACAACGGGGCTATGTTCCGTGTTCCTGATAATTGCATTCACGATTTCGGATCAGGTCTTGAGTACACGCAGGGCATCCCGATTCTACGCCGGTGGTTCAGTAGAGATTCGTACCCGAAATCAGTTGTTTTGCATGACGCAGCATACAGTGGTACGTCAAGTGATGAGCTTTTCGATATGGCGCCAAACCTTGCACAAGTTGGGACTCGGCATCAGTTGTGGATAAGCGTAGACAACGGCGACACATGGGTGGCCACTCCTGTATCAAGAGAGTTGGCTGACGAGTTGCTTCGTATCGGCATCCTAGCAGAGGGTGGACCCCGTTGGGTGGCATGGACGTACCATAAAGCTGTAAGATTATTTGGTAGATTTGTTTGGGATGATGGGATAGTAGAAGACTAGGCGAAAGCCTGAAAGGAGTAGAGATGAAAAAGATTATTGCTGGATTGTTTGGGGTGATTATTGCTGTTTCTGTATACGCCGCTCAAGATGGTGGACTGTATAATAAAGCAGTAGGTTATCCGGGGTCATTGCTGACTACCAAGGTAGGGGAATGGGGCGCTAAGAGCCTTACCGTAATCAATAGTGGCACTAATGTAGTATACTGCAATGTAAATGGGACGGTTGCAGAAGTTGCTGTGAACGCTGTTTCTGGCACCGGATCAGTAGCGATTGCGGTTTCTGGTAGCTATACATGGGAAGGCAACAACATTGGTAGCATCGCCATTGGGTGTGTGACTGGGTATGCGTCTACCGTGACGCTTCAATTCCATACGATGTAAGACTAGATTAGAGCAAAAAGAAGGGCCGGGAATAACCCCGGCCTTTTCTTATGCCCTAGAAGGCCGCTTAGAGGCTCTAGGATTGATTTTGCTGTCTAAGCTAGGTGTGGATATGGCTTGCTATGCTAAACCCCGCCTACGCGCCCTATTCGGCTAGTAGCGCAAATGCACTCGTAACCATAAAAGCCAAAGCAATTATAAAATATAGCATTGCGAATACGGCATTAGTATCTACATGGCCGAGGATGTTGAATAGCAGGCTAAACATCAAAGTCCTTTCAAACTTACTCATATTTCCCTTCTCCTTTTAATAGACAACAATTATCTGCTATGCCAGAATCTACGCTAGGCTGCGGCATGATTGAGAGGGCTTTGATAGCTTTTTCTGATAGGCAGATGGGCTCGCCGGACGTGATTGCATTTCCTTCCGGCAGCGTCCCTTCCGTTCTGGATTTTGTGGTCGGGCGTCACATGGCTTTCGTGTATGGGGTAAAACTTGCGTGTGCGCAAGTCTTTTTCTTTGTTTTGTTGTGTTTGTGTTCCGTTGGTTTGGAGAAAATAGTTTTAAAAAAGTGTAATTACCGGTTGACAAGGGCGGTACAATGTCCTATATATTATATTGACGATAGGAATGGGAAAGCAACAAAACGAAAGGGAAAAAGAACATGAACGGAACAATCGCAGAGAAGACTGACGGTGTGGGCGAAATGAACATTGCCGGGATGGTTCCGTCTCCATTCGCCGAGCCATCGAGGTGCCCGCGTATGAGTGATCTGTTGCTATGGTCGAGAGATCGGAAGTTCGGATTGTCTCTGAATGAGACCATTCTGCTGGAGGGACTAAAGGAATGCACGGATTCCGGTTCCGAAGAAACTGGCGGCATACTTGTCGGCTATTACACGCCCGCGCACGATTGCGCCGTTGTCACCGCACTCGGCGGACCGCCGGAGGACTCCATCCGTGGGCCGAGGCTCTTTGAACGAGGGACAAAAGGCATCCAACGCTGGATTTCCCGTCTGTGGCGGGAACAGAGGCACTTCTATCTTGGTGAATGGCATTACCACCCAGGAGGAACGCCTGTTCCCAGTCCGGACGATAGAGAGCAGATGCAGAAATTGAGTAAGGACAGAAACCTGAAATGCCCAGAGCCCATATTGCTGATCATTGGCGGAAACCCAAGAGGAGCGTGGATAGCGAAAGCGTATGTTTTTCCTGTGGATAAAGAATATGTCGCACTGACGGCAATGGGGCGGAGGTGATTATGCAGGCCATCCCGTACACGGATTTTCCCCTTGAGGAGATGAAAATATGGGTACAGAATGGCGTGATGATGCTGCCGTCTGAGTACTAAACCAAAACGACACGAAAGGGAATCCGATGAAAATCAGCATAACGACAG
>Ga0208647_1000245_pt1 | contig 18759 bp, 30 predicted proteins | sample AntAceMetag02UKA_FD_184765 | JGI IMG/M metagenome (GOLD analysis project Ga0208647, IMG submission 184765) | Saline lake microbial communities from Ace Lake, Antarctica - Antarctic Ace Lake Metagenome 02UKA (SPAdes) (version 2) | ecosystem: Environmental > Aquatic > Non-marine Saline and... | reverse complement strand
GAACTAACCATAAATTATACGTTAATGCTGGAACTCCCGCTTCAACAACACTAGCACAAACACCAAATTCAAATAATTTATATATTGGGAAAAGAATAGCTACTACTTATGATGAGCCAATGGATGGAAAAATTGACGAAGTAGGTATATGGAATAGAGCATTAACCCCAACAGAAATAACAGAACTTTATAATAGCGGAGATGGATTAGGCTTAAACTCAACAGGAGATTTACCTCCAACAATAACTTTAAATTCTCCTGATAGTTCTAACTACACAACTCCACAAAGTTTAAACATTAATTTTACAGCGTCGGACGATATTAATTTATCAGATGTTAAACTTTATGTTAATGGAATTTTAAACGCTACTAATGCTAGCGGAATTAACAACTCAGTTTATTTATTCCCTTTAACTTTAGGAGATGGTAATTATACAATTTATGGAACTGCTACAGATAACGAGAGCCAACAAACTAACAGCTCCTCTATTGATATTTTTATAGATACTATTAACCCGGTCTTAACTGTTACTTCCCCGGTGGTTAATTATACTACTTTTTCTTTACCTCTTGGAGTAAATTTAAGCGTAGTTAGTAGCGATTTAAATTTAAATAAGTGTTGGTATTCTCATAGCGATAATTTAACTAATGTAACTTATACCTGTAACACTAACGTAAACGTTAGCTTTTCTACCGGAGGAACAAAAAATATTTATTTATATGCTAACGATAGTTTAGGTAACGAGGAAACGACAACGGCGACAACTTCTATTAATTATGTAACCGAGGACGCTAGATTTAGCGCTACGGTTGTAGAGGAGGAAACTAATTTAATAGTATTAAACATAAACGCTACTAATATAGATACATTTAACGCAACGCTACACTATAACGGTACGGATTATAGCGGTATAGTTCTTACTAACCCAGGGGTACCGGATAGGGCAGACGTAGGCTTTACTTTAACGGCCCCTAGCTTAGACGCTAACGAGTTAGTTTATTTTAACTTTACCTATACTTTAAACGGTGTAGATTATAACAGTAGTACTTACAACCAAACACTAGTGTTCTTAACACCAATAGAGTTTAGCGCCTCCTGTGTAGACAAAACTTTAAGGTTTGATTTACAAGACGAGGGAAATTTAAGCGCTATCTATGGAAATATGGAATATAACTTTAAGTATGGTTTAACTAACGGAAGTTTAAAAGAAGTATTCGGAAGTTTAACGAATGTTACCACGGCCTACTTATGTATTAATGCTACCGTGTCCGAAAACTATACGATAGACTACGGAGAAATTCAATATAGGAGTTCCGGCTATGTAGATAGAAGATATTATTTATTTGAGGGCCAAACAATAAGCAATAATACTTTAACAAATCATACGCTAAGGGACTTAGTTAGCGCGGACCAAACTAGCTTTTTAATTACTATGGAAGATACTAGCCTTAATTCATATACCGAAAAGTATACGGCGCTATGGCGTTGGTACCCGGACTTAAACAAATATCAAATAGTAGAAATGGGTAAGACAGACGACGACGGGCAAACAGTAAGCCACGTTAATACAGAAGATACAGATTATAGAATAGGTCTTTATGAGTTGGACGGTACTTTAATTACCTTAGATAATCCTAGAAGGTTCGTTTGTACTTCCGCGCCGTGTTCTCTAACTGTTAGGGTAGGGGCTACGGACGTAGATTATAGTAGTTTGTTCGACGTACAAGCCAGTTTAACTTATGTTAGCGACGTATTCACATTAATATATAATGACCCTAACCAATATACTAGCGGTATGCGGTTATATGTTACCCGGGAAACTGGAAGTAGTACCTTAGTTATTTGTAACGATACGAGTACAGGATTTACCGGGGTAATATCTTGTAACACCTCCGCTTATACGGGATTAAAGAAAGCCGTAGTATATCGTTCCGCCTCCCCGGAAGTTATTATTTTACAAAAGGCAGTAAGCGAACTTAATACTACGTTTAACTCCGGGTTCGGTTTGTTTATATCTATGTTCCTATGGTTGGCTATCGTTCTTACAGGGTTCGCCGTAAATCCTATCTTTACTATTATTCTAGGGGTTGTAGGTTTAATACCGGCTTTATTATTGGGTTCGGTTAATCTGACTATCTTTACAGGGATAGCAGTACTAGGCGCCTTAGTTATTCATTTAATTAAAAGGAGTGTGGCCTAATGGGAGAAGGAAGTTTAAGCGGTTGGACGGAGGCTATTTTATTTAGTCTAGCGTTTGTTTTAATCTTGGGCCTAGTGGTTACAAATTTTAACGGGCTTTATGGAAAGGATAACCAAATAGGTTTAGGTACTAATTCAACGAGTAATAGTTTTGTAAATTATCAAGATACGGCCGGGGACCAAATCTTAGGGGGAGAGGTAGATTTTGATAGCGGTAGCGGTATAACCTTAGCGTCCTCGTGGGGAGTAACCAAAGAAGTGTTTAGTATTGTAGGTACCTTCTTAACTGGTGGTTGGATAGAACAGGTTTTCGAGATGATTAACTTAGGAGAACCCGGGCAAATTTGGGCTAAATATTTAAGGGTCTTATGGGTCCTTAGTTTAATATTCGCTATACTCTATATATTATTTAAGGTGGTCGCCTAATGGCTAATTGGAGTAACGTAACAACGTGGACCAACGTACTAGAAGTAGCTAACACGAATAGCGGTTCTTGGTTTTGGACTATGATTATGTACGCTATATTTATTATAGGGTTATTAATGTTCAGTACTTGGGGTTTTGAAACCGCAATAGTAAGCGCTAGTTTTATAGCTTTAATCTTAGGTTTATTTTTAGCAAACGCGGGGCTAGTGGCGTGGCGTTGGGTACTTACCTTCGTTGGATTAATTTTGTTTATGTTCCTATATGTGGCGTGGGCCGGGAGAAAAAAATAGAATGGAGGTAACTAAATGGAAACACTAGCAGAATTAAAAAGGCGAAAGGCTAGGCTTATCGCAGAAAGAGAGGTTAGGGTAGACTTCGACGCTAGAAATTCAGAACGTAAGGCATTAGGCCGGGAGGTGTTCGGACTTCAACACGAGAAGAAAGTAAGAGCAGTAAGAAAGGTAGGGCGTGGAGTTAGGACCGTAGGCCGTGGCGCGGGGTTCTTAGCTAAAACGTTAGGGAGTGGATTAATGGCGGTAGGAAACCAATACGCTAAGGCACAAGAAAGCCAAAGACAACCTCAAAAGAAAGTAAGAAAAGTTAAGAGAGTTAGAAAAGTTAAACGGAAAGCTAATAAAAGTAATACTCGAAAGATTAAGAGAGTAGAGTATTATTAACGAAATGTTTACAGTTTAACGGCTTTTGTATGCTAAGTACTTATATATAGTTTTTACTACCGGTTAGTATGGAAAAAACTAATAAAACTTGTAAGGAGGTTTTAAAAAATGTTTGATAATTTAACAGGCTTAGGATACGGTATAATTACTTTTGCTATCTTAATCGGTGTTGGTTCAGTTATGCTTTTCCAGTTCGGAAATGCGGTAGGTGGAACAGCAAACGTTACAACAACTTACTTACTAGGGCAATTAGGAACTAGCGGGTTAGCGGGTTGGACACCGGCTATAATTGCGTTTAGTGTAGGTATGCTATTCTTAGGGGCCTTTATGGTTAAGGGCGGTCGAAATTATTAACTTTTTCTAAGTATTTAGAAGATGTTTGATAATTTAACCGGTCTTGGTTATGGTATAATTACTTTTGCTATTGTAATAGGGGTAGGTTCTATTTTACTTTACCAATTCGGCGGGGCCGTTGGTTGTGGTACGGTAGACTATCCAAATTGGAATAGTACTACGGACGTCTGTTACCAGACGGGTAACGTAAGTAATACCTCCGCTACGAGTGGCGGGGCTAATACCAATACTAACTATTTACTTGGTCAATTAGGTACTAGCGGTTTAGCGGGGTGGACCCCGGCTATTATTGCCTTCTCGGTCGGTATGTTATTTCTAGGCGCCTTTATGATAAAGGGCGGTAGGAAATATTAGTTAGTTAAATAACTATACTTTTTTTTATTTTTTTTAGAGGGGGAGAATTGAAACACTCCCCTTAAATCTTATTCTCATATCCGGGGGTATGTTTAAAATACCTCTTTCAAAGTGTTTTTCTTTATATTCCCGGGTGTGTTTTCTTTTCATTACCGCATAGTAACATTAATAAACTTCGTTTTCCTTACTATTATACGAAAAAAAGAGGGGGAAACACTTAGCAACGTCCGGCAAAACAAGACCGTGTAACCGGCAAACCTCCCCCTCTTGGGTTCCTTTATATTATACTATGCTTTAATAAGAATACTCACTATTAAAGAAAAAGACCGAAAACGTTAATAAGACTTTTCTTTATATCTATTTACGTATAGATACTAATAGCTACTAATAACTACTAATTTAGTATTTCGTAAAGCAAACTATAAAGCGAAAAGTATATAAAGGAAAAACCCATAGTATTTTTATGAAAGAAGTAAAAGAATTAAGCCAAAAGAAAAGAAGTAAAAACCTTTACTTGTCGGTACTTTCGCGGATAAAACAGGGCCGGAACCCTTCACAGATAGCGGAGGAGTTAGGGGTAAGTAAACAACGTTTAAACCATTACATAGCGACGTTAAAGAAGTCCGGGAGTATAGTTAAAATATCTTATGGAGTGTGGGAATACGTTAAACCATTTACTAAAAGAAGTAAAAGTAAAACGATAGTGATAGGTAAGAACGGCGGGGGGAGTTTGAAACAAGATAACGTAAGAGGCCACGGGTTTTTATTCAAACTAGACCTACCAAAAGATTTTAGGAACTGGAACAAGAGAGAGGAAATATTAACAAAGCTAAAAGTAAAATACGACCCGTATTATGTAGGAGGAGTAAAGAGAGGCCAACGGATTACTTCCGATAAAACAAAGGTAGCTTTAACAAACAAATCTATTATAGTTAATTTCCCGGAGAGTTACATAGCGGAAACCAGTACCTTAGCTAAGAAAGACGCAGTAGCGACCTTCCTACGAGTTATTAAAAGGTTAGAAAGATTACTTAGGGCAGATTTTAGCATATTTGGGAAGTATAAGTTTAGAGTATCAAGACAACATTACGCGCTTATGAAGAACTCCTTAGCACGTCAATACCTAGACGAAAAGAAAAAGCTAAACGTTTATTCCGGGCGGGGCTTATGGTTATTAATAGATAACTCCTATAATTTAGAAGAACTAGAAACAGTACACCCAAAGACCGCAGACAAAGACAACATAATAGTACAGGATTTCTTTAACGGTTTGAAAATGGCGGAAGGCTTTACCCCTCAATTTGTATTAAAGGCCTTAGCAGAAAACAACACCCAACTTCTAAGCTACGCAGAACAGAACAAAGAACATTTAGCTTTAATCCAAGAGTACCGGGCGGAGAGTAGAGATAATAGAAAAGAAAGTATAGCAAATAGAAAGGTTATGTTAGCAATTCTAAATAAGTTAGGAGGTACAAAATGAATTTAAAAAATTGGTTTAATAGAATTTTCCGACGACAATACTTAGATATAAAAGAGTTAGCTAGACTTAATAAGAAAGGTATTACGGTTTTCGCTTAATAGAATATTTCACGAAACATTTAAATAGTATTTTATTTACTATCTTTTATGAAAGAGGTTTTATATTAATGGCGTTAGATACTAGCAGTTTTACCGGAGGTATGTTTAGTCTATTGAGTACCGCTTTATTTTGGGGGGCCTTAGCGCTTGTTCTTGTTATAGCCGTATTCGGATTTTTATTAATTAGAAAGAACAGAAAACTAACAAACCCAGTTATAGAAATTACTAGTTTAGGCCGTGGAAAGATTGGGGTTAAGTCCGGCCGTAAAATGGTAGGCGGTTGGTTTAAACATAATACTACGTTCTTCGGTTTATGGGACTACGGACACGAAGAAAATTTTAAAATGAAAGACGGGAGAACTATATTAAATATATCCTCCGAAGATTTCCACGAAGTAAACGGGAAAATGGGGGTACTAGTTCAACGTTCCCCGGAGGACCCTAGAATATTAGTACCTATTTGTAAGTCAGTATTAGAGAACGGGAATTTATTAAACAAGATAGCCCCGGCAGATTATAGGGGTACGGTTGTAGATATTATTAGAAAGGCAGAAAAAGAAACTAGCGACAAAATGGACAAAATCGCCCAATTTATTATGTGGGGAGGAATTATTTTATTTTCCTTCATAGCTATTATATTAATTACTCAAATGGTACAGAAGGGACAGACGGAGGCGAAGGACTTAATTTTAGAGGCGGGTAAGATGAATACAGAAAACTTAAAGGCTATTTGTCAGGGTGTTAAAACCATAGGCGAAACTGTACTAAGTGGGACCGCCCCATAATGGCGGACGACGGTTACGCTTATGTGGACGCAGATACAGGCGAACCCGTGAGTATGCCGAGTAACTCCGGCGCCGGTAATTCTTACGTACCTTCCGGGTCCACTATGAGAAACGATAAGGCGGATTTACTAGAAAAGATTAGGCCGGATATTATAGTAGAAGTTATTAGACATAAACTTATGGGCGAGGAGTTTAACCAAACTACTCAAAAGTGGGAGAGTATAAAGGCCCTAGAAGATTACGCCTTAACAAGATTAGGGGCGGAGATGATAGCCAATTTAATGTTAGGGGTTAGTTCTCAAAATGTAAGTTTATCTAGTTTAAAGGATAGGGAGATTAAAGAACGTTGTTTAAGTATCGCAAAGACGGCCCAATATATGGCCCTAGAAAATTGGATAGAGTACGGAATTAAAAGAAGGTCGCAGTTTTATTTTATTCACGAGATAGTTTTTAGTAATAGTTTAGTAGTTCTTAAACAACCGGAAGGCGAGGGTATTAGGAAATTATTAGTAGGAACCATTACGGAAAACCGGAACTACTCCGCTAACAACGATAACGATACAAAAAAATTATTAGGAATGTTTAGAAAATGAAGGAGGTAAAAAATGACAGACAATAAAATAGAAATTGATATAGATAGATTAGGCGATAGGTTTACGCTAGACGTGGACGGCGAAAGGATTTTAGTAGCCGATAAGCTAAGCGAGATTATTAATAAACTAGAAACAGAAGTTAAAAGCCAGTACGGTATTATTGATAGTAAAGGAAAATTAGCGGGGTTATTCGCTAGATGATAACTTTTACTATGGGTATATTTAAGAGAAGGTTTGGTTTAGATAAGTTCCCACTAGCGCAATATTCCGGTTATGCTTTTTACTTTATGTTGGGGGCTATGGCTAGTTATTATACCAACGGGCCTTTTATTTTATTCTTACTAAGCATAATTTTAGCACAGGGTATTTATTATTATAAAAGGGGTTTAAAAAAATGAGTGGACAACAATTACAGGCCAACGGGGACGAGGACTTTATAACAATTAGAGGAACATTACAAAATTTTAGCAGTTTAAAAGTAAGCACGTTCCAAGTAGTAATTAAGGACGAGTACGCCGTAGCCTCATTTTCAGAACCTAACCTAGCTAAGAAAATGGTTAAGGACGAAGTAAGACACGGGAATATTAATATTAAATACTCCGCCGTTATTGATAGCGCAATAGAACATTATCCAAGAAAAACAAAAGAGTATATAGCTAAGGTCGTCGCTAAGAAACTAAAAGACGGTGGCGCAAAGTTACAATAAATATACTCTTTCGCAAAGCAAACTATAAAGCGAAAAGTATATAAAGCGAAATAAACTATAAAGACTATGGAAACAAAACACGATATAAAAACTTTTGAAGAATTATTTAAGGAAATAAATTTTATAAAGTTCAACAACAAACTACCAAACTATAAGATAGTCTTTAAGGATATGCCGAGGTTTTTCGGGCGGGTATGGTATGATAAGAAACTAATACAGTTAAACCCTAACTTCAACCACGAGAGCATAGCAAACACCTTATTACACGAATTAATACACGCAGACTTTAAGAGGAGAGGTTTTAATAATACTAGCCATAGCGTAAGATTTTGGCGGGAGTTTTCAGATAAGGGCGGGGTCATTACAGAAATAAATAAAGCTATATTTAAGAAAGCCAAACAAGTAGCAAACGAGAGGAGTTTTTAATAATGGAAACAAAACAAGAATTTAAAACAGTTAAGGCCCTCGTTACCAATTTACTAGCAACGGAAGAACGGTGTAGGAACGACGACAAATGGCTAACTTATCAAGTTATGAGAAAATTTACAAATATTTATATTCCCTTTAATGATTTTAAAAAACTCCCGGCGTTTGAAACTATAAAGCGTTGTAGGGCCACACTTCAAAATAAAGAAAACTTATATTTACCAACAGACCCCAAAGTTATAGAGAGAAGGCAGAAACGAGAAAAAGAAATAAAGGAGATTGTTAGATAATGGATAAATGCCCGGAGTGTTATAACGCGCTAGACATAATAGAGAGGGCCGGAAAGGATTATTATAAGTGTGAAGTTTGCGGATACGAAGGAGTTAAAAAATGATAGGACCACAAATAATTTTAATCGTTGGAATTTTAGGTTTAGGTATTTGGAGTTTAAAGAGGTTAAGAGATAATTTTAGTATGGGACTATTTTATTTAATTGGTATGTTCTTATTTATTATACAGGGACTAGCCGGAACTTACGGTTTAATTTTTGAGTGGAATTATTGGCCGTGGTATATTCTCGTTTCTAAGATAGCTAGTTTAACCTTTAACTATTTAATAGCATATTTCTTTTACTGGTTAAGGAAACAAGAAGGGCCAAAGACAGAAGTACAACCAGAGAATATTTTAACGCCGGAGGAAATAAGCGCGTATTTAGAAAAATGAATAAAATAACATTTAAACAAAAGTTAGAAGGGTTCTTAGAGGACTTAACTAAAACTAATTTCTTCGTAGGTGTTGGTAGTTTTTTTATGTTAAATATATTTTTATTAATTATGTTTTACGTTGTAGCGGGATTTAGGGCAGACTTATTTATAGACTATTTTAACTTAACCGTAATTTTACTTTTATCATATATCGCGTATAGTGTTTCTAATTTTAGTATTCTAAGTAATGGATATTTAGGACTAGCTAACGGGGTTTACTTAGCTACCGGAATAATGGCCTTAGTTACACAGAACGCCCAACTTTTAAGGGCGGGACTTCTTTACGTAGATTTAATTTACGGCGCCGTTCTTATAGCCTTCGCCTATAAGTATATTGTAAAACCTTTTTGGGGGTGGTATAAAAATCGCGCTTAAAATCCCGGACACAATAACGGAGAAAGAATTTATACTTTTAGTAAACGATACAGAAGTTAAAAAGAAACCTCGTAATAGAATGGTTTATTTATTGGCCTTCTATCAGTGCCTAAGAATTTCCGAAGTTCTAAAATTAACTCGTGAGGATTACGACCCTAATACAAAACTCTTACATATTAAACAGGGTAAAGGAAACAAAGATAGAAATATCCCAATAGCCCCGCAATTAGTAAGGGTAGTTAAATTCCTCCCGTTAGGCAGTTCTAAGGCTAAGGATAACGGAATAAGAGCAATTCAATACGCAATTAAGAAAGACGGCGCTAGGGTTCTAGGAAAGGACATACACCCCCATACACTTAGACACTCGGGGGCCACACATTACCTTAACGCTAAGCGGTGGGACATTAGACAACTACAAAGATTTTTAGGCCATACCGATATTAAGATAACTCAAATTTACACTCACGTAAACCCGGAAGATTTAACTAAATTAATGTGGGACAATACTTAAAAATAAAAATGGGAAGGAGAGGGAAAAAGGGGTATATTCATATTAACAGACATACAACTAAGTATTATCTATTTCATAAGCGCGAGTGTTCTTACCATAATTGGGTGGCGCGTATGGTGGCCTTCTTAGAATTTAATAAAAAGGTTTGGCCGGAACCCGGAGAAAAAGAGATAGAGGCTTTTAGAGAGGCGACCGGTTGGACTAAAAAAAGGAGGCCGAGATTATGAGTAGGTCTAAATTAAAGTCCCGGTTCTTCTGTCCTAAGTGTAGGTTGTGGTTTTTTTGGACACAGGGGAAACACGGTAATTACGGGAAGTGTACGGTTTGTTTTTTAAGGAAGGAAGTAGATACACAGGGCGGTAAAAGAAAATGAAACACACAAAAGAGTTTAAACAAGAGATACAAGATTTAGAGAACGGCCTAAGCGCATTAAGGAATTTACTAGATAGCCCAAAAACAAATAGCTACAAGTCTAAGGGTATTTTAGAAAACATACAAATACAACAAGAGAGGATTTACTTTTTTAAGAAAGGTTATAATTTTTGTTTGAGAGAATTAAACGCACAGAAAATTTTAAAATGAAAAGCTACACCCGGCAAGAACTAGCCCATTTAAAATTTAGATTAATGACACAAGAGGGATTAACAGAACAAGAGGCGACGCAAAGAGTTAAAGATTTATTAGATTGGACCGCGAAAACAAACCAAGAACTCAACAAGAAGTTAAAAGATAAGGGTAAAAAACGAAATAAAGGGGGGAAGGCCACACGTAAGAAAGTTTAAAACTTTCGTATAATAGCCTATTTCACGAAACATAAAACTATGGATTTAAAAAACTTAACACCAAAAGATAAAGATATATATTTAGTAGCCGTAGAAAGTAAAGAGAGATTAATAAAAAAACTAAGGGAAGAAATAATAGAGGAAGATTTCGAGGAAACTATCTACCTTATCAGTAGGGCAGAATACAAGAGAGGAAAGGCGGACGGAATTAAGGAGGGAATAAATGAATACTAGTTTTATAATTTTCGGGGTAGGCGTAGTTATATTATTAATTTGGTTGGTACTTAAAAAATGAGAAGGAGGTATAAATTATAATGGCGAGAGAACACGACGAACCGGCAAAGGCGGAAGGTCCGCAAGTGGTAGAGAGAGAGGTAACTTTATCTTTACTAAACGCAAAGATTAACGAACAAACTAATTTATTGGTAGAGATTGCTAATAAGGTAGGCGTTAAGAACGCGGAGGATTAAAACCCTCTATCAAATCTAAATCAATTTTTTCATTATTCGGAATAGGTCCAATTAAACAGGGGCCTATTTCCGGCATTATTTTTAAGCATTTTTTACAGGGGTTCTTTAACGTGTCCAACGTGTCGAACCAATAGCTAACCATAAAGATATTACACAAGAGTAATACTAAAACCAATATCATATATAGGATAGTAGTTTTATTTTCCATAGGAAACCCCGGGGTAGTCTATTGTTATACCAGTATCTCTAAATGTTTCTTCATCTGTTCCCGGTTGTACCGGACCGGAATAAGAAGAACCGCCGAAACAATTAGTTACTTCTTCGTTCAGTTCAAGACACAGGCCACAGCTACCGAGTTCCAAAGGTTCCTTATAGATATAGTGTAAGCCGAAAGAGAACAGGGACAAACCTACCAGTACGACCGCCAAAATTATCGCCAACTCCTTCAACTTATTATTATTTTTCATCATAACACATTAGTAAACCAGTATATTTATTATATATGTCTAAAAGTCTACGTCTAAACCCTACTGGTCCACATATACCCCCATTTCTTGTAGTATACGGCTAATATGTCGTTGTCCGACCGGGGTTACTCCGTAATTGGTTGGTATTTTACCTAACTCGTCTTGTGTTAGGCCCATAGACTTATAGATAAACTTCACGTAACTATTACGTTGGCTTAACCAGTTACGCGCTTGGTTAGATACTGTACGTTTATTAAAAGCCTGTCCTTTCTTCTTTCTGTATTCCTTTTCATCTACCGTATAATGATTACCAAACCTACACGGAGGGAAAGGGCTTTTAGGTTTAGAATAGTTATAAGTTTTCTTCCCATTAAGGTAAAGGTACAACTTCTTAGAACGTGGGAATATTAAATATTGTCCTCTCTCTACATTATCCTTTAAGTAAACGTGGATTAAACTACTAGCCCTATGTATCGCAAATTGTTTATCCAAATCAAAGAAAGAAGGGAGAACGATTAAAATAAATAAGTTCTTCTGTCGCATTTCGGTAGCGATTGCCCCCATACTTCGATTAACTTCACTCATAGAACTACGGGAGTTAATAGCATTAAAGGCCTCGTCCAATAATATACAGGACCCCTTTTTAGTTTTAGGGTCTTTAATCTTCTTAATAAAATCCTCGGAAGTAAATACTATATTGTCCAAACAAAAGTTAGGGTCCAAATAACTAGCCATTTGTTGGGCCAGTACACTTTTACCGGAACCTTCCCGGCCGTCTACTACACTTACAAAGTCAAAATCCTTTTCTAAAACCCTATATCTTACTTCGTCTAAGTTCTCCCTCATAACATTATCAATAAAAAAGCCTACCTCTCTCGTTTTTAGTTTTGTAACCATTATTTACATACCTTCATTATAGCCACTAGAACCAAACATTTTATTAGTATCCATAATCTTAAATAAAAACATTTCAATAGCCCTAAAACTAGCCTCTAACTCCTCTACCTCTTTCGGGTTGTGGGTTTTTCCTAAGTAAACGTTAGGGTATTCGTTTGCTTTATCTATGGCCGTTTTCCTTAAAGCGTTAAATTTTTCTAAGTCAGTTTTCTTTTTTACTTCCTTAACTTTCTTTTCCTTTTTATCCGGGTCTATGATTTTATCCTTAACCTTCAAATTCTTAAACTTATGGCCCACAACTGTATATAAATTCTCTAACGATTTAAAGTAATTAGGATAATCTAGGCGCATACGCGCGTTAGTTACTGCCTCCAAATGTACGCCGACTATCTCCGCGTACTTTTGTCTTAAATCAAATGCTAATTCTTCAACCATATTTTTTTATTACCTCTTTCATAATGTAAACAAAGGTTTACGTAATTGTTTACAAACCGTTATATTTAAATATATCGTTTCTTTAAATAAAATATGAAAAGAGGTATATTATATTAATGGTAATAAGAAAGAACCCGGACACGGGAAAATATTATATAGCCCCCTCGCCTCCTTCTTTCTATCAAAGCACCGCGCCTTCTAGTGGTGGAAGTTCGGGCGGTTCTTCCGGTGGTGGTTCCAGTACAGTACCTAACGATTTTATAGGACCTTTACAACCCGGAGTAACTAGGGACCCGGCACCCGCGCCGGTAACAGTACCTAGCGATTTCGTAGGACCTTTAAGACCCGGAACAATTCGGGCGCCTTCTAGTGGTGGAAGTTCGGGCGGTTCTTCCGGTGGTTCAATACAACCCGGAGTAACTCAAACACCTAATACAGTACCTAGCGATTTCGTAGGACCATTACAACCCGGAGTAACTCGTAGAAGTTCTAACGGACAAATACAACCCGGAAGTATAACACAAGATAGACAGGGACTTAACGAACAATTCGGAACACGTACGGATATGAATAGCCCAATAATTAACGACCCATTTAACGCCGGACCAAAACCAAAGAGGGGAAGGTATACTTTTGGAGATTTTAACGCCGGTATAAGCGCCAACGTTATGAATAAACCTTCGGGATTAACAAGACAAGAAACGAATAGAATATTAAAGGGCGGATATTTTCCCGGTACTTCCATAGCCATACCCGGACTAATACAATATAAAGGGGTACAGTTAGCGAGAGAACAAAGGTACTCTATTAAAGATTTAGAATACAGACAGGCAAAAGACGAGGCTAGTATAAATATCGCGTTAGCTACTTCTTCACGTAAACCCGGTACAATTAGTACAACAACTTCTAAGGAAACTTCAACGTTCGGATTTAATCCAACTAATATTTTCAAGAAGAAAAGCCCATTTAAAACATATACAACTAATTATAATATAGAGTACGGTAATGTTAATTTTGATAAGACACGGGCAACATTAAAAAATAGAGGCGTAGATTTAACATTTAATAAAGATACTTCTAAGGTAGTAAACCCGGAAGAAACTATAATTACTACTTCTTATTCAAATATAAATTACGGTTCTAAGGCTTTTAGTGGGAGTAGGTTATCTAATGTTAAAAGGGGTTTAAAGTCGGGGTCCATAGGTAAGGGTAAGGGATTAGCTTTAAAATGGGGTGGAGAATTTAACGAGGGTTTATTATTGGGTACAGAAGTAGCGGTTACTATGGGAACGCTAGGAGTTCCCGCCGGGTTAGAGTATGTAGGAACGACAGTTTTAGGAAGTAAAGGGACGGCAATAGCCGGGGGAATATTTAAGACCGCAATAGTAGGAGGGGTCGCAGTAGAAACGGGAACCTCCGCCTATAAGGGATATAATGAGGCTAAAACTTATAATCAAAGTAAAACATACGGGGCTTTATTTGAAGGTGGGGGGGCTTTAACAAAACAATCCGGTTTTTTTATGGGTATTTCTAAGGGTAAATTATCCCCCGTACAAGTACAAGAAATAGTAGTAGATAAGGCAACGGGTAAGGCCTCTACTTATTCGTTAGGTTTAGTTAATCCTTTCGGTAAAGGTGGGAAAGCATTAGGAACATATACAAAAGGCGAAGGGATTAGGCTAGGTTCTTTTAAACCGTTAAAGTCCCCTTCATTTTTAGCGGGTGGAGAGTTAGAGGCCGGGAACCAATTAGGTTTACAAGTATTAAAACAAAGCATACCAAAAGCTACTAATTCAATACTAGCAAAAGAACTTTACGGTATATCTAAAAAAACCCTTCCAATTACAAATAAATTACAGGCCCCGGGAAAGCCACGGTTAAACTTTATTGAAACAAAGGGGTATAAATCTATGGCGAAATATCCCGAATTACAGGCAGAAACTTTAAAATTTACTACACAATTAGGTAGCGGTTCGGGTAAGTTTAGCTTTAAAGGATTAGGTACGGCTATGAAAGAACAGGCTTTCGGAGGGGCGTTAAGTTCTTCTAAGCCCGTAGGTTTTGAAAGGGGTTTTGGTTCTGTTTCTTCTAAGGCGGAGGGTGGAATTTCAAGAAGTACCGGAGATTTTGATTTTAATGTTTATGGAAAAGTAAACCCAAAGGTAAATAAATTCGTATTAGATTTAAAGGCTAGAAAAATACCCGGCGCTAGTCAATTATCGGTAGCGGACGGTAAAGTTAGTTTTGGTAAGACGAAAATATTAGAAGGGTTCGGACAAGACACGGTACAAATAGAGGCCTCCCCGTTAGGATATAAACCCCAATATCCACGTACCGCGAAATTTTCAACAGGCGGGGACGTAGCTAGTCAGAAATTAGGAGAAACATTAACCCAACGGTTTAGTTCCGCGCTAACTGTTAAGGGTGGCCCGGGTGGTTTAACTATTGGAACTAGACCCGGACAAGAGAAAGCCATAGCCGATATATATAAAATGTTAGGTAGAACTTCCGAATTAACAACCGGAAAAAAATCCATAGGCCTTTTATCAACACAAGAAAGATACGGAAAATTAGCCTTAAAGATTAACCCCAATATAGATTTAAACACGGGAACAATTACGGGAGGAACTCAAACAGTAGTAAAAGTTCCTTTAACACCTACGGGAATATTCCTAAGTAGTGGTCCTTCTAAGAGTTTTTCTACTAGTAGAAGTATACTTAGTAGTTCAAGTTCTCCAACTGTTTCAACTAGTAGAAGTTCTACAAGTAGTTCAAGTTCTCCGAGTGTTTCAATATCTCCGAGTGTTTCAATATCTCCAAGTCGTTCAAGTAGTAGGGGTTCTTCTAGTTCCAGTTCTTCAAGTAGTAGAAGTTCTCCAAGTAGTTCAAGTTCTTCTCTTGTTTCAAGTTCTCCAAGTATTTCAAGTCGTTCAAGTTCTTCAAGTCGTTTAAGTAGTTCAAGTTCTTCAAGTAGTAGAAGTTCTTTTAGTAGTTATTCTTCATTTAGTTATCTAAGACGTGTACCTTTTCCGCCTCTCCCTTCTTTTGGTGGTGGCCGTGGTTTAGCTATGGGAAACCCTAGAAGTAAGAAAAGCAAGAAGGCTTATACTCCTAGTTTTACGGCGTCCTTCTTTAAGATAAAAGGGAAAAAACCTACGGGAGTAGCTACCGGTTTTAGATTTAGGCCGATAATAGGAACCACAACTAAGAGAAAGAAAAAGAAAGGAACAAAAAAGATTATAAAAGTTAGGAGGATTAAAATATTATGAGAAACCTAGAAGTTTTTATTATGTTCACAGTATTAATTTTATCTATGGGTATGGTTAGCGCGAAGGCCCCGGTAACTACTATTTTTACCGGGGATTTTGGTATTAATGTAGAGGTTCAACTTATGCCTTCCTATGAATACGGAGAGGCTAGGTTTAGCGTTATCCATTTATTTAATTCTACTAGTGGGTACCAATTTAATATAACTACTAACCCCGATATAACTTGCGACTTACATTTAAGAGATAGTCAAGGGTTCGAGTTATCAGTAGTTAGAGCAACCCCACACTTAGACCATTGGGATTTAAACGGAACTTTCGGAGGTATGAATTTACCCGGGCGTTATGCGTGGACGTTAGCCTGTAACGACGATACTAATATTATAGGTGGTTATATTTCGGGATATTTTGATATTACAAATAACGGAAAGGTGGAACCGGACGCGCCTTTAATTCTTGGGTTTATGGTTATTATGCTACTTATATTTATCTTCTCTATTGTAATTATGATTAGGGCTATTGGTTTAATGATAGACGCTAAACTAGATATATTAGACGTGGCTTATATGTGGGGCCTATACTTCGGACTTCTAGGAGTTACTTTATTCGCAGATATATATTTAGGTAACTTAGTTATACAAGAGTTCTTAGAATTATTTATTAAAATATTCGCTTTCCCTATGGTCGTACTTCCAGTACTCGGGTTCTTCTTATCTCTATTTAGAAATATGAAAGCGCAGAAGAAAAAGGAGGCCGAATGGTAAAGAAATATAAATTAGTAAGAGTTTACGCGGAAGATATACCTTTATTAAAAGCTAAGGGCCTACGTATGGAAAGAACCGTTAAGGCTTACACCGGAAAGATTAAGAGAATACCTTTAACAAAAGTTATACATTTCGTAGCAAATAACCCCACAGAAATACACGAACACCAAATAATTAAACTGGTAAAGAAAAGACCAGTTAGGAAGGTTCGACTATGAGGCCAATTAATAAGAAGGGTCAAATAGATTTTCCTATGATTACTTTCGCAATTATCTTAATAGGATTAATAGTATTATCTCCAATTCTTTTAAAGGTTGTTCGTTCTACTTTAACACCTTTTAGCGGGGCTTTATCTAATATGAGTATCGGAGGTAGCGCCGTAGCCTCAACTAATGTTAATTATGTACTCGGTGTATTTGTAAGTTTTTGGGACGGGGTTATAATGTTCGCCTTCTTGTTAGCCGTGCTACTGTTATTTATTAGCGCGTTCTTAATAGACGCCAACCCGTTCTTTATGATATTATATATATTTATGTTGTTCTTAACGGTGGTATTTGCCCCGGAGATATTAGGCGCGGTGGATAGAATTTACGAGGCTAACGCTTTCGCGGAGGAAGTAGCCTTAATACCGTTTATAGATTTCCTTAGGTTAAACTTCGGTGTAGTTATTACCGCGATAGGTATTTTAACTATGATTATTATATATGCTAAAATAAGGTACTTCCCTAAAAATGGTTAATAAAAAAATAAGTTTGCTAGTGTTTAGTTTAATGTTCCTAGTCTTACTTATGGGAAACGTTAGCGCTATGGAGATAGATAACGTTAGAAGTTATAACCCAACGACTAGGACGGTTACTATTAAAAATTCTTTCTTATGGGTACCGACTAGCGAGATAGCCACGGTACAATTAATAACCCCTTTAAACGTAAAGGTTCCACGAGGTTACCAACAGGTAGCGGAAATTAAAATAGAAGGGTTCGAGGATTATAAAGATTTTATTAACCAATTAGAATTTTACGACTTAAAAAATAATAAAGGTAAAATATCTAGGGACTACGATTTAAAACTAAGAGGTTCGGAAGTGGTAGACGTAGACGATTATACTAGTATTAAAACCGGAGAGAGTACAAACGGAACGGGTATTTATTCTTATGAGGTTACCGGAACACACGAGGAAACTAAAACAACTTGGAAGAAATTAACACCGGCAGACATTAAGAAGAACGACGTTTTATATATAGGAATATTTACAGACGTACAGGCCGGGGACTTCGTAGATTGGGTACCTACAATAGCGGGGGTTAAAGTTCCGGAGTGGGCAAGTTGGGAGAGTAGTCTAAATGTAGACTTAGAACATTATTATAAATTAGACGGAACTAGCGGGGAAGTAATAGATAGTTTAGGAACTAGCGACGGAACGAACAACGGAGCAACTCCTAATGTTACAGGTATAATAAATACTGCTTATGATTTTGATGGAACTGATGATTATATAGATACTACTTATTCCGTTTCTGGACTAACTAATTTTTCTATAGGTTTATGGGCTAATTGGGATAATACAGATACTGGAAATGTAATTATATCTAATGATGATGCTGGTTTTGATAGTAGTTTTAGGATTAGAAGTAATTCTGGAAAGATAAGTTTTAATGTCCAAGATGGAGGTTCTACTCAAACAGATGTGGATAGTTTAACTACTATCTCAACAGGTATGTGGTATCATTGTGTTTACGTTAAAGAAGGAACTAACCATAAATTATACGTTAATGCTGGAACTCCCGCTTCAACAACACTAGCACAAACACCAAATTCAAATAATTTATATATTGGGAAAAGAATAGATACTACTTATGATGAGCCAATGGATGGAAAAATTGACGAAGTAGGTATATGGAATAGAGCATTAACCCCAACAGAAATAACAG
>Ga0208647_1000244_pt1 | contig 18760 bp, 19 predicted proteins | sample AntAceMetag02UKA_FD_184765 | JGI IMG/M metagenome (GOLD analysis project Ga0208647, IMG submission 184765) | Saline lake microbial communities from Ace Lake, Antarctica - Antarctic Ace Lake Metagenome 02UKA (SPAdes) (version 2) | ecosystem: Environmental > Aquatic > Non-marine Saline and... | reverse complement strand
ATCTTTTCTAACGTTGTATACCCATTATTTAATAAGGTTGAAGATCTAACTTAAGTTGTTTTGTAGAATCAAATCTTTTAATTATCATTTTTATATAATGATTTATAACTAAAAATGTTACAACGAGCTGTACCATAAGTGATTGAAACTAATGATATACAGAGCATAACAAAGACCTTAAACGGTCTTTGTTTTTTTGTGTATTTGAACGGTATATTAGATATATCTACAAAATATGGATTCAAATTCTGTAATTATATGGTAGGAACTTCTCCTCCATGAAACCCCACTTCAGTATGAGGGTAAAGTGAAAAACTGATTCAATTAGAATCAGTTTTATTATATCTACAATATAACTGTAAAGGGCATGCATCACAGTTGGGATTATCATGGCAGTAATCTCTACCTATTTCCCAAGCGGCTAAATCAACTATTCCAGGGAAATCAGGATTTAGTCTTCTAGCTGCTAAGATTGTATCTTTAGTTTTTTCAGTATCAACTAAACCTAATCTCTTAAACACTTTCACTACTTGTATGTCTGGAGAAATATCTATTCCATTTAAATTACTAATCTGGAACTTAAAGTCTCTTAATAGTATATTCACTGCCATAGTTCCAATCTTTTCACCTATACCATGAAATTCTCGAAATCTATTTACTAATATTTTAGAATTGTTTTGATTTATCCATATATTACTTGGATCAGAGTCATATTCGTCATTTACTTTTTTGATTCCAAGAAATAAGACTTTTGCCATACCTTTGTTATCAATGTGAATTCTATTTTCTTGAAAAAAAGATATCCAATTATCTAGAGTGTATTTTTTCAATTCTGAGAATTTAATAGTACCTAGATTTTGCTTTAGTAGAAGAGGTATTGTCCAGACTTTTTCAGCTTTAATTCTTCTATTCATTAAGCACCCTATAAAGAATGCTTCTGGATTATTGTGAATATCTTTTATTAGTGCATCAGCCTCTTTATTTTTAGAGTATATTATCGATGTTTCATCTCTTCTTAATTCTTCTTCATGTCTCCTAGATAAAATGTATAAAATCTCTTTTGTATCTATTTTGTTAACGGCTTCGTTTGGCATATAAGAAACGTGTTCTTTTAATTTTGGAATCTTTTTTTTGGTTGGTAGTTTATTCGGTGTCACACATTTTAAATCATTAATGGAAAATTCATTCTCGTTTTTCCAAAGTTTATTTCCATTGCACTCTCTTCCAAGTAAAACTGCAGCTGCAAGAGATGGAGAAGTGAAAATGACATCTTCTAATAATTCATAGTAATCGTCTTTGTCTTTTAATGATTTATTACTAACTACATTTTGTCTTGTTCTAACAGTGTTTTCTTTATAAGTTTTATCAGATTTAGTTATTTTTGATCCTTTTAATATTTTTATTTGATTATTGCTTCTAGTAAAATCACCAAGATAAATCGCTTTTGCCCATGGGGTTGTCTTATTCTTTAAAAATAACTTATGTGAGTTCATTTTCAATATCCTCGCTTTTCGTATTTATTTCATACTGTTTCATATACTCAGCATAATATTTTTCGTTTAACTCTATTGTTCCTTCGAAATTATATAGGCTCTTGAATTTATCATGAATTTCATTCTCTTTTATAGGACCTGAGTAATATGCTCTCGAATCTAATAATTCAGGAATATCAAACATAAATAGGGTTGGAATTCTAGTTCTGTTTATTAGTAGTGTTTGAGAATCTTCGAATTGATATATATACTCACCGAATAAAGTTCTTAGTAATCTTTTGGATTCTTTACATAATTTACCTACTATTTTAATCTCAGCAAAGTATTTATTTAATACTAAATCATTGAATTGTATTGCAGTCTCTACAAAATCACCGTTTTGGATTCTGCTAAAAATGCTTTGATAATCGTATACATCTCCATAAACCATTTCTGTATATTGAATGTATTTTAGTTCTAGATACCTAACTTTAAAACTATCCAAGTCTAAGACAATAAATGACTCATATCCATCAGGGGTATAATTTCCTAAACTTATCACGTTTAGTTCATTATAAGATTTTGTGGTACGATATTTAACTTTTATGTGGAATGGTTCAATCAGTTCTTCGGATATATTTAAATCGAATGCATATTGATCTTGTTTTACTCGTTCTAAATAAATAAGGTAATCAATGTCGTATACTAAATTGCCATTATATTTTTGATCTTCTTTATCTCTTTTAAGTTTCCTTTTTTCGTTGATTTTATTAATTGCAGTGATAGCTTGCCTTTGTTCCATCGTTTTTGCTTTTAATTTTAGCATGGTATCTTTTGCGACTTCTAAAGCATCTAAGTCATCATATGAGACACCTAAAAAGTAATCATATATATCAGTGGTTAGACGATATCCACCATCTCTTCCAGTTCGCGATACAATATTAATATTTAGGGAATCATTTAATAACCTTACTATTCTTCTTATGTTACGATCATCTGTATCTAGTTCTTCTACAAGCTCTGATACTTTTATATAATCATCTTCTCTATTAAAAGTATCCTTTAGAATATGCAATAATTTTATAGCTTTTATTGTTCTGCTCATTGGCATCTCTCCTTAATTTTTTTTATAAAAGGGGTACCTAGTCCAGGTAACCAATCTGGACTAGGATTTTGTAAAACAGGTGGTAACCATTAAAACAACAAGTAACAAAGTTAACAAAACTAACAAAGTAAACAGTAAGTATTTCGTAATCGCTCTTGATTACAACCACAGTATAGCATGGTTTATATCTTTTGTGGACATTTTTGGACCTAGTAATTAAATTAATATAGTTTTAGAATAAGTTCTTGCGTACATTTGTGTTGTATAGCGATATAATTTAATTATAAAGTTTAAACATCCTCAAAAACTTAGATAGGAAGAAGTGAATCTTGTGAGTAATACAATAACAGACCAAGCTATAATTCAAAGTAGAATTGATGAAATTCTAAAAAGAGATCAGTTGATTTCTCTAGATGAAGAAGAGTTTGATAGCATAGACAATAGAATCATGTTGATTACTGAAACATATCCTATTAGCAGATGGAACATAGCAAGTGGTATTAAGGATATAACAAACAAAGTTGTAGTTAATATTACAGGTGGTGATTTGTTAACACTATCAGTAATTGAGGAAGTAGTTACATCTATAGATGTTCAATTCGATAAAGATATTACAATTATTTATGGAGCCTCGATCACGGATGAGTTAGATATAAGAGTAGATGTTTTCTTAATTAGATAACTGTATCTTAACGATATCTAAACAATATAACTAAAGGTAAAATCCCTTTTATGATATGATATCTCTTGTAAGTGCATAATTATCTTGGTGTAGTAATGAATCATCTCTTGTAGGTAGATAATTTCTATACTATAGGAATGAATTCCTTCTTGTAAAGTGGCAATGCTTGATTTCATATCATTTATAATCTCTTGTAAAAGTTTTATGTCTGGATCAACATATAAAAAGTAAATTAAAAAAAGTAGACACCTATTTATCAAAGGGTATCTACTTTTTCTTTATACTGATTAAGTAATATTTATCTATTTACGGATTTTGGTAGTGGGTATTCAGGGTGGTCTTTTTCATCAGGTAATGTTTTAAAAGATTTTTTAAGTGACTGAATAGTCTGTATTTTTGCTTTTTATATTTACAAACTAGTACTTCTGATATACTAGATATTAAAAAATCCCCTAGCTAAAGGGGATAGTCATTTAAAAATATTTTTTACTTTTTCGCAACTTTATCCTTAATACACGATAAAATTAAAATATTAGGTTGAATTAAAATAATAAATTTAAAAGGAGGAAATATGTTAAATCAAGTTATATTAGTTGGAAGAGTAGAACATAGTGTACAACTAGAATCGAGGGATGATGGTAGTGTTTATACTACGTTAAAACTTTCGATTGAATCACATGATAGTGGTAACGAAAGAAGTATTGAGATTATTCCTTGTATCTTATGGTCTGAGTTAGCTCGTAATGCTGCACAGTATTTGCCAATTGGATCTACGGTTGGTGTAAAAGCTAGAATTAGGAACATTGATGATCACATAGAAGTTCATGCAGAAAAATTAACTTTTATTAATACAAAAGAAGTTAAATAAAAAAAGGAGCTAAATCGCTCCTATGAGGTCTTGTTATATGTTTCTAAGTAAAATACCTATATCTGTATCGAAAGTGCGATTGGGTGTGAGTAGGGTTTGTTTATGTTTGTCTTATTGTCTACAGTGTGCAAACTGAAGTCTCAATCCTGAAAAAAATAAGACGACCTATCTATTATGTTTTCATAGTAAAAATTTTTAACATCATAAACAGTTTTTATTCTTAGCTTAAACTGTATTCCGATATCAGAAACATCCTCAAATACATTATAAATTAAATCTTCACAAATTTGATAGGAATTATAATAGGAGCAAAACTCCATTGAAGGGTTTTCAGAGAACAATGATATTTCTGCAAACTTTGGATTTTTCAAAAAGTTTACGAGATCTCTTACATAAGTAACTTTGGAATAGAAGGAATCCCCTAGAAAAGGTGGTCGATTCTTTGGATTATTGCGATTTCCAAGCCAAACGTAATCATAAGTATAGTATTTTAGCACTTTAGAGCTACGATCATATTCCAACCAAGCAACGCTTAAAGAATCAGGATGTCCATCCCAAGATATGGAATATATATTTTCTATTTTTTTAGACACTAAGAATTCATATCTAGTGAAGTGATCATCAAGATTTAAGTTTTCATTTGTCATATATATTTGCCCCCCGTTATTAGATGGATAAGTTAACTCAGTATTAATTATATCACATAATATTTTTTTTAAGTGAGCATTATCTGCTCTTATGACTTTGCTTATGTTTGAATCGTGTAGTATATTAGCACACTCATACTATATTGTTCCTATTTACTCCTATATCGTATTTGTTCCTATTTCTAAGTTATAATGCTTATACTGGGGGTGAAAAGCTGATATGGAAGAGTTATTGTACAAATTGGAAGTGTTAATGAAGATTAAAGAAGCAGTTGGTTCAACTTATAGTAGTAAAGAGGACTGTGATACTTATCATGATTGCATGGAACTATTAAATGAAGTGGAGAAGGATATTGTATTAAGACTGGCATCTGGCTCTAGTTCGAAAGATACAGTAAACAATGATTAACCGCTTGTTTTAAAAATAAAAGACTATATAAGCTGCTGAATTAAAATGTATTATCTATTCTAATCTCTTTTATCATTTCGTTTAGATTTACATTTAGTGTTTCACAAATCTTTAGTAACAAGCTGATAGAAATAGTTTGTTTAGTATTAATAGCTTCAATTCTTTGATAATAGTAGAAAGAAATACTTAAAAGGATTGAAAACTGCTCTTGAGTCATACTTCTTTCCTTTCTTATTTTCTTTAAATTAATCGATAACTGTTTATAGAATTCTCTTTCATTCATAATTACCACATCCTAATGTTGAGTTGACTGCTCAACTATATTGTGGCATAATTATTATATATATTTATTGAGTTAATAACTCAAGTATTTGTTTTTAATAATTTACAGATTATTACTATTGCTCTAATAGGGAAAATAAAAATCTCCTTGTTTGTTTTATTCAAACGTTATGAACCCGCAAACTGATATAAGTGTAACCTTGTAAATACACATTCGAAGTGTAACTAGCTCATTCAAATTCATCATATTAGTTGTGGTTGTACTCTCCGAAACACACTCGAGGTGTAGGATAAACATGACACACTCCACAACGTTTTTAACTTCATTATAGGAGATTATTTAGAAACATAAAAGAAAGGAGATGTATAGTAAATCAATTTAGATTTATTATACAAGGATAAATATGAAAAAAACATTTCTAATAATTTTTATTGCTATAGTATTTTTGCTTACAGGGTGTGATTCAGTTCTAAGAAAAGGACCATATGATGTCATATTTGAAACTAATGGGGGAAATACGATTAATTCATTAGTTGTTGAACAAGGAGGAAAAATAGATTTGCCTACTCCTACCAAGGCAGGATTTGTTTTTGATGGATGGTACTCTGAGGAAAAAACCAGCTATAAAGAATTCACATCGACATCAATTGTTAATAAAAATACTACTTTATATGCAAAGTGGAGAATTACTAATATTACTTTTGGTGGTAGATATGATGAAACTTTTAACTCAATTGTAGAAGTTAGTGTTGGAAACTTTGTTGCAGTGGGAGAAATAAGCTCAAATGGCAGCATTAATCAGGGATTTAACGAAGAAATTGATGGACTAATTGTAAAATTTAATTCTGAAGGTAATATTATATGGGATAAAACTATAGGCGGTACTAATATGGATGGTTTTAATTCAGTAATAGAAGATAGTGAAGGTAACTATGTTGTTGTTGGTTATACTCATAGTAACGACAATGATATTGCAGATGGTAATAACGGTGAACAGGACGCATTAATAATGAAACTTGATTCTGAAGGCAATATTATATGGGATAAGACGATAGGTGGAAGTACTTATGATGGTTTTGATTCAATAATAGAGGATAGTGAAGGTAACTACGTTGTTGTTGGGTTCACTGGTAGTGATGATTTCGATATTACAGATGGGAATAATGGAGAATATGGTGATGCATTAATAATGAAACTTGATTCTGAAGGCAATATTATATGGGATAAAACTAGTGGTGGAATCAGTGATGATGGTTTCCTTTCGGTTGTTGAGGATGATGAAGGAAACTATGTTGCGGTGGGGAACACTTGGACTAATGATTTTTATGATTCAGAGTCATTTGATGGCGAATATAATGCCTTAATAATTAAGTATGACACTGATGGTAATATTATTTGGAACAAGACCATAGGTGGAAGTAGTGAAGATGGCTTTCGCTCAATCGTTCAGGATCTTGAAGGTGATTATGTGGTTGTGGGCTTTACTTGGAGCAGTGATTACGATATAACGGATCGTAGAAACGGAAAGTTTGACGCATTAATAATGAAATTAGATACCAAAGGCAATATCCTCTGGCACAAGACGGTAGGTGGAAGTGATGTTGATTTTTTAAGCTCCATCATTGTGGGTAGAGATGGTAACTATATAACCGCTGGATTAACTACTAGCGATGATTATGAAATATCCGATGGTAATAATGGGTATTTTGATGCATTAATAATAAAATTTGATACAGAGGGCAATATTATATGGGATAAAACTATAGGAGGAAGTAGCGATGATAGTTTTCGTTCTGTAATAGAAGATAGTAATGGGTTCTATGTGGCAGTTGGTTACACTGGTAGTGATGATTACGATATTATTGACGGGAATAATAGTGATGAATTTTATGATGATGGACTTATATGGTCTGAATAATGTTATAACGTGCTGTAACATAAATAATTGAAGAGTGTACCTAATAGCATATTTGTTACGTACTATTCATTTTCCCGATTTCATGATTTTCTAAATATGTTATAATTGAGTAATAATATTCAGTTTATTGGTTAGCACAAGGAGAGAGATACTGTATCAAGGTAAAAAGGACTGATCCATATTATGACTCAAGATCTTTTTCTGTAACAGTATACTATAAATATAAAACCAGTTCGGAATCCTCATACAAAGAAAAGGACATTAGAATGTCGCTTGGTAAAAATGAGAGTTCAAGTACTGAATGCTTATATCTTACAATAGTAGATGTTTATTATGGCTCATTTAAGATTGATTCTTATGAAGTTAGATGATTGTGGTTTTTGTATTTGAACAGGTATTTAAATACTATTTGAAATAGAACTATGAAAAAAGTCTATTAAGAAAATGGAAATTATTGATTATACTACTAACCATCTAGAAAGTTTATTTGATGATATTGGATATAGTTTGAAAAGGGATGTTACGATCAAGTAATACACTTAAAAAAAAATACATTGCTTCACAATAATGAATATCAAATGAAGTAACACATAGTTTAATCTAACTAAGGAGATGTATAGAATGAAAAAACTATTATTTTTAGGTTTAATATTAACAATTGGGATTACTCTTACAGGTTGTAAAACTGATGATGTAGCAGTAGATCCAGATCCATTAGTAGATCCAGATCCATTAGTAGATCCAGACCCATTAGTAGATCCAGACCCAGTCATATGTGATATAACGTTAACAGATGGTGGGACAGTAATAGAAAACCAAGAAATATCAGAAGGTGGGGTAGTTATAGAACCTGAACAGCCTAGTAAAGATGGGTTTAATTTTATAGGTTGGTATACTAATTCATATCCACTTGGAGGAATTTATGATTTCTCTGACCTTGTAACAACTAATATTGATTTATACACAAAGTGGGAGGAAATTGGCTTTTTAGAAACTTATGGTGGAGTAAAAGATGATGTCTTATCATCTATAATCATAGATAGTACAGGTAAAATGATGGTAGCGGGTTATTATACTTTATCTACTGAATTAACTTTGATAGGTCAACTTAACTCTACAGGTGATGTTATAAATAATTGGAAAAAAGGTGGATCTTATGATGATAGATTCTATTCACTTATCGAAGATTCAAATGGAGATTTTATTGCTGTGGGTATAACTAGTTCATTTGATTATGCAATAACTGATGGTAGAAATGGTGGCCAAGAAGCATTGATAATGAAAATTGATACCAATGGAAATATACTTTGGGATAGAACATTTGGCGGTAGTCCTGAATATGTAATGGTAAATAAAGTTGAAGAAGTGTTCTTCGATGTTATTGAAGATAATGAAGGATACTATATTGCAGTAGGTTATACATGTTCAAATGATGATGATGTTACTGATATTTATAATGGCAATTGTGATGGATTAATCGTTAAGTTTGATTCAGAGGGTAATACTGTATGGAATAAAACAATTGGTGGAAGTGATTTCGATGAATTTACATCTATTATACTAGATGATTCGGGAGATTATATAGTAGTGGGTAACACTGAATCAGATGATGGAGATATAAAAGATATCGATGATAATTACTTGCATCATACCAATGCAGTTATATCTAAAATAGATTCTGATGGGAATATAATTTGGCTTAAAACTGTTGATGGTAATGGTAGTGAATGGTTTAATTCTGTAAAGATGGATGAAGAAGGCAATTTTTTTGCTGTTGGACATACATTTTCATCAGGAATGGATATAACAGATGGAAATAATGGTGGACATGATGCCTTGGTAGTGAAATTAGACTCCAATGGGAATATAATATGGGATAGAACAATTGGTGGGAGATATGACGATGAGTTTGTTTCAATAATAATTGACTCAGATGGTAATTTAGTCGTTGTTGGTAGTACACAATCAACTGACGGTGATATAACAAACGGCATATCCACAAGTGCATATGATACTGATGCATTAATTTTAAAACTTAGCCCAGATGGTAACATTATTTGGAATAAATCTATTGGGGGAACTGGAACTGATTTGTTTAAATCTATAGTTCAAGATTTTGATGGAAACTATATTGTTGTAGGATATACTCTATCTAGAGATGGAGATTTCTTCATTCATGATGATTACCATGGCTATACTGATGCACTAATTGCTCAATTTGATAAAGACGGGAATATTTTCCTTGACTATTATGATTATAAGTAATCTAGATTTCTTCATTTATGATTGCACGGAACTATTAAATGAATTTGAATTAGGAATTCTTAAGAATCAATCAAGAATACAAAGGTGATGATAAAGACGATAAGTAGAGAAATCTACTTATTTTCTTGTTGTAGTGATATAATTATATATAAGCTATGTAATAGGTGTGTAAATGGGGGGGTAGATTATGAGTAAAGAAACATGTGATAAATTTTTTTTAGAACCAGATCACGCTACTAAAAAGAAAATTGAAGTTGTAATGAAATATTTTGGTATATATTTTAGCATTATTGAACAAGAGCGAGTAAAGCAATTTAAACGTTGGAATAAGAATCCCAGAATTGTTTATGTTGATTTATTTTCTGGACCTGGAGTTTTTAAAGATGGAACAGAAAGTGTTCCTGTTAGATTACTGAAATATATGAAGAATAAAAAGACGAGGAATATGCTTTTCTACTTTAATGACTTAAATTATTCTGATGAACTGAAACACAATCTTCTTGAAATCAGTCATTTAATTCCAAATATGAAGAATATTATTATTACTCCGAATGATGCAAAAACCATAGAAGTAAGTTCTTTGTTCAAAAATAATGATATAGTTATATCCTATGTAGATCCATTTTCATATATTAAGGTAGATCCTGAGACAATCTCTAATCTTGTATCTAACTATTTTTCAGATTGTTTGTTTTTCTTGAATTTGCAATATTTCTTTAGATTTATTGAGCAGGATAAAGAAAATTTGATTGATTTTTTCGGAGACGAAATAACATATGATGAAGTCGCAAGTAGTATAAGAATGGAAAGAAATCATAATATTGCAATAGGCCATATTATTAGAGCATATGCAAATAAACTTGAATCACTTGTTGGAGATACGTGTATTCTACCAATCTTTTTCAGGAAGTCTCATGCGGAAACTCAAATATCACAGTCACTATTTTTGGTGTCAAAAGATCCTACTGGAATAATGAGATTAAAAGATCAATTATACAATTTCGAACATATATTTTTTGAAAAAGGCAGATATATTGTCTATGAAGCGGATTACACACATAAAGAGCATTCTACTTTATTTTATGATGATGAAACCTATCTACTTAAATACATTCCAAAAGATGACTCAATAAATGTTAAGGAATTGATAGACAAGATTGATAATGACTATATAGATAGATTTGGATATTATTCAGCTTTTAATAATAAGAATGTAAAAATATTGTTGGATAAACTTGAGATTGATGAACTAATTGATGTTATACCTAAAAAGAGAAGAATGTATAAGGATAGAAATACCTATGGTGACAAAACAAAATTTAAAAGGGTGGTGTAATAATGAGAACTATAACTAGGAAAACTTTAATATACAAAACTAATGTTGAATATGGTGATTATACACTCAATCATGTTTTAGGTTGCGCTCATGGGTGTAAATATCCATGTTATGCTATGCTTCTTAAGAAACGATTTGGTAAAATTAAAGACTATAATGATTGGTTAACTCCTAGACTTGCCGAAAATTATAAAGAGATTTTAATTAAAGAATTACCAAAATTCAAGAATAAGATAAAAACTCTACACATGTGTTTCACTACAGATCCTTTCATGTATCATTATGATGAGATTATAGATGCATCAGTTGATATTTTGCATATGATTGCTGAACACGATATCAAAGCCAGTGTATTAACAAAAGGAATCTATCCTGATACACTATATGATTTACCGAAGAATTTTGAGTTTGGTATAACTTTGATTTCTCTTGATGAGGATTTTAGAAAAAGTATGGAACCAGGAGCAGCACCATATAGTGAAAGAATAGAATCACTTAAAAGGATAAAAGAACAAGGGTTTAATACATGGGTAAGTATCGAACCTTATCCTACACCTAATATATTTGAGCAAGATTACTCCAAAATATTAGAAAGTATTAAATTTGTTGATAAGATAATATTTGGAAAGATAAACTATAATAAGATAGCTACAGCGTATAAAGATAAAGTAAATTTCTTTAATGATTTAGCAGAGCAAACAATCACATTTTGTAATCAAAACAAAATTGATTATCACATTAAGGACGGAACTATTAAATGAAGTTGGAAAGGCATATTATTGAAACTGGATGGAAATTGAAGGGAATAACCTATTATTGTAAAGCTAATGATGTATTTAGACAATTACATGATATAATTCTAGTATGAATGAAGTCAGGGATATTACAAAAAAAATGCACACATCGACTTTAAGTTGTTGTGTGTTTTAATTTAAGGAGGACAAATATGGGTAAGATAGGTTTTGGATATGGTTCTGAATGGCAATTAATGAGAATGATGGGTAGACATGGTAACTACTTTGACAAATTAGTGTACGAGGAGATTAAACGTATTTCACCAGAAAGTAATCTAAATGATATTGAATGGTTCGATTTCAAGTATAGGAATTCTCAAGATTCTGAATGGTTAGGTAGAGATTTGTTTCAATACTTGGAGCTTGGTGATGATCACCCTAAAATATTAAGTGACACTAACTGGGATATTGTTGGGAAATCAGATTATATATATTTATTGGGTGAAGCAAAAGGAAGAATCAAAGTTGAGTTTGAGAAGGACGATAAATCAGGGGCAGGGCTGAAAAGTCTTGCTGAATATAAGGATTTAATTGAAGGGGTATTAGATTACTATGATATCAGCAATGATTTCGTTGATGCGTGGGTATCAAAAGCATTTCAATTAGGCAACAGAATTGCAATGAATTACTATTTGAAAAGATTCAACATTACATCAAAAATTATATATATATTCTTTACTAATGATTGGAAGTATGTCAACGGAAATGATATAAGGATTGATGATGGATACTCAGTATCAAATTCACAAGATTGGATTGATTCATTTAATAGAATGATAGCGAAATTAGGTTTTGTGACAACAGAACAGAAATCAAAACTGTTTGATAATATGATAATGATATTTCCTGATTGCACTAAAGATTAAGTCCAAGAGATTGGGCTTCTTTATAACACTGTGCGCAACTAGAAGAAGGCCTTATCATAACTTTTCATAAAGATATTTGATTAGTTTTTACTTGTACTATATAATTATTATAAGAACAAAGGAAAAAAAATATACAAACATGATATGCAAAATTGTTCTGTTTGTTTTTGTTTAGGAGGATAATCATGAATACTAAAGAGATTGTAATATCGCTGTTGGAGGATGAAAAAGCCTATCATAGGAGTCTTTTCATATTAACAAATGATAATACTACACGTGATGTAATTAAGCCAAATAAAAATGATCAAGATGCTCAAATGATGGTAGAATTGTATCCATTAGTAAAAGTTGCATACGCTATTCATATGATAAATCATATTAGGCATCCTGAATTAATAAATAATGATTTTATAAGATTTCAGAAAAATATTGAGATAAACGGATTATTATTATTTTCGAAAGATAGAAATTATATACTATTCCTTTTTGCAGAAATATTTCTTGGAATAGTAATTGCTTCATATGCTAATTTATTCCTTGGGATTATTATCATTGTGTTAGCATTGCTGCTCACTGATTATCTCTCATGCAAATATAAAGCACATAAATTTATTAATGAGGTTTCATTAGTTTTAAAAGTGTCCTCGAATGATAAATCTGTATATGGTGAAGGGCGCAAAACAAACATAGCTAGTTTAATCAAACAATATGAACTCGAAATTAAAAAAGGATCTTCACGTGCTATGTTTAATTTAGCAAATTTATATAAAAGTGGAAAAGATGTCGAAAAAAACATTCAAAGAGCAATTGAATTATATGAGCAAGCAATTGAACTTGGAAATTTGAATGCAATAAACATGTTAGGATTTCTCTACCAAAAAGGTGAAGATGTTGAAAAAGACATGCAAAAGGCGATTGAACTATACAAACAAGCAAGTATAATGGGATATACTATTGCAATGTATAATTTAGCAAATTTATATGCAGAAGGTGATGGAGTAGAAAAAAACATTTCAACAGCAATTAAACTATATAAACATGCTTATGTAAGAGGAGATCAAATGGCACAGTATAATTTAGTACTGTTAGGGGTCTCTATAGAAGATGTAGAAGATATTGAGGATTTAGAAGATATAGTAAAGATATTGAGGGAAATATAGAAAGAACAATTGAATTATATGAATAAGCAATTGAATTTGGAAATAATATCGCAATGAATAATTTAGCATTGTTATACAGCGAAGGCCATTACAACTGAAAAAGGCTAATTGATTAGTTTGTATTTGTAATATATAATTAGTATAAGAGCAAAGGGACAGGAATAAACAAACAGATTATATAAAATTGTTCTGTTTGTTTTTATTTAGGAGGATTATAATGGGAATTAAAAAATTCATAAAAGAAAGTCTACAAATGGGTGAAACGATTGAGTTTATGGCTGAAATTACTATAGTGAATATGCTTAGAGAATCTACTAAATATCCTTATAAGTATAGGGTTATTGGGAATTGTTTTGCTATTACAAGTCTTGACAATATACTAATTTGTAAATTTACAAACCTTTTTTGGACAAAGGGTGTTGTTTTTAAAATTAGTAAGAACTATATACAAGAATATAAAATTCGAAAAAATGATTCTTATTTTTTAAAAGATTCAATAGATTTTATTTTTGATGAAAAATTATTTTTTGATGGACAAGTTATCGAACGAATTTCTCTTTCTTCGAATTTCAATGCTGGGGAGAGAATAAATAACCTTATTGAGCAAAAAAACTACAAACTAAAAGAGATTTTAGACATATTTGAAAAGCGTTTCAAAATAGTTGAGAAAAACAGGCAAAAGATATTAGAAACTTTGGATAGACCTTTTGAACACTATCCAATTAAAAGTCAGTGTAGTTTTTTAAGTAATAACCAAATGGAAATATTAAATCAACGAATAAAAGAAGGCATAGAAAGTAGAAGTATTCGTAAAATAACTGGTGAAGGGATACTATCTGATAGAGATTTCATTGCTAAACAGACAATGATAGAAACAGATAAAATAATGAAAGAAAATGATTTTTATGAATATGGAGTTGTAGAGGTTAGTCGAACTTCAAATACTATGTTAAAAAAAGGAGTCTACTTCTATTCGATATCTAAGGAAAAATCACTGAAATTTGCACCAAAGCCATATTATATCAATCTTGATGAACCGAAATATCCAAGCATAATGTTTGATGCGGACGCATATGAAGAATTCTTGAATGGTATAGTAACATTTGAGTTTGATTTTATTAAAGACTATCGGATTTTTGGGACAGAATTAATGCAAACTGACTTGAAAGTTAATCATGATAACAATCAAACAGTAGATAAACCAGGACTTCTTGGAACAATGTTTAGTGAGTTCATTTTTGGGCAATCATACACACTCTTAAATGGCATGAGTAGTATGATGCAGTCTTTGTCAAATAAAATGAATAAATGGGATATTGAAAATATTCATAAAATAACTGATACCAGACACGTGCAGGTTATTTTTAATGACATGACTGATATAGAACTTGTTGGTATATCTGTATTTTATGATTTTAATAAGAAAATGGGTAAAGCTAAAAATATTGTTGATGAACAACCTAAAATAAAGACCTCTAAAAAAGACTATATATCTGAATTAAGAGCTTTAAAGGAATTGGTTAATGAGGGTATTCTCACAGAAGAAGAGTTTCAGGAGCAAAAAATTACTTTATTAAAACTTCAAAGAAAGCTGTAATAAAAAAACTTTAACGATAAATATCTCTGAGCTTTAAATCTGTGTGTTTTTTGATTTGAGGAGGATAAAAATGGGTAAGATAGGTTTTGGATATGGTTCTGAATGGCAATTAATGAGAATGATGGGTAGACATAGGAAGTACTTTGATCAATTGGTGTATGAAAAGATTAGACACATTTCACCAGAAAGTAATCAGAATGATATTGAATGGTTGGATTTTAAAATTAAGAACTCTCAGGATTCTGAATGGCGAGGTAGAGATTTGTTCCATTATTTGGAATTGGGTAATGATCATCCTAAAATATTAAGTGACACTAACTGGGATATTGTTGGGAAAGTTGATTACATCTATTTGCTTGGCGAAGCAAAAGGTAGGATAACTTCTGAGTTTGAAAAGAAGAATGATAAATCTGGAGCAGGACCAAAAAGTCTCATTGAAGAAGTTTTGGATTACTATGATATCAGCTATGATTTCACTGATGCATGGGTGTCAAAAGCATTTCAAATAGGCAATAGAATTGCAATGAACTATTATTTGAAAAGATTCAACATTACATCAAAAATTTTATATATATTCTTTATTAATGATTGGAAGTATGTCAACGGAAATGATATAAGGATTGACAATAGAAACTCAGTTTCAAACAAACAGGATTGGATTGATTCGTTTATGAGAATGATATCTCGTTTGGGATTTATAACAGAGCAACAAAAATCAAAACTGTTAGAGAATATAATAATGATATTTCCAGATTGTACTAATAATAAGATCTAACTGATATTGATTTATGGGGATGGTGATAAGTATGGGAAAATATAAAGAACTTAGAGAAGAGTTGAAAGATATTAACACAATAAAAGATGATCGTTCTTTTATTGCGCATAATATTGTTTTTAATTGTTCTTTTTTATTAGAGGATTGTGAAAAATGTATTAGTGAGGGCAAAATGACATTTGCATATCCTATTATGCGACAGGTTTATGAATACATAATTATTTTAATGGCATTTGATGATGGTTTGATTTCGATGGATGAATTTATAAAAGATAAGAGTGAAATAGGATTTATTGGTAATCTTAAAAAGAGAATTGGTATAAAATATAGAGCTAAAGAGGGTCTTAATCAATTTAATGCATTTAAGTCTGTAATGGATAATTTATGGGATCTTCTATGTGAAAGAACTCATGCAAATTTTGATAGACTTTTAATTCAAAATTACGAATACGATGAATTTTTATCAAAACAAGAACAATTGAGCTTAGAATGTAGTCTCACTTTTAAATTATTAGATGTGCTATGGTTGGTATGTACAGAATATTTACTAGGGAAAAAACATTCTATTGAATTTGATAAATCATTAAAGAAATTAAGATTCAACAATGATATATGTTTTATTAAGAGTGCAAATGGATTAGTTGAAAGACTTTTGAAAATTCCCAATAGTGAATCGCTCTTTAAAAACAGGATAAGTGTTATCAAGGAAAGTATTACAGAGTATAAGAAATATATTAAGGTTAAAGATAATGAATAGACATTTGCAAATATTACAAAAAACAATGGAGAAGGAACATTTCTTAGTAAAATCCTTTGAAAAAGAAATACACTCTCAGTTATTTAGTGTAAATGGTGAGATGTTAATCAGTAGAGTTGATTACTTTCAGAAATTGGAAAGTGATGTACGTGCTGATAAAAATGATGGAAAAGTAATTAGCAATATTAAGTTTCTTCATGGTGAAACAAAGAGTGTTCCCATTGGAAATGGTCTTGAGATGAAAATTACAGCTGACATGGCAAACATAGATATTAGGTCTATGATGTTTTGGATTCATTCTCATGATAATCTTGATTTTATATACTCAATGTCTGCTTATGAGGATAGTGTTCAATACAATAATATCAAAGATAAACAAATTGATTATGGAAAATATTGTGTTGCAATTACTAAGGGACTTGAGTTCATGAGAAGGTTTTCCTGCAATATTTCATTTTTATATAGAAATAATATAAGTTACAGTTCAAAGTCGATAGTTGAAAAACAATTAGGTAATTTTTTCGAGAGAACAAGATGGAAGAATTCAAATAGAGTTCCAAGAAGACATCTATGGAGCTTTACAAATGAAGATTTCTTTAGATACATAGGTTTTGGATTAGTAAAGTATAGTAATGAAAAAAGCAAAGATGAATTCACAAAAAGTAAATACTTTGAGTTAGATTTTGAGTTTCGTATTTGTTATAATGATACATACGCTAAGGAACTACCATTGCGAAACATAGTTAGCATAGGGGATATAAGTGATATTTCGATTAGGTGTACTAAAAGTAACCTTTATACAACTTTATTGCTTGCTAATAAATCGAGAATATTACAGAAGGATATATTATGATTATGAATTACATTTTGTTTTTTTAACTAGATACCTAAATTTGAGTAACATGGAGATTTAGATAAGTATATAAAGAAGAATCATCATAAGTTTTATTATATAGAAAGGATGTTTTAATATGTCTAGGCGAGATGAATATGATAGCTACGGTAATGAGTATGAAAACGGATCTTCAACAGGAAGAAGAGTTTTTGAAGGCGGACATATTACTGATGGAAAAGGCAACGCTTCTGGAAGAATTAACGAAGATGGAATAATAACTAAAAATGGAAGAATAACTGGTCATGTAGATAGCAATGGTATTTTATGGGAAAATGGTAGAGCTGTTGGACATTCAAATATGAGAGAACAAGCATATGGATCTAATGAAAAGAAAAAAACATTTTCTCCGCGATCTAATTATGCAGAATCTAGTTATACAACAAACAATAACAATACTCAGAACTCTAATATGTATGACTATCCAAATTATGATCTTAAAGGAGTCCCTACATTTACAAGAAATTCACTAATAATTAGATTAGGAATATTTTTAGTGTTTATTAGTGTGTACTTAATTGTTTTTTCGGGTTGGTATGACTCATATGTAAAATTGTTTGTACCCATTATGTTGTTAACTACATTATTTATAATTCCTACTTTTGATGTTGGCAGATACATTGTTTCAGTTTTTATTGGTATTATCATAATATGCTTAGCTGGTTTATATTTAAATTTCGTGTTTAATATAGAGGTTTTAAATTTTTGGCGTGGATTATTGTGGTTTTTAGGTATAAATATTCTTGAAGTTGCATATGTTTTAAATTTCTGTGTATACTTAGATTATATAGAGGAGGAAAAAGAAATAGGGAAACCTATACTTTTCTACTCTGTAATGATAGGTGTAAACATGATACTATTGAATTATTTCGTATATATCTTGATGGCTATAAATCTAAATTTGAAGTATAGCAATTTTTTATATTTTCTATTT
>Ga0208647_1000240_pt1 | contig 19101 bp, 34 predicted proteins | sample AntAceMetag02UKA_FD_184765 | JGI IMG/M metagenome (GOLD analysis project Ga0208647, IMG submission 184765) | Saline lake microbial communities from Ace Lake, Antarctica - Antarctic Ace Lake Metagenome 02UKA (SPAdes) (version 2) | ecosystem: Environmental > Aquatic > Non-marine Saline and... | reverse complement strand
ACGCTGCAGAGAATCATCAGGCAGAGGAGGACTCACGAGTTGATAGAGTGGCATCAGTTCTGTGACGATGTGCTTGCCCAATGCAAACATCCAGAGTTCATCGAGGAGGCAGAATGATTCTCAACGATAGGCAGATCCGCGGAATGTGCATGTTTGAAGAGTCAGCGATGATCCAGCCGTTTCTTCAGATGCAAGTCGGCAAGCCATCCTACGGACTTTCAAGTTTCGGCTATGACATGAGGCTCGGCAGCAATTTCCTTCTCGCGTCTCGCATCGACATCATCGCCGATCCGATTGACTACGATTCAAATCTCTGCCACGTCCTCAAGCGCGAGGATGAGTTCATCCTGCATCCAGGGCATCACGTACTCACTGAGTCAGTCGAGACGTTTAACATGCCTAACGATGTCTGTGGCGTGTGCTATGGCAAATCGTCATATGCACGTTGCGGATTATTGACGAATCTAACGCCATTGGAGCCAGGCTGGAAAGGAATCCTCACGCTAGAGCTGGCGAACGTCAGTCCGAATCCGATCCGATTGCATGTCGGCAAAGGGATTGCGCAGGTAGTCTTCTTCCGAGGAGAGAGGCCGGACCGCACTTACACTGAGAAAGAGAGCGGCGGAATTTACCAAGGGCAAGTCGGCGTCACAGTTCCGTTGTAATCAGCCACTTGATTCGGTATAGTGGCATCAGATCATTGACATAATGCGAGCGACGGCGGCGTGGAAGGACACGCGAGTTCGTCAGAGGTTAGCCCCGCCCCAAGCGTGGAAGGCATGTCTGAAGCGTGAGGGAGCCATGGCAAGTTGTGAGAGGTAATCAAGGGAAGTCTGCGGAATAATTACCCGCAGAACATCTTGAGGGTCTAACTGCTCACTTCAATCGCGGGAGTCGGTATCAAGTCCGGCCCGTCGTTCGGATACCTGACATCGTAGCTCAATCGGGAGAGCGTCTCACTGTTAATGAGAGTGCTGATGGTTCAAGTCCATCCGATGTCGCCACCGTTGGTCCCCAAGCGCGGTACTAGGGACATCTGGACTGACATTCCGTGGAGCCCCTCCTGTCAGTGAATAAATAGGGGCCTTGGCCGCGCAATTCTAGTTCTGGGGTGACGCAATGCACTATCTGAATCTGCAAGAAGGCAAGCGCAAGGCCAGGAAGCTCGCCAAGATATACGACGCTTATTGGCAAGATTCAGAATATAGATACGTCGGATCTGACTATGAGAAGAAGCTCCGGCGGACGCGAGTTCCTTGTTCGTGTGCGATGTGTGGCAATCCTAGACACAAGTTCAAAGGAAAAGACAGACTGACGTTAGCAGATAAGCGTCAGAACGACAAAGCTGAAGCTCAGATTGACGATTGTGCTTGACTTACCCCCACAAATCCCTATGATAGAAGTACCAACTCGGTACCTTGCTTATCCGGGCCCACTGCATTGCGGTGGGTCCACCCCTTTGGAGTCCCATTACTTTTCATCCCTCTGTTTCCAGATTTAAGACCCCTCAGATATTTTTCATTTTTCGAAACGTCTGTTGTATTACGTGTCTTGACTCGGTATAGTAAGGGCAGAGGTGATGTCATGAAAGACAGTAATTTTTCAATCGCTGATGCGCTCAAGCATCCAGAGCGGTATACGAACGATGGTGGCTACCTTATCCCTGGCGAGGTAATGAACGAGCCGATCTATACCCCACGGTGGCCCAACTGGTTCGGACGACTGCTGCTGCGGTGGTTCAAAATCCGTGACAAATCGAAAGACACGACGCTGCTCGAACAGTTCAAAAATGTGAAGATTCTGAGGTGATGCCATGAAACTAGCGAAGCAGATTGCAGAAGAACATTACCGTGGCACTGACGAGGTCATGGCGCGAGGGATGCTTGAGAACATCGTAGCCGCGAAGCTGGATCCTATCCGTGACGCGCTTGCCGCGATTGCTGGGCCGTGCGAACGATTGACTAGCCATAGGTGTATAGATGAACCTGAGCGTTACACGGTTGGAGCATATTTCGGAGATGACAGGGTATGTGATGCTTGTGTCGCGGATCGAGCCCTCGCCCTATTCGGGGAGGGCTCATGAGCTGGTCTGTAGGCAAATGATGCGGTCTGTGATATACTCAATGTGCGCAGCGGCACCCCTCTGCGTAGCATACCGCATTACCTCTTGCCACCCGGCGCAAGCGACGGCTAAACATCCGTTTGCTCACAAGGCCGGGCGGTTTAACAACACCCCTTGTTTTCGGCCTCTTGACAGAGTAGAGTGGGTCTATGAACATCCAAGCACCGACGTAGCTAAGTCGTTCTGGCCGATCCCCTCCCTTCTGCAACCCCTTTTTGTGCTGTGAGTTTGTATTAACCTGTCTAATATGAGGAGGAACCATGAAGAGAAGTGAGCTTTTCCAGAAAGTGCGTGAAGAAATGAAGTCAGAAGCCCGTGAAATCAGGGCATTCAAGCTGATGCGCAAGCAAGATGCTCGTGGAGACACGCCGCTTTGGCAGATTGAGAGCAAGATTCTTTGTCTCAGATCTCAATTTCGGCACAAACATATCGCCATTTGCGAGCTGCGAGGCACTCCCCGAGAGCTGATTGAGCATCCAAACAAGTTCAACGAGCCCTCCGAGGTGGCCATCAAGTCGTGGAAAGATGCGTGGGCCTCCCAGATCGACGTAGAAGAGGCGGTTGAGGCTCATGCGTAAGATGTATGTGGTCGTCCGCAAAGACCTCTCTCCGGCAGTGCAGGCTGTTCAGGGAGGCCACGCCCTGGCCGGGCTCCTGCAGCTCGATCCTGACATCGAGTGGCGCAACAGCACTCTGGTCTTCCTCGGAGTTCGAGGGCAGGCCCAGCTCCACAACCTTCATCACAAATTCGGACTCCACAACGTCATCTGCTTCCTGTGGGATGAGCCTGACATGGATGGTCAGGTTACGGCACTAGCTGTTTACGTCGATGAGGATGTCCTCAAGAGCGTCAACTGCATTTGATCCATTGGGTGCGTAGCTAAGCGGCATAGCGGTGGCCCCTAAAGCCATGTCAGCGCAGGTTCGAATCCTGTCGCGCCCACTAGAGACGGGCAGGGCACCAAGCCCGCCGTTCCCCGACTTCGACGGGAGCCCTGCCTAGTCTTTGTGCTATACTGAGGGGCACATGAAAGTACGCATGTGCCTCCTTGGAACGAGGACCCGCAACGCGGCGGGTCCTTTTTCTTTTGTTGACATCTGTATCTTGAGTCGGTATAGTGGTGTTGACAAAGGAGGCATTTATGTCTGGAAACACAAAAGGAGAGGTGAGGTATGGAGACTGATGCGATTAAAAGGTTGATCAACAGTGTTATTAGGCGCTGCGCAGGTGTTCGTATTATTATGTCTGGCGGTAGTGGGCCAGAAGGCAGTTCAGATCATTGTGAGCACAGACATAGTGACTTAGCATCCGACTCAGAGGCGCTTCTATTGCGCGAGATTGCGATTGATGCTCGTGATGAGCTTGCCGCAATTGAAACTGTGGAGGAACGTGATGAAGCCGATAAGATGGGCGACTCAATAACACATAGCTTCGGCGGACGCGGCGGGGACCTCGACACAGTTACAGTGCCAGAAAGCTGGACGCGCCCCGGTGGAATCCAGAGGTTGATTGATCTGGCCCAGCAACGTCTCCCTGGTGGAGGAGGGGGAAGGTACGATCATAGACCCACTGAGCACGACATCATGAAGGAGGCTATCTGGTCGGCAGCTTTTGAACTCAACGCCATGGAAGCGGAGAACGCGGCGAATAATTCTCTTCGTATTTTGCTGCGGTTAGCTGCTTCTGCATTGTGGGACGAAGACGAAGATCCTAGCGACAAAAAACTAGCAGCACAGATTGATGATGCTCTTTCCAACTTTGACTGTCATTATATAAACGGTGCAACAATAGTAGCTCCGGTAAGAGAGATTAGTTCCTTATCCAAATCTACCGAAGGCGTGGTAGTTGACCGTAAGCTGCTTCGTAAGATTGAGTGGGGCTATGGCACGAGACTCCCAGAAGACATCCCAGCCGATGGTGTGGCGCGTGGCGGTGGCTCTGGATGCTGCCCGGCTTGTGGTGGTCGTGAAGTTCACGCGGATAGTTGCTGGCTCGGCAATGAACTGAAGGACACGCAATGAAACGAGACCAGTCCAACCCCAAACTCCATCGCGATCGAGACTGGCTCAAAGAGCAGCTCAAGACACGATCCCTCGATGATATTGGGAAGGAGTGCGGTGTATCCAAGCAGGCTATCGATCAGATGCGGATACATTTAGGTCTCCCATCTCCGGGCAAGAGGCCGGGGGTGTGCGACAAGATCGACGTGTCTTGGCTCCGCGAGCAGGTAGAGGTGAAACGCAGGTGCAGGAAAGACATTGCCGCCGACTGCGGAGTGAGTCAGAGGTCCTTGGAACGATACTGCGTTGATCTCGGGATCATAAAGCAGCCTTTCACACCGGAGGAACGGAAGGCTCGCAATAACGAATACCAGAACGCGAGGTACGCAGCAGACCAAGAATTCAGGGATAGAAAACTGGCGACAGCGAAGGCATGGGCCAAGGAGAACCCAGATAAGACCAAGAAGCACAGTGACGATTACTACAAACGGTTGAAGGGGGCGCAGAATGTCTGAATTTATCACAAAAGTAAACGAGTACGATGGTTCGATGGAGCAGAAGATCGATGCTCAGAGGAAGTATTGTGTAGACAACGAGGTCCCATTCTTTGCACAGAGGAAGGTGTGCTCTGAGTGCAAGAAACCGTGGGCTCTGTGCGGTCCTGGAGAGAAGATCACGTTGAAGGCCGCTGGATCGATGCACATCACTGGTTGCCCTCACTGCCCGGCAAGTTGGTGTGACTGATGGATGCCATCGACATGAAATTCATAGAGGACGAGGCTTCTGCTCTGGTCTCAAAGGGGATAAAAGGCTACCCATTCCCAGAGACAGGGACTAGGCTGCACACCGATATGCTGCGAATACTTGAGGCATCTGACCCAAATGTGCAGAGATATGTGCAGACGGCGTTCGAGAATGGGTTGAAGAAGTGGTACGAGTCAATCACTGAGATTGCGGCGGCTTACGGGGCTCTCGGTATCAGGCTGCACGACCTGAAGCCTAAGCCAAATCCGTTCATTGACAAGCTATTTGCAGTAGACGGGGATGATTAAACATGCTACAATCGTCATGTCTAACCTCATCGGGCACTCGGCTTGGCAATTCCACTAGATCGCCACATGCCGAGCGCCTCTGTCACAGCAAACTCAACAGGCACTATCGAATCAATCTGTAGGGAGGAACTATGTTTGAAACACTGAGCACGACACTGAAACTGGAACGACCACTTATCTTCTTTGATTTGGAGACAACTGGGCTTGATGTCGAACAAGACAGAATCATCGAGATTGCGTGGGTGAAGCTGCTTCCAAACGGAGAGACAGAGACGTTCGAGAGCCGAGTTGATCCTTGCATTCCTATCCCTGAAAGTTCGACAGACGTTCACGGCATTACTGACGCAGACGTGGAGGGATGTCAGACGTTCAAGGAGATAGCAGAAGAGGCGTCTGATGTCTTTGCAGGATGTGACCTATGCGGCCACAACATCAAGCGATTCGACATCCCTTTGCTACAGAATGAACTCAGGCGAGCTGGCGTGAAGGACGTGCAGTTTGGAGCTGCTGTTGACACCTATACGATCTTCCGAGCGTTCTTCAATCACTCGCTGGAGTCAGCATACCGTTTCTACACAGGCGGAGAGGAGCTTGATGCTCACAAGGCCATGAATGATGTCGTAGGCTGCGCTGTGGTGTTCGAACAGATGGTTTTGAGGCACGACCTAGAACGCGATCCTGCAGTCCTGGCAAGCAAGCCTATCGACCCCTCGTGGCTCGATATGGACGGCAAGCTCAAATGGGTGAATGGTGAAGCGACACTCACGTTCGGCAAGCACGCTGGCAAATCCCTGCAGTGTCTCGTGAAAACAGATCGATCGTACCTCGTGTGGGTGTCCAAGAAAGACTTCGGGGCAGAAGTAACGAAGATCATTCGTGCTGCGTTGATCGGGAACTTCCCGGTGCAAGATGCCTCCTAAGCCCGCTCGTTTTCAAGAGGCCAAGAACTCTACAATCCTGAGCGATCATCGTGTTCCGATGGCTAGATGGGGCGATGGCGGGAAGTTCGAAGGGATTGACGAGGAATCCTTACACGGATCACACCCGCTGCGTGGTGGTGGGCGGTCGTTAAGCATACAGGAGATGATCGAACGACGAGCCGAGGTGTGCGCAGCGATCAGACTGTACCTGAAGAAGCATCGCGAGGCCACATGGAAACAGATATACCAGGAAGTCCCAAACCATTACGTGTCCCACACTAACTTGAGGGAAGCATTCTGGCGAGTAGTAGAAAGGGGAAAGCGTGCCAATTAAGTGCATAGTTGATCTGGTCGCTGCGGTGGACAAGACTGGACGCCCACCGCTTACTGAGAAGCAGCTCAGAACGTGGGTGAAGCGATGGCGGAAGAAGGAGGCTGCTCTCTATTCAGACAAGGAGCTTGGTGAACGAGAAGCCAAAAGGCAAATCAATGCACTGGAGATCTCGAACATCGTTGATCTAATCGACATCCGGGCTGAAGGTAGAAAATGGGGAGGCCCCAGGAAGAAGTATCCTGGAGCGCGACATCCTGTCGGAAGGTGTGGCTATGATCAAAGCCACAGTCTCACAGTAGGTGTCTCTTCTGTCGAGGAGTGGAACCTCGCGGTAATGAAGTCGTGCGACATCAAGAAGGGAGACAAGAGGCTGCTCATTACATTCAGAGAGGACGAGTATGGCGGGTGGGGCGTGTCTTTTGGCGGGAAGCCACCACACTACATCTCATGCAGAAGCCTTATGAAGGAGTTGGGTTTCGGCCCCGGTTCGTACACCCTCACACCGATCGATAAGACGAACAGGAGGTTCTCATTGACAAGGAGATTGGCATAAACCATTGCCATTACTGGCTCAATATGCTATTCTGTAGGCGGTGATGGAAATGACGAGTGAAGTTGTTGAGAAGAGAATCATACACGGAGACCCGGTGATCCAGGTCTACGCACGCGGAACAATTCATTTTAACAAGGCTGCTCATGACAGAATGCGAGGGTGGCACGCTGTTCTGGTTACATTCGACACGGAAACACGAGTTGTCAGGCTAACCAGGGATGTGTCTTTGCCGTCTGAGAAGAGGGCTCATGTGCGTAAGATTACCGGGAGCGGTAGCACAAGCTGCATCACGGCCAAGACCTTGCTCGTAGAGTATGGCGTTGTCGAGCAGCATGGCGTTAAGTGCTTGGATGCTGGTGTCGACTTCATAGAGTTCGGCCCACTCAAGGTTGGTGATGACGATGCTGTTTAGGATAGCTATGCAAGCCGCGTTTGGTTTCTGTGCTCTGGTGTCGATTGGATCGATGGGCGCAAGCGTGTTCGTGTTCTACTTCACGTTGAAGATGACTTCAGCCGCGCTCAAAGAACAGCCCGAAATGGTCAAGCTCGGGCGGAAGATAGGAATGGGTACCATTATACTGTCCGGCCTTATTACGTGCGCTGGTATTGGATCGTTGTTGTTCTAGGAGACCTCATGGCTATCAAATCAGTTTTTACAAAAAAACAGAGAAAGGAACACTATAAAGGGGCCATTGAGGCGGCAACCAAATTCCTGGAAGCCATCAGGTACGAGAAGGACTGGAGACCATTTGCCCAGAAGCATTACAGTCAGTGGGATCTTGGCTCTCGCCCTTTCATCATCAAGTTCGAAGACTTCGAGATGCAGAGAACCGGCGCTGTGTCCGGGGCTAACGTTGACATCTGCACCGGAGTTTACTTCAAGCTGACGATTCCCGAGCTTGTAGGGTCTCTGCCAAAGCGTTCTATGATTGCACGGCTGGCAGTGTGGTGTGAGACAGGTCCAATGCAAGCGTCCATAGACGGAACATGGGGAGTTGCGCCAAACTCATTGCGCGTCACCGAAGGCAGAGACAACGATGCAATTTGAGGATAAAGTCGAAGCTACTCTCGTCGCCGCCAAGCAATTCCTGATGTGTGGAGCAACCGGGTCTGTCACGATCTCTGTGAACCCGAAAGCGAACAGCGTATCCCAGCACGTCAACTTCATGGTGGGGAAGGATGGCGAGACCCACTACTGCATTGTCCCATCAGTGAGCTTCCTTCCCGGTAAGTAGTATAGTAATCGGTTCTTTGATTTGGTATAGTAGATAGACAAAGAAGAACGGTTATACGACCGCCCTTTGCTTAACGGCAAGGGGCATTTTGCTTTGCGGAGGACGGCTATGGCACTCAACGATCACGAATTAGTAGTCGGAGACGCCAGGATTATCGGCCTCAAGCTGACGCGAACTATCGGAGAGGACAAGAACGAGATCTACCCTGACTCTGCGACAATCTGTGCAGAGGATTCAGAGGGCGCATCGGTCATCACCGAAACAGCGGCATCGGTATCTGGCTCAGGCGTCTACTATTTAATCTCTGACGCTGACATAACGGAAGCAGCCGGAGTCTTCACAGTGAAGTGGGAGATAACCTACGGAACTGAAATCATCATCAAAACTCAGACCATCACGGTGACATGATCTATACAGCGACTGACCTCTCTCCTTATCTGACATCGACAGACTCTACAGCAGAGTTCGAGGCATTTTCATTCTGGTTCCAGATTGACACGCACGTCCACGGAGCTGTCATACCAGGTGGGGCGATCAACGGCGTCAACACTGCCTACACGATTACTGCAGACCAGTTTGAGGTCATACTCAACGGCCTGCATGTCACATTTACTGAGGTAGAAGGCGGGTTCACACTCGACACGGCCCCTACTGCAGGTGACATCCTTTGGTGTGAGGTGATCCGAGGTAGCTAATGGCTCATACACACACTGATCAGATAGTGCCAACAGGGACAGTGAACGGGGTGAACACGGTGTTTACGTTGCCAGCGACCTATGTTAGGGTGCGCTACTTCGTGAACGGCCTTGAGCAGCTAGAAGACACGGACTACACGGTATCAACAACGACTTTGACGGTAGACCCACCGCCAGAAACAGGAGACGAGCATTGGATATTAGGCCAACTATGATCCACGAGACAGCAGACGTTCATCCTGACGCCAAAATTGGTGAAGGAACTCAGGTCTGGAATAATGTCCAGATCCGAGAGGGCGCTGTCATCGGAAAGAACTGCAACATAGGATCTGGTGCTTATATCGGGGTCGGCGTGTACGTCGGGGACAACTGCAAGATTCTCAATGGCGCGATGTTATTTGAAGGGCTCAGGGTATTGGATGGAGTCTTTATCGGCCCCGGAGCCGTGTTTTGCAACGATTCTTATCCAAAGGCTGTCGATCAGTACGGAGAACTTATCTTGCCTGGAGCATGGGAGATCGGCCACACATCCGTTGCCTCGTGTGCTTCGATAGGCGCAAATGCGACGATCCTTCCAGGCGTGAGCATAGGCTGTAAGTCAGTTATCGGGGCTGGGGCGGTTGTGACGAAAGATACGATTCCGTTCGCGACATACGTGGGGAATCCAGCAAAGGAGGTTGTCCGTGCCTACTGAAGTTCCGATTGCGCAACCTATCATCGGGGAGGAAGAGAAGGCTGCTGTTATCGGAGTCCTCGAATCGGGGAATGTTGCCCAGGGAGAGAAGGTAGCGGAGTTCGAAGCAGCGTTTGCTGAGTACGTTGGCGCGAAACATGCTGTCGCCGTTTCATCCGGCACTGCTGCCATCCATTTGTCGTTGCTGGCCCACGGTGCCAAAAACGGCACAGAGGTCATTACAACCCCATTCAGCTTCATCTCAACGGCGAATTCTATCCTCCACTGCGGGGCTCGGGCAGTCTTTGCAGATGTAGAGACCTCATCGTTCAATCTCGATCCGAAAGCTGTCAAAGAACTGATCACGCCGTTCACTCGGGTTGTGATGCCTGTCCATCTGTACGGGAACCCGGCTAACCTTGATGCGTTCAAGCGATTAGCCAACTGGCATGGACTAGCAATCGTCGAGGATGCTTGCCAAGCTCACGGCGCAATCTACAAAGGGCAGAAGATCGGGTCATTCAATACGACGTGCTTCTCTTTCTATCCCTCAAAAAACATGACGACAGCAGAGGGTGGAATGGTGACTACGAACAACGAGTCCATCGCGTGGAATGTCAGGAACATGCGGCAACACGGCGTTTCAGGCAAGCAGGTAGGGTTCAATTACAGAATGACTGACATCCAAGCTGCTGTAGGTATCGAACAGTTGAAGAAGCTCGATGGGTTCAATGAAGCACGAAGGAAGAATGCAGAACTGCTGACTGAGGGGCTATCCGAGATAGTTATGTGCCCTGTGGAGGCCGAAGGATCGACGCATTGCTGGCACCAATACACCATAAGGGTAACCAAACAACGGCAAGCCATCCTTACGGCTCTCCATGAGGCGGGAATCAACGCACGAGTGTACTACGAGACACCGATCAACTTAATGTCACCATACAGCGGGAATCTGAAGCACATGCCGAGGGCAGAGAAGCTGGCCAAGCATGTCATCTCGTTGCCAGTGCATCCTGGCGTGACGGAAGAGAACATTGCGAAGATGGTGGAGGTAATCACATGCGCGTTGGCGTAATCGGACTTGGCAGCATGGGGCGTAATCATGCTCGTGTTCTGTCAGAGATTGCTGATCTCGTTGCAGTGTGTGACAGCAGACTAGAAGTGATGTTCGGTTACCACTGTTGGAGTTCTACGGACTACAACGATCTGCTCGACGAGATTGACGCTGTTGTTGTGGCTGTGCCGACTGAGAAGCATTACGAGGTTGCGATGGCAGCGATTGAAGCTGGTATCCCCGTCCTTGTCGAAAAGCCGTTGGCTGGGAACGTGATTGACGCGCAGGCACTCGTTGATGCTGCAGAAAAGAACGGTGTCTTCTTGGCAACTGGGCACATCGAGAGATTCAATCCGGCGATCGTGGCGTTGAAGGATCGGCTGGAGCAGCTCGGAGAGATACGAGAGATCGGGTTCGAACGACTTGGCCCCTTCCCTGCGCGTGTGCGCGATACGGGGGTCATCCACGATCTCGGGACACATGACTTCGATCTGTTGGCTTATCTGGTTGGCAGCAAGGTTGCATCCATGACCGGAGAGGCAGTGATGAAAGACAGTGTTGATGTCTCCGTGGCGGGTATTGCACGACTTGAGAACGGCGTCATTGCCACGTTCCGAGAGGGATGGACGACGCCAACGAAGATCAGACGAGTGACAGTATGGGGCGAGCGCGGCATGTTCGTAGCCGACCTGCTCCGTCAAGAACTTACTTTCTATGCGAACGATTACGAACCGATTGATTGGGAATCAATGGAGCCGTTCTTCGGAGTGTCGGAGGGCGACGTGACACGGTACAAGATCGAGAAACGCGAGCCACTTAGATTGGAGCTACAAGCATTTCTCGATGCTGCTGATGGGCAATATAGAGATTGTCCAACCGGGGAAGATGGCCTAGGAGCCGTAAGGCTGGCAGAACGGATGAAGAAGGCAGTCTCGTGAGAAACAGTGCAGCGAAAAGGAAGAGGCTGCGACGGTATCTGAACAAGAACTACGCAACATTCATCACGTTCAAGAAAGATCCAGAGAAGGGCCAGACCACGGCATACTACAAGCGTCTCCGGGGAGACAAGATGACGGAGGTTCTAGACAAAATCATGGGGATATTCGATGCAAACGATTAGAGCGAGTACCCAGTTGAATGACGACGAATCTAGGCTTCTGACAGATGAGCAGAAGGCGATTATTGCATCAGCTATTCTGTCTGATCCAGAGTCCGGGAACTTCACGATAAGCGAGATGTACCTAAACGATGAAGGCAAACTGGTCGTTGTTTACGACGACGTTGCCATACCGTAACAGGAGGAAATAATGGCACTAGCAAGCAAAACAGTAGAGTCTGGAGCACCATCCAGCGCCCTTTCGGCGGCGATAGCGGCTGATTCACAAGGGATTGCTGACGCATCCGAGGCTTCCTCGATGGCATCAGCAGCGTTGGTAAGTGCTGCAACGGGGATCACAGATGGGTCTGAGGCATCTTCGATGGCATCACTGGCGTCAGTTACTGCGTCAGCGGCACTAACGAGCGTTGCCACAGCGTCCTCGGCGGCATCTAGCGCCAATACCCTTGGTTCTGATGCGGCATCTGTCGGATTGGTTGACAGCTCGGCGGCTTCTGTAACGAAGTCTCTGGCAATCTACAGCGATCCTGGGTCTGATGAGTATCCGATCAAAGAGATGGTCATGGATGCTTCTCTCGACATGGTTGTCACCTACGACGACAGCTCGATTGCATAGCGATAAGTCTGGGGGGCCTTCGGGCCTCCCAGGATTCTAGGAGTTGAACATGAAAGTAGCCCATTTCAGTAGTTTTGCACCATCGCGCTCCGGGCTCTATGAAGCTGCAAAAGACCTTGTATTAGCCGAGAGGGCTGCTGGCATCGACGCCATGTTCGTCAATATGACGGTGGCTGACACTGCGAAGCATCTTGCTGCCTCACCAGGAGGACGGCTTGACGAAGCATCTCTCAACCCATCGACGTGGGAAGAGGCGAAGGATGCCCCTATTTGGGTTGTCCATCGAGGCATACCGGCAGAATTGGTCGAAGAAGCGAAGAAGCATTACACGATCATGGCGATTCATGGGGCCCCTGAACACATGGCGATGTACGATGTTGAGCAGAGCGGTAACGTTCAGAGCTTCAACTCGCACATCAACATGATCAACAACTACGACAAGGCTGTGGCTTTGAACGAGCACGACTTCAAGATTTGGCAACTCTATGCTCCAGAGGGAAAGATTGTTCACATCGAAGACAGCATTGACGTAACAAGATTCTCTCCAGAAGGCCACGCTTGGGAGTTCCACGGATTGCCAGCGATTCTCCATGCAGACGTGACTCGCAACATCAAGTTGCCGTTCACGATGTATTGGGCGATGGCTGGGATTCATGAAAAGCTGCCTGAAGCCAGGCTTGAGATGTACGGGCTTCCATTTTCCGAGATCAACACGTTCAGGAACACGATGGTCCGGGCGCACAACATCAACCTATTAGGGACGCTTGAATCCGTTCAGATGATCACGTCAGATCTTCGTCCGATGATGAGAGGGGCGCACATTGGAGTGAACCCCAACATTAGCGGCGTTCGATCTCGCGTGACGATGGAGATGATGGCCTGCGGCCTGCCTGTAGTAGCGACAAACGGCGACTACCCTGTCCGTCAGTATAGGGCTTATGACACAGTAGGGCTTGAGAGAGCGGTCTGCGTGGCGTGGGAAGACATGAAGAAAGATGTTCCTGCTGCCAGAGAGAAGGCAAGATCTTGGGCCGTAGAGCATTGGGACGTAAAGAATGCAGTAGAGACTGGCTGGATTCCTCTCTATGAAGAGGCGGTCAAGGAGAGCTAATGGCGCTGCAGACACAGAAGATTGAAGACCTCGGCAAGATGCCGCAAGAACCAGTAGCGGACGACACTGGCAAGGGTATTAGCATCCTGGCAACGGTAGACGCCAACGCAACAGGGATTGGCGCGGCTATGCACTGCGCGGCGGACGGCCACTGGGAAGAGGCCGACGCTAGTGCTGATACTACAGCACCATGTACGGGGATTGCTCTGACGGCTGGTACTGGAGCAGATAAGGAAATTCTGAAGCAAGGATTGGTCCGTAATGATGGATGGTCGTGGGTAACAGGACCAGGAGATGCTGGGCTGATCTATCTTAGCGCGACAACAGGGTTGTTGACGCAGGCTGCACCAACAGGCGGAGATCTTGTTCAGCAAGTAGGGCACGCAATCAGTGACGATGTTATGTACTTCAATCCGCAACGGGTAGACGAATCTGTGTCTTTAGACTACCTCGGCTGTCAAGTATTTTCATAGGAGAGACATGGCATCATTTTTGAAACGAAAACTAAGTGGATCTACAGACGGGAAGGCGATTCTAGTTGCAGCAACTGCTACAGCAGGAACGACAATCCATACAGCAGTAGCTGGAACGACGGCTGGCACATTCGATGAGATCTGGCTGTACGCTGTAAATAGCGCTGCGCTGGAAAAGAAACTGACACTAGAATGGGGTGAAGCAACCGCTCCTGATGGGAATATCGAGCTAACTGTTCCGGCTGAATCAGGGCTAGTTCTTGTCGCCCCAGGTCTTCTTCTCCAAAACAGCTTAGTTGTCAAAGCTTTCGCCGCTACTGCTAGCGTAATTACAATTCACGGCTACGTCAACGCAATCACGGACTAGGTGACGACATGATACGAGGACGAGAGAGAGTATCGACGCAGGTGAGAAAGTGGTTTAACCCACCTTATGATGGAGTTAAGGCTACCGGTGGTGCGATTTCTTATGATGGAGATTACAAGATCCACACCTTTACGGGGAACGGAACCCTTGCGGTTACTGTTGGCGGGGCGGTTGAATATCTTATCGTCGCCGGAGGAGGCGGTGGTGGTAATGGGGTTGGCGGAGGTGGCGGAGCCGGAGGAATGTTGACTGGTGCGGTGATGGCACTGGTTGCTGATAATTCAGTTGTTGTTGGTGCTGGCGGAGCTGCCCAAACAACAGACGTGACCCCTGGGAATGACGGAAATGATTCATCTGTTCTAGCTGTTGTTGCTACCGCAGGAGGCGGAGGCGGCGCATATAATGGGGTCAACGGTAAAACAGGAGGAAGCGGTGGCGGCGGGGGTGGCGGAGCGACGGGGGTAAGTAGCTCTGGCGGAACAGCAACTGCAACTCCTTCGCAAGGCAATAACGGAGGAGGAGCGAGTGCTGGTATTTCTCATTGCGGAGGTGGTGGAGGTGGCGCGGGCGCAGTCGGTGCATCTTCAACAGGTGCAGATGGAGTAAATGGCGGGGATGGAGCTTTGTCATCTATTACTGGAATATCTGCCCCGTATGCCGGTGGCGGAGGTAGCGGGACATTTTCAACTACAACCGCAGGAACTGGAGGAACAGGCGGTGGCGGTGATGGCGGTCAGCCGAATGGTACTACTGGAGATGTTGGAACCGCTAACACAGGTGGTGGTGGTGGTGGTGGCTCGGCTGCTAACGGAGATGGCGGAGCAGGCGGATCAGGTATAGTTATTGTTCGATATAAGTTCAAGTAGGTAATGATGGCTCATTATGCAGAACTAGACAAAGAAAATAAGGTGCTTAGGGTAACCGTGGTGGGTAATTCAGACTGTATAAAGGATTCTGTGAAAGAGGCAAGCCCAGATCTTGTCGCCACGATAAGAGACGTTAGCGGCAAAACATGCAGCATATCAAGCAAACTTGTCGAGTGGGAAGACGAGTCTAAAGGTATCGCGTTATGCGGGAAACTGCTAGGTGGTAGATGGGTTCAGACATCGTACCACGGCAACATACGCAGGCGGTACGCAGGGATTGGCTACACCTACGACGAAGGACGAGATGCGTTTATCACACCACAACCCTATCCATCTTGGACGTTGGATAAGGTTGGAGACTGGCAACCGCCTGTTGCGATGCCAGATGACGGCGAATATTCGTGGGATGAGAAGGCTGGCGAGTGGGTTGAATTGATTGAAGATATAGTTGTGGTTAGCCAATAATAATCAAGACGGAGGGTTCATGAACACAACGATAGTACCCAGGCAACTGCACGAAGAGGCCATGAAGATAGAGAGCAAGTCTCGCTGATTCAGGAGGAACTATGAGCTTGACCAGGCAACTGCATGAGGTGAACCTCGCCGCGATGAAAGGGATTCTGAATCTCGGAGAGCTTGCCCTTGGAAAGAGCACGAATGCCTACTTGACTTACAAGCAGGTTGCAATGGAAGAGTTTAGAAAACAGGGAGAGCAGACAGGGAACATTCTCATCGGCTTGAAGCTGGCCGAGCATTGCCCGTGCGGAGCAACATTAGCACCACTGCCGCGCAATGGGCCGAGATGGTCGAACTGTCCTGACTGCGGTGGAAGCGGCTTTAGACCTATTGGGGGAAACGATGAACCTAGCTAGTAGGATTGCTGGATCTCTTGGGGTTGTCGTGCGCGGTGAAGGTGGCGGAATGCCACGAGCCCTATCTGGGCACCTTGGCGATCGAGCCCCTCGGGATACCGGCACATCCGACTTGATGCTCACGTATCAATACCACTCGTGGGTGTATAGTGCCATCAAGGCCATTGCCCGGTCGTGTTCGTCTGTTCCTTTCATCGTTGTGAGGCGAAAGAGTTCAGACCACAGCAGATCAAGGCCAATCCGTGACTTCGCGATGAAATACAGAACACGAATGGGATGGAACGAGATCCTGAGCTGGAAAGAAGTGATGGATGCGTACATCAAGGAAGAGAACGTAGAAGTATGTGACGACCACGAGGTTCTGAGAGTCCTTGAGCATCCGATGCCTGATGCCGACAAATCCAGGACTGAATTGATACAGGCGATCGTCACGAACCTTGAGCTGGACGGAAACGCATACGTCGAGAAGATCTGGAGTGACGGGGACAGAAACAAGATACCTGACAAACTGTGGGCTGAGATCGATCCTCGCAAGATCTACGTCATCCCTGGAAAGGGCGTTGTGTATGGTGGATTCATGTACGTTGGGTCTGAGGTTAAGTATTTCCTGCCTGACGACATGCTGGCCTTCCGCTATTACAACCCGCTGAATCCGTACTACGGTCAGTCACCTACGCGAGTGTTGCGCTCCGCAATCATCGGAGACATTCGTGCAGTCGACTGGAACCGTATGTTCTTCGAGAACGATGCGACCCCCGGTGGTCTTCTCAGCTCCAAGGAACGGTTGACCCCAGGCGACATTAGGCTTATGGAGGACTCCTGGAACGGAAGGCATCGAGGATCTGGCAGAGAGCATGGTATCGGAGTCATCGGTCAAGGCACTACGTTCCAGGCTCTATCTCCTGGACATAAAGACATGGGGTTCAAGGACCTCAGAGAATTGACTCAACAGGAAGTCCAGGCAACGTATGGAGTTCCCTCTGTTGTTCTTGGAAACTACAAAGATGCGAATCGGGCATCTGCTATGACGCAAGCCCGGCTATTCACAACCAACACGGTGCTGCCGCGATTGGCGAAAATGGAAGGTGTGTTCGACCGCCACTTCTTCGGAATCGACGGCGAATATAAATTGATGTTCGACCTGTCCACCATCGAGGCCTTGCAAGAGGACATTCTTGTCCGGGCGCGAGCTGGGCACTACCTCAAAGACCAGCGTTGGACGGTCAATGAGATTCGTAAGTTCAACAAGCTACCTCCCATCGTGGGAGAGCTTGCCAACGCTGTTCTTGTTCCGAGCAACATGATTGTTGCAGGAGTTATCGAAGGAACACCAATGCCAGTAGTACCAGATGCACCGGAGGTGGAAGACGAATGAAACGAGTATTAGTAGCTCTACTTATGACTGCCCTGATCTCGATTGGGGCAATGGCTGCTCTCGACACAGATGATTATGTCGGGGGTGTGTATTTCCTCAACCTAGACCAAGCGGTCTTGATGGGATTCACATCCACAGGGCTGTTCGACATGATTGGAGGGGCCAGGTTCGATAACACGACCCTTGCGACCACTCTAACGATCACGGAGACGAACATCGAGCTTGTTGGTGCTATGTCGTTCACGGGCGACATGGTAATTACCAGCGTACTCAAGGGTCTGGACATTGACGTAACGAGTGCTGGTGCTGATACAAACTACTTTGGCATCGACAATGACGTTATCCAAGGTTCGGTATCCGCAGAAGCATATCTAAGTCGTGGTAACTTGATCGGAGCAGCTAACTCTATTGCCGCGATTGGCGACATTGACGCCACTTACGCAACATACTCACTGTCGAATATGGTGATGGCTGCAGACACTGAATCGAACCAGCTATACGGCGGAATCTTTATGTCGCACGTCTCAGGAGCTCACACGCTGACACTCCATGACGGATTGGTGGGCGCACAGTTTGCCATTGAGGTTGACGCTGGAGTAACTGACGTTACTGGCGGAATCGTTGCGGCTGCGTTCATGTACCCTAACGTGCAGACGGCTATTACGTCCCTCGTATATGGGGCATACGTCAAGTGTACCAACTACACGGACTACGGAGTATCGGTCATCGTAGAAAGCAATAACATCTCTGCTGGCTTAGAGGTTCGTACAAAGGACTCTGCTGTGCTTCCTATTGGGCTGCAGTTCTCTACTACTTCTGGATCGATCACGAAAGAGATCGAGCTTCAGAACGGCGAGACGATCAGCAACGCTGTCAATGGCACGATCGCACTGGACGGGGATGTTTCCATATCAGGAGACCTTACTGTAACAGGTGGAGACATTATTGACGGTTCTGGCGGCGGCACTGCCGTAACGAGCAAAGCCACGTCCGTTGAAACGATGGGTGCGGTCCAAACGTCCGTAGTTACCTTTACTCTGACAGGAGATAACGATCTTGATCTTGCAGACGGCGATCACGGCACAGGTATCAAGGTCTTTGACTTCCCTGAAGGACGAATTTACGTCCTCGGTGTAGTCATGAATGGCTCTATCACAGCTTCCGCGAGCTTCAACGCGACTGCCAACGACAAATTTGTCGTAGCGATGGGTACTGCGGTTGGTGCTGATGACAACGCGCTGACCAACACTGAGGTTGATCTCATTCCTAGCACGTCCATCGATACCGATGGCGGCGGAGGCGCGAATACACAGCTAACGAATACCTGGCATACTGAGCTTGCCGCTGCAGCATTCTTTGACGGGACTACCACGCCGGTAGACGCCTACGTCAACGTTGCGTGCCCAGATACGGCGAACACGACAGCAAGCACCTACGCCATCACAGGAACCGCAACTATCACTTGGGTCAACCTTGGTGACTACTAGGATCATGACTTGTCCTAAATGCGGAAACGATATTGGAACGAGGTCGAGCTGTCCTGTTTGTGACAGCACCCGATCCTCTGGCGATCCAACCCGTAAGGGGGTGGTCAAGAAATGAGCAATCTCCATACAACCATGACTGAGGTTCATATTGCTGGACAGGACGCGAACCAGCTTCTAT
>Ga0208647_1000233_pt1 | contig 19426 bp, 30 predicted proteins | sample AntAceMetag02UKA_FD_184765 | JGI IMG/M metagenome (GOLD analysis project Ga0208647, IMG submission 184765) | Saline lake microbial communities from Ace Lake, Antarctica - Antarctic Ace Lake Metagenome 02UKA (SPAdes) (version 2) | ecosystem: Environmental > Aquatic > Non-marine Saline and... | reverse complement strand
GCAATGGTCTTCCATGTATTATTGTTCCATCAGGGAGATATATTTCTTTATTACATATCTTACATACATGGTTTAGTTTTATTGTTGATTTTGTCATTATTTTACATACTCCTTTAATAATCTATTTAACTCTTTCTCTTGTCTTTTCTCTGCTTGTCGAGATGCTTGTCCCTGTTTGAAAGATAAATTAGTTATCTCTAAAACTTCCTTTTTCATCATTTCTAAAGATAACTCATCTTTGTTTTTCATTTTATATTCCTCCCATTAAATAAACTGCACTTCCAAATCCAGCTACAAATGAGATTATGATTAATATTATTTTGAATATCATAAAATCACTTTGAAATAAAATCCATTGTGGTAATGTGTTTGTATTTCCATTATGTTATTACTTATTGGACACTACTACTTAAACCCTTTCGAGCATTTTGAAGTAGTGACGGATTTAACCATGTTCTCCATGTATCTCTTGCACATTCCCTGAACCATAAACATTCTGCTTTATCCTTGAAGGGACATTCTGTTCTTTTCTTTGTTCTTCCATTTGTCCATTGTTTTCCTTTATGATAAACTCGTTTTATTCTTCTGTGGGAACAAAATCCATTAAGAGATGAAAATACACATTTCTTTCCTTTTGGTCTTGTCATTTTAATATATCTCCGTCTTTTTCCGATCTGGACAGTTAATCCAAATGAATACAACTGAATGTTCATATTGACTGTTTAGAGCCTTGAGAATGATCTTTTCTTTCTTTGTGGGTTTTCTATTACTCTTTACTTGAAAGAACACTATATGAGCCTCATGCACGGCTACACCATCGAATCCCATTGAACCAATGTGGACATCTTTGCTCCAACGAGAATGATTAAAAAAATGGATTTGAGTATAACCTTGAGATTGTAACCATTTTCTCGCTTTAGAATTTGATCTATGATATTTGTTTATATTATGTCTTTTTTCCATTTTTAGGGTATTGTTGTTCTAAACACATAAACCATTCGGCCAGTGTTGTTTCATCTGTATCAATTACTATTGCGTAATCATCTGATGATATAAGTATTCTCATTTGATTCTCTCCGAATCTTCTATGAGTAATTCCCTCAACTCATTATAGACTTCGTTATCTACTATGAAAATCTCTGGGTTTCTTCTTTTTTCATCCAAAAGGATTATCTCATTGTTTTTCATTTTAATTGTTGAGATACTCTCCTCCCTCTCCCTATTACCCTAACACATTGCTTACATACTTTACTATTTTCTACCTTCAATTTTCCACATTTACATTTATTTTTCTTTCTCATTTTATTATTAATTGGCTGATGGAGAATCAAGCGTGATTAGAAACTCCAAGAAACTTGATCCTCCAATCTCCTCGAGAACCTCGTCAGCCACGAAGTGTAAAAGAGTTCTTGGAGTATTCATTTGATTTTTCTCCTGTCGTGAGATACTAAACATCGGCCTGATCCATTTCGTCTTTCTTTTAGTATTTTACCTGAAATTGATAATATTTCTTTATATCTTGGATCTAAACCATTAACATTATCTCCTTTTTTGAAAGAGTATTCAACACCCCTATCATGTTCAAATCCACCAACAAATTCTATATCATCTACTGCAACATAATCATTAGAGCTGTATAGTTTGACCTCTGTGACCTGTGGAACAACCTCTATTTCCTGTGGAGATTGTGTCTTTCTTCTGTCTTTTTCAACAAATGAGTTCGCTTTTCTCCTTTCTACCCCTTTATAGGTAATAATTCCAACATTTGTGTAGGGTGTGCAGGGGTTTTGACCCCTAGGGATAGGAGTAGTTCCTCTCCTATAAGTGGAAAAACCCTGCTCATCCTGCACAACTTTAGGTTTACTCCATTTTATTCCAGTCCATGTGTAATCTCTCATCCCACCAAGTAGATCACTATACTCTTCTCCAGCTCCAAATAGTTCTTGAAGAGTTCGTTTAATTACTATATCTGACTTCCCAGCAATCTTATGTAGTTTACAAAAATCAGAGTATCTCTTTCTCGTTTCTCGCTTACTAATTCTACTATCATAATCAGATTCAATATTATCCATACAGAAGGCCACAAAACTATTGGACTGTCTGATCCATGAGGATTTTACTTCTTCTGTTCCCTTTGTAGTTGAAAATCTCCGATACTTCAATAGTCTGTGTAATCCCTTGATTGATTCATTCAAAAATCCAGAGAGTTCATCATCTGTTGTAATCTTAGAGATAATATCCTCATCTCTAATCTTTAAGAAATCTTTATTGTCTGCTCCATCGTATTCTTCTTTTGATACAAAGGCATAAGGGAATTGTAGTAATACCCATCTATCCCAAAAACCCCTTGAAGTATCATAGACCATTGGGAGATTATTACAAGCAAAGATTAGTTTAGCATAGTTCTCAAAATGTAAATCCTTTAGGAACTTTCTTTTACCTCCAATCAAATCCCTTCCAGTAACAGATTTAAACATTGATGTTTGTTTCAAATCATTACTACCTATATCTCCAGCAAGATTTAACATCTTTCCAAATAACTCTGAAACAGAGAATGATTCTGGAACTAAACTTGTAAGGGGAATAGAACAACAATTATCTGCTCCAACTAATCTCTTTAATAATTCTAATGATTTACCCTTTCCATTTCTCCCATCTCCAACCATCATTATTGCCTTCTCAAATTTATATTCTTTTAATAAAGAAAAACCAGCTATCTCATAGAACACATCTATATCTTCACTATAAGGAAAAACATCCTTTAGGAATTGTTCGATCTTATCACATTTTTTTGAGCTATCATATTTAACTGGTAGCTTTGAAAAGAATATCTTTCTATCATCAAATGGTTTTAAATCTCTAGTCATAATATTCAAGATTCCATTAAGCACTGGAACTTCATGGACATAATTATTATTAAAGAATTTCACTGGTTCAATAAATGTATCAGCTTCTATTTTAGCAACAACTAAATTATAAGTGTATGTAGAATAAAACGATCCAAGAAGTTCTCTTAACATTCTTTTGATCTCACTCTTTCCTTGTGGAACATAAATTCCATCATCATATATCCACATCTCATTTCGCTCATCTTCCTTTGTTGTATATATCTTTTTTATGTCATTAATATATTTAACAAGAAGCTCTGATGCCTCCCCCCATTGTTTTTCTCTTCCAGAAGTTAAATAAATATAATCATCCTTTACTTTCTTTCTATTTGCTAACTCTTCATTTGTTGTAAATTCCCCATCAAGACTTATCTCCCAAGATGCACAGTTCCCATGCTCTTGCATATCAATCCCCATATCCAAACACTTACCTTCAGAATAATGTTTACAATTCTTACAAATCATAATCTCACTATCTTGGTTCATACTTCTCCCTCATTTTTTTATAACAATCTGGACATACATATTTTCTAGTTCCTACATTTATTACGATGTCATGCCACTTATGACATTTGTAACATAAACATCCATTGGCTATTGGATTACTCATTCCTTTTCCTCCTGTATAGAAATTAACTCCCCAGTAGCAAAAGTAACGTTGTTTCCAAACTTATCTATAATGGAAATAAACACAAGGCCATTCCCTTGATCTAGAATTTCTTTAACAACTCCAGTATAAACTCTATGGTTCTTTAAAGAAATAAATACTTTCTTTCCTTGGTATTGTTTAAATCCCTCCATCCTAAAACAATAATATCAATACTCTTTATAAATATTTCTTACAATTTTCAAATGGTAACAGAAAAAAATGGATGTTTCTCCAGTTTCAATTAAGTTTTCTGGAGTCATCCTTCTAAATTAAAAAAAGAGGAGGGATTTCATCCCCTCCTATTTACTTAATAGCTTTTGCCTTTTTTGGACATGAACGCACCCAAAAACATCATACCGATAACCAATACAACAATTACTGGTATCCATGTCGTTAAACCTCCAGAGGAAGTTCCTAGATAACCAGACATTGTATTGACATTCTGCGTTGCTGTTGATGGATTTGCTGTTACTGAAATGTTTGTGTCTAACTGACAAAGGGAATTTGTCGTATTATAGGTGTATAGTGTCGGACAACTTGCAATCGATGTTGAAAGTGATTGCAGAACTGCGATTCCTATTCCTACGATAACGGCAAAACCAATTATCCCATATCCAAGTGCTTGTAAATTATTTATCATTATTTAACTAATAATAAATTTATGCTTTATTCTTTGACATGAACGCACCTAAGAAAAGCATACCAATTACCAATACTATTATGACAGGTATCCAAGAAGCTAAACCTCCTGTTCCAGTACCCAAGTATCCAGCGATTGTATTGACTGTGGTGTTAGCTGTTCCTCCAACTGCTGTTCCAAGTTGTGTAAGAACTACTATACCGATTCCAATCATAACTGCTAATCCGATGATTCCATATCCAAGACCTTGTAATGCTTGAATCATTTTATTATATAAAAAAACCTCCTTTCAATAAATTCATATAATAGTAATTATAATTTACTATATAAAAGAAGGTATACTTTATTGCTATCGCTATCGACGACGATAAACCATTAAAAGTATACTTTAGTTTTTAGAAGTGTAACTCTTAACTACTTTCCGAAAAGGTTTTGATCCTTTAATCGAACCTTCGCCTAACATTTTTTGTTTCTTTGCTCTTGGTATTTTAATTCTAGCCATTTTAATTTCTGTGCTTCCTTTTCCTTGCAATATATCTTGCATCGCTTGGATCATATGGGTTTAATGATTTAACACCATATTTTTTCACATTTTCTTTAACTACAATATCATTAAAATCATTTGCTAATTTATTCCATTTAATGTTCCCCAAATTTTTTAATTGTCCTCCCATTTTATTAAGTTCAAATTCGATTTGTTTTCTTGTTTTAGCCATTTATTATTCATTCCTCCTTTTAATTTTAATCATAAGGGTTTCTCCATACAATGTATAGAATAGTAATTAACAAACCTCCGACATAAGCACCAACTAACCAGATCGGAACGAGAGCCAGATAATATAGAAGCATCCCTAGAATTAACCCAACAAATAATGAAGCTAACAATCCAGCTTCCAATCCAAATGCACCAGCAAGAGTTACAAGAGAAACAAGACTGATCATCATAACCATTCCAGCCCAGAACATCCCACCAGTTGAAGTATTCGCCATGTCGAGCATACCAGTAACTGTTGTAACATTACTCATATTGATACTTTGATAAGCGTTTGTATATGTCATTTTATATTATTCTCCTTGTTTTATTTTGTTTTACCATTTTGTTTTTGTCGTCGATAAAGTCAGGGTTTTACTTTCATGATCAAACGGATAATTATGAATCCAAGAGCAAAGAAGAAGATGATCCTCAAGATCAGTGCAAGTTTAGTTCCAGCTTCTCCAATTCTGAATGTTCCGATAGCCTTTTCAATCCAGCTTCCAGTAATAAAGTTTGTGACTACATTAAAACCTCCAAGTATCATTCCCCAAGTAGAAGTTAAACTTATACCACTATCAGTTGATTCTGCTGTCCCTGTTCCAGTTCCAGATTGAATTGTGCTTTGATAATCTTTCATATTCTCAAGTGTAGTGTTAGAAATTCCACTCATTCCAAAAGTTAAGTCTGCACTGTCATCATAGATACTATTCATCCCAACCCCAATTATAGTTAACATTGAGATCAACAAAACAGAAATTAGTGCTACTTCTGTAAATGCCGATAGGGAAACTCCCCTCTTGTCTTTAAATATATTCTTCATGTTATCCTCTTGAGGAAATGCAAACAAATAAATGCAATTATTACAAACCCACCAAATATAAGATATGTGATATTTCCCAAGAATACCAATGGGATCAATGCAACCACTGATAAAATTATCATTGTTACTGGAGAGAAGATTCCCATAAAGGCAAAGAACACAACAAGGATTGCACCCAGAATCAATCCAAGAGATTTTCCTTCTGATGTGCTTGTAAAGTATGTCTTTAATGTTTGAATATTCTGTGCAAGTAAATTTGGAGGAGATGCACTTCTCCAAGCTTCTGCTCTTAATATTCCAGATTCTCCTGAAACATTACAAGCTAAAACTCCAGTAAAGGATGTTGAGGTTTCAGAACAAACAAGTGTGCTTGTTGAAAATGTATCAGCCCAGACTGTTAGATTAATCAATGAAGTATCCTGTGAAGGATCATTCCAAATAAATGTAAATACACTTGTGGTTGCATTAAATTCTAATGACTGTTGAATGGCTGTCCAGACTGTTGGATCAACGACGCTGGAACTAACATAAATGGTATATGTGCAAGGGAGAACTTGACAAACCATTCTAATAGGATCAATCAACTGGACAAGAGTTCCACTTGTTTGATAGATTCCAATTCTATAATCCACATCATTTGTTTGTGCGTTTAATACAGACTGTCCTTTCTCGTCGGTCTTTCCCATTTCAACAATCTTATATTCATTTAAATCTGGATACCATCTTAACAAAGATAAATAATGATCATCATAAACTGCAAGTGTGGTTGTTTGTGCTGTGATCTGAAATGCTGTTGCAACTGGATAATCTGTTAAACCATAAAGAACTGTTGCTATTGTATCATTTGTAAATGCTGTCCCATCAAACAAATAATATCTTCTTAAAACATCTCCAGCTATTTGATATTGTATCTCCCCATAGGATACAGACAATCCAGAATCACTTTCATTAATACAAATCTGTAAAATATTAGTATCGGCTACACTTCCATAGATTGTATAGGTTGAAGTATTAACTCCAGTTAATCCGTAGATAAGATTATAACTTATTGATGTTGCATTTTGAACTGAAAGGTTTTGCTCGTCTGCAAATGTAAAGTTAAATGCTGGTGTCATTCCAGATGGACATGAAGTTGTCACATTGAAATCAACTTTCTTTACTGTTTGATTCGCCGAAGTTGTATTGAATACCTCTGAAACTCCATTGAATGTAAAGTTCTGGGAAAAGATCACTGGTCTTATTTCTGTGTAGTTTGTATTTAATGGAAGTAACAATGAATAGGAAAAGTTACTTGAAACATTTGTCATGTCATATCCTGTTCCATTATAATATAAAACTCCAGTTACAGAAACAGTATCACTTGCATTAATTACATTATAATAAGTTTCATAACTTCCTTCAACAGTTAGTGCATTAAATCCAGAACTTGTTGAAACATTTACTATCGTAAAGTTAACTATGGAGGATGATCCAATATTTCCAACAGTATCATTTGCATAAATTATCATTGAGGCATCTCCGATTAGATTTCCAGAAGCAGTAAAGTTTGATTGAGAACAATTTAATACATCATAATAAATGATATGTGCTCCAAGGTGTATATCTTCATGTAATATTGAAATATTAGTTGTTCCATTCCAACAATATAAATCTGTTTCATTATAACCTGAAGTTATAGTTCCGTTTATCCTACATTCTGTTGGAATTGAAATATTATATCCTCTATAACCCCCTAATAAGTCTATTGTAAAATAAACCCAATTTGATGTCCCAAAATAGTTATGTATAAATCTATCTCCTGCAGATATTCTTTTCCATGTAATTGGATTTGATAAATGTGCCCAACAACTATCAATTCCAATTCCCCCATCTGTTGCTGTAAAGTTTATATCAACACTTCCACCATTAATGATTGTATTATTAGTTGGAAGGATAATGGTTATATTGGGAGCAGTAGTATCTAGGTTTATGGTTCTTGTTTCAGTAGTATTACATTTGTTTGTAGTTGTGCAGACTGTAACATTGTATTCCCAAGTTCCATCATAGGCATCAGTTATGTTTTCAAATCTTGTGCTATCAGTATAAGTATAGACATAAGTAAATGAACTGTCTTGGTCATATCCATTGAAAGTTATATTTTTGAAATATGTTTCTGTCACACTTACATTTATTGGAATCCAAGAAATTGAACTATTATAATTATCTATTTGTGTTGGAGTTTCAAATTGGATGTTTGGAGTTGTATCAACAGTCAAAGTTCTGTTTGAAGTTCCCCAATCTTCTTGACTATCATCTGCAACACTTAAACAATTCCATGTCCATATTCCATCACTTAAAGTGTTAGTCCATGTTGAAGTTGCACTTGTTCCACTTGTATCTGTAAAGTTTGTAAAGTCTGAATCTCCCCAAACATATAAAGTCATATTATCAACTTCTAATCCACCAGTTGCAACTGCTGAACAGTTGAATGTTACTTCGCTTGTTGCTGTTTCAAAAGCATCTGCTGGAGAATTTAATGCGGTTGATATTCCCGCAATACTTTCTTCTGCTCCTAAGAATCCTGTTGGTTGAGTTGTGTAATATAAATATTCTAATTCATCTAGAGATAACGCATAGTCCCAAAATCCAAATTCTTCCATATCTCCACTAAATTTAGAACCCTCCCCTAAACGTAAATCTTCAGCATTAGTATAAAGTGTTCCAGAAAATAATTCACTATCAATTTCTATATTATCAACATATAATTTAACATTAGTTCCATCAAAAACGGTCATAACATAATACCATACTCCTGTATCTCTATCTGTAGAAGAGTATAATGTTCTTCTTGTAGCTCCATCACATATACTTGTAATAAAATGCCCTCCATCACTTGATGATAAATAACCTCCCAATGATACACCCCAACATGGACCTGTATTTCCATCTCCAGTTTCTTTATACACCCACCACCCATCTGTATTATCTTGCCAATTATCTACTTTAATCCATCCACCAAAAGTACCAGCTGAATATCCATCTGCTAAAGCAGTTCCTAAATTTATATTATCTCCATTAACAAAACTTAATGCATCTCTTATTACTCCAGTTGCTCCATAATCTGCTCCTGTATTTGTTCCATCAAAATCATTAGCCCAGTCTATTATATCTCCACTTACCTCATCCATATAGTAATAAGCATCTGGGTCAAAGTAAGTATCATTAAAATCACCATTATATGTCGCATCATCATTTCCATAATACATATAGATAGAACTTTCATTGTTTGTTCCAACTCTGAAATCTGCCCATTCTCCATCAACCTTTTCTTCTAAAGTATAATTCAATTCAGTATCTTCTGCTCCATTCAAGAATCTTATATCATCAAAATCAGATTGCATATCTGAATCATAAGTTATGTTAAAATAAGTAATAAAAGAATCTGTGATATTTGTTAATTCTCTTTTATATTCCCAACTTGCATTGAACCAAGCCCATTCTTCTAAATCAATTCCTTGTGCAATTGGAATAGCATCTATTGAACTCATTGCATCTTTCTTGACTTCTAATCTAGCCTTGTAAATTCCAGCTTTCAAAGGAGAGTAGTCATATAGTGTTTTGCTTTCTCTGTATTTTGTTTCATAGCCATTTTCAACTTGAACACATTGTTCTTGATAATATCCTTCAGTAGAATTAGTTTCATTTCCCTCAATCCAAACATCATTACAAACAGCCTCATAAAGTTGTACTTGGTATTCTTCTCCATTCTCCTCTATTAAGTAAACATTAAAGTTATTATTTCTTTCTTCTCCTTTTTTATCCTTAAACTTCATCCCATCAAATATCTTATCTGTTTGTTCTAAAGCAATTAAAAATTCTCCATAACAATCTTGAACACATTGATCTGTCCAATCTGTAATTAAGTAAGTCGCTTTCTTTGTAGAAATAAATGGTAGTCCCCAATTATCAACAATATCTATTTGTCCCTTGATTGGTTTATCTTTATCAAATTCAGTTTTTTCCCCTAAAGACGACGCCAAAGGCATGAACATTATTACGGAAAAGATTAAAAGCATAGCTAGAAATGGCTTAAAAGTGCCTTTAGTTTTCATGATTTCCTCCATTTTATGCACCACCTTCGCCTCCCATTCCACCAATGAACTTCATTTTAGCATACATGACAACTCCAGATAATATTACCACTCCCAGCATGACTATCCCAAAGTTTCCTATTAACCATAGTTGCATTGGAGATTGTGCAAGTTCTGTTGCAGTCGCCATTCCATTCCAGATTCCATCAAGTGCAGAAAGTCCATAGTTTCCAAATACAAACATGAAGAATACTCCGACTATATAAACCAGTATGAAAGCTGGATGTATATCTACTAGGAACGCTGACACAAATAATAGTATAATGTTTATGAATAGGATTCCAACGACTGCAATATCCCACCAATGAGTTGTGGTATCTTGTATTGCTCCAACTGTTGCACCAGCAGTTGCAGATATGTTTCCAATCTGTGCTTGGAATGGAGTTAATATTTCATTTGTTAATCTTAACATGATTACGGAAGTGATAAGGATTCCAATAAAGATTACAAAGAAGAAGATCATACTGGTTATTTGTGCTTTCTTTCCGAAAGGTTTCATTTTATCCACCTTCCCCTATTTCGTTTCTTCTTAATAAAATATTCAACAAGTTCTTGATTCTCTAAATAGACTGGTCTTTTAGATAGAAACCTAACTCCATCTGTAAAATGAATCTTGACATTTTTCCTTGTATCTCTTTTAATTGTTTCTTCCATTAATTTAATTTTCTTCAAGTAATTATCATAAGCTTCTCTCGGCATCTTTACTGGTTTATATTTAACGGACATTAGTTTCCCCTCCTAAACTTCAACCTTTTTGGAGGTGTCATGTTAAACCTTCCCTTCATTAATGTTCCAACTGTTAAACTTAATATCAAAGCTAACAATGGGAAGAAGATTAAAGTTAATCCTCCGATACTCAAGAACCATAACATCATTGTTTCCATCATAGCATTACCCATATAGAAAGTTTCAAATCCATACAATGCGAAAACTACAAAGTAAACTCCCCAATTAAATGCAACATCAATTATATCAAAGTCTAATGAGATCACATGACCAATATTATATAATATAAGATAGATAGAGAATCCAAGACAAATTAAGAACATCAACATAAAGAATATTTTAACTGATCCAGAAGGAGTTGGCTGTCCAGATTTTGTTACATCAAACCTTCCACTTGCAAATCCTGTTTGGCTCGTGGTGTTACAATGAACAACATATTGGTATCCGATTAATTTTGTAAAGTTTCCAGCAGATATGTTTATTTGATAAATTCTATCTATTGGAGTAAAACGTCCTTCCATTAATTGTCCATCAATTTCATTATATAAATAGAGATAACATTCAGCTTCTGCACCATTTAATATCTGTGTAATATTATCAACATGAACATCTATTGTAAAAGAAGTATTTTGTTTTAATGATTCAAATTGAGGATAAACAACAGTTAAAGAATCTACTGGGGATACTTGGACTGTTGCACCAGAAACTAAAGGCATGACTAATAATAAAGCAAATGCGATAATTATTAATTGTTTCTTCATCGTCTAAATAAGTTTACCATTCCACCAGATTGATCTTCTGTTGTGGAGATTTCTCCAGACATTGTATCTCTTAACATCTTTCTGATTCCTTCTCCTTCTGGTTGTTTAAGAGTTATGAATGTATTTGAGAAAACTAACTCATGGACAAATCTTAATTGATCAGTTCCCTTTATTCCATATTCTTTCCAATTTCTTAAACACATACATTGAGCAGTTCTTGAAATATTCATGGCTCTTGTTCTAATCTCTGCATCTTTTAATTTAGATAGAGAAACATTTTGAGAAGATACTGGCGTCATTAAAGTTGTAATATCCCATGCTCCAGCTAAAGATAAGGCTCTACCTTGTAACTGTGGAACTTTAACCCAACTTCCATTGATGAATCTTTCTCCAAGAAGTTTATGGAATATTTCTTCCACAACTTGATCTGGTCTAATCTTATCTAGTAGATCAGCTTTTTCAGATGGTAAAGAATATTGCTGTTGTCCCTGTCCCTGTTCTTCTGGATAGTTGCTCATTTCTTTCTCCTTTTCTTTCTTTTCTTAATTGGATTTACTCCGAAATTAAAATTAAACTTTGGAAGTTTAGTTCCAAATGTAAACCCTTTTGTTATTGGTCTTGTTCTTATCCCCATTTCCCTTCCTGTTGGTTTTGATCCTTTAATATTAAATACGAATGATTCAAATGAAGGAGTATATCTTTTTGCTTTAGTTCCAGATAATTTAATTCCCTTCAATACTTTTGGAGTTCCACCACCGAAATTAAAGAAAGGAATGAATGGAACTATTGGGACAATAGGTTTTGGAAGTGCTGGAGTAAATCCTCTCCCACTAACTGGAGGAACTACATTTATAATTGGTTCTACTATCGGTTTAATTATTGGTTTAATCTTTGTTGAAACTCGGCTTCCTGTTGCTGGGACAAATTTAACAACTGGATCAGCTACAACTCCAGAATCAAATTCTGGAATAAACTTTGTGATCTGTTTAGTTTTGAATGATTGTTTAGTATCTGTTTTTGTTATCGTTGGAACTTTCATTCCCTGTAATAATGGAAGGGACATTGAACCAGTTGAAAGTGATCCTTGAATAAATCCCTTGCTTCCAGAAGTTGAAACAGAACCTAGTTTTGTAAATGTGCCTTGAGATAATTTAAGCGTGTTTACTTCTGGAATTAAACTTGCTGGAGAAAATGCAGAAGATGTTTTTAATGCTGTTCCACCAGAAGTTGAGAACACAACACTTGAAGTTGCTGGTTTAATATGCTTTAAGAAAGTTACATCTGTCACTGGAAATTGTGATTGTAGATTACTTATAGCATACTTTGAAACATCAACCGTTGTTGAACCTAACTTTCCAGTAAATGATTTTGTTAATGTTTTATCTACAACTGTGATTCCTCCGAAAACTCCCTTTGAACTTTCTCCTGTTGGTGTAAATATCTTTGCTCCCCCAGTCCATCCTTTTGGAGTTCCAACTAAAGAATAAGTGAAGTCTGTATTTGCTTTAATTGTCGTTGCTGGAGCATAACCTAATTTCTTGCTTATTGGAATAATAGTTCCACTTCCAGATAAAGACTGACCAGAACCAACTATAATTTGTTTTCCTGTATAAAAATCAGTTGTTAATGCTCTAGTTTTTAATGTTCCAATAGTTTGAAACTTATCTGTTGTTCCTTTTATCATTGAGGATTTCATAAATCCTTCTTGAGTTAATTTTGAATGTCCAATGGAATAATCATGTTTGAATATATCGAAGGCAACTCCATTTTTCATTATTCTTCCTCCATAATTTAATTGAATTTGTTTTCCTGTTAAATCTGCAATCTTTAAAGCAGTAACTTGGTTTGCAATTGTTCTTACTCCTCCATAAGTTCCAACAGTGGAAAGTCCGAAACCCAAACCAGCTTTAAGATAATTCTTTTCGGAGATTCCTTCGTATCCCATGCTCTGTCCTTCAGCCATAAATAAAGCACCAGCAGTTACTGGAGCAACAACAGATAATCCAAGACCAGCAGTTGTTGAAGCAATCACTGGAACATTTGTGCTATACTCTGATAGTTCGCCATATTTCTTTTTGAATTGAGCAGAACCTCCCATGTTTAAAGAAGATAATTGTTCCTTATATTGTGTGTCTACTTCTATTTTATAATCTTTGTTTACCTTTTCAATGTCCATTCCAGCGTCTGCTTGTCCTTGATACTTGACAATTAGATCATCAGAGATTCCAGTGTATAATCTTTCTTGTTTAACATTTGCTGGAACATTTAATGTTGGATCGAATAAAGCATCTTGTTGCATCTTCTCAAACTTCGTTGTTTCTGGAACTAGAACTTGAGCATGACCTTTTCCAGTATTATCATACATCATTGTTCCACCCCTCAATGTTTGTTCTGGAATTTCGATTGCATCTCCCTTTTTGGATGGGAAATATGCTTGGAAAGGAGAAGCAAGAGTTCCGATAGCCTTGAATGGAGAAGGAGATTGATAAACTCCTGTCCCTGTTAATTGTTGTCCAGCAGTTCGCCAAAGACTTGCAGATGTTATTTTTCCGAATACTGATCCAGTCTTTTCTTTTGCAGACATTTCTTTATATAAATTATATTCTTGTTGTGGGACATTAGAAGTTGATGCAGAAATTGTTGTTCTTTGAATTGGTTGTTGCGTTGATCCTTCTTGAACTCTGGTTGCTGGATTATATCCAGTTCCAGTATCCCCTGTTGTAGAATAAGTTTGTTGTTGTTGTGCTGGAGAAGATGAACCTCCTCCTCTTGAAACGACACGAACATTTGATGGAAGTTTTGATGAATCCTTTACTCTTGATTTTTCAACAACTATTGCTGTTTGTTTTTGAGTTGGTGCTGGTGTTCCCTCTGCTCTTGGAGAAACAATCGTTGGTGGCGTCGGTGTTTTCCTTCTCGGAATATATCTTTTTATCCTGTCCCATAATCCCATATCTTTTTGTAGTATACTAAATGTTTTATTATAGTATACTTATGAATTAACTACTTCCCAGTTATATTTAAATGTTGTGTAACAAAAGATTTATATATTAAAAGTAATAATTATTAGTATGACTTTTGATTCTGGAGATTTAGAAATACAAGATGTTGAAGATTATGCACCAAAGAAGGAAAACTTCTCCCATCAAGAACTAATAATGCAGTGTTTAAGAAAGTGTGTTGAAGCTGGAAGTGTTGAGATGATCGAGGGAAGGATGCAAACAAGAAAGGATCGAATGGGAAATTCTCTATCTGTTTGGATTCCAGATTCTAGGAAAGTATTTATTGAAAGTGTTAAGACTTGTAAGAACTTTATGATATGTGATTTTGATAAAGATGCAAAAGAAAAGATAGAAGAAATATTAGAAAAGATCAAGACAGATAAGAAACAATATATCCAGAATGAGCATGACTGGTTTAACGATTTACCTTATAATGTTAGAACCTCGTATGTAAAAGAGTTTGGAGGAATATTAAAGGGAGCATTTAATCTTCATTATAGTTATAGCAATCTTTTTATCAGCGAAGAAATAGATCATTATAGAAATGTTCTTGAGGAATTAAACTTGCTGACTAAACGATTAGATTTCTATGAAGGAACGCTGATGGAAGGATAAATGGCTATTAAATCAAGACAAGCTTTACAAGAGGGAGAATTTACCAATAGTTTCTTTAAAAATAGATTTAGCAAGAACAAAAATATCATCCTTGCAATTACTGGATCAACTGGAAGTGGGAAAAGTTATATTTCAATGAAGATCGCAGAACATCATTATCTAAAAACATTTAATGAACCATTCCCCATAGAGAATGTTTGTTTCAGCAACGGAGAAGCTATGAAAAGGTTGTCCTCTGGAAAATTAAGGAAAGGAGAACTATTAATCTTCGAAGAAGCTGGAGTTAATATGGGTGCATTAGATTTCCAGTCCAAGATGTCCAAGATGATGAACTATACAATGCAATCTTTTAGATCAATGAATGTTGGATTGATTCTCAACCTTCCAGTCTTAACAATGTTGCAAAAGAGTAGCAGATTATTACTTCATGCTCATTTTGTTACTGTTTCCATCGACCACAACAAGAAACAAGCCAAGATCAAACCATTCCTTCATCAACTTGCACAAAGTTCTGGTAAAAGCTACATGAAGTATCCAAAGATCGTTCAAGGTGGGAGATCAGTTAAGCTTCATAGGTTAAATTATGGTTTGCCTTCAAATGATCTTCTTGAACAGTATGAAGCAAAGAAAGTTCGCTTCCTATCTGAATTAACTCAACAATTCTCGGATGAATACGATAAGATCGAGGCTGACAAGGTTAAGAAGGATGCACGAAAGGATTTGACCGAAAAACAGATGGAAATATTCAATCTTTTGAATACTGGAAAGAATACAAAGGAGATCGCAGAGTTACAAGGAAAAGCTTATCAGTCCATATATCAAAGCGTCATTTTAATTAGAAAGAAGGGATATTTGGTCAAAAAGTGACTATTTCCCTAGAAAAATCAAGATATTAAGACAGTTATAGGTTATAGCGAACAAATAAGGATAACTTGTTATATTACTCAAAAGTTTTAATTATTAATTAGAAGTTTTAAGTATTGATTAAAAGTTTTAATCGAAAGATGGAAAGAGAATATATATAATACAGAACAACATGGAAACAAAAGAGTATATTATAATAGGGATTTTGATGCTTATTATAATAGGGCTGGGTTTATTCGCAGTAAATCAAGGGCTATCAGCCTTTGGAAAGGCTCAACTATTGTTTACACCATGCGAATTATGTATGGAAATGAATCCAAATTCAGAATTAGTTTATCACTATCCTCTTAATTATTCTTCTCTTGTAACAACATTAAAATAGCATCTAGTTTTGCGATCACTAATTGCTGTTCTGTTACGACTGTTATTCTAGGTTCTTCTTGATTCTCAACAACTTCTTCTTCTCCTTTTCTACTCATTATTTCTTTCCTCCTTGTTTTGATTGCTCTGATAGAAACTCGAGCATTTCAGTATTATCAACTGTCTTTGGTTTGAATTGTGGAATAACTATTGGAACATTGGGAGTTGAGATATATAATCCAACAAACATTAAAACGATTAGAGATTGAAACCCAACACTAGCAAAACTATATGATACTCTTGAAGCAACATCCATTATTCCCCAGCCACTAACTAATGTATATATATTAGCCATGACAGAAATTGAAAGTAAACCTCCAGCAATTCCATAAACATTCTTCATTGAAGGGATCATCATATTCCTTCCTCTTGAGTTACTATTGAACCTTTAACTTCTTTAGTGACTTTCTTTACAATCTTTTCAAGTGACCATCCATCGTATCTTTCAACATAAGCTTCATGTCTAGCATCATAACCAGCCCTTCCATTACCTAGTTTTCTTTCTAGTTCGTAATTCTGTTTCATTAATCCCTTCTTGTCTGATGTCATAACTGCAACATTATCTGTGATTAGGATTTCAGCTTTAACTCCATGTTGAAGTTCTAGTTGTAGTTTAACCCATTTTTGATCTTCCTTCATTTTTTCCTCCTATACATATACTGGATAAATGCATCATGCCAAAGACATACACATATCATAAACATAGATAAAAAGAGAAAAATAGTTATTTCAACCGAGAAATTCATGACAACAGCTAATAGCAATAATCCTATTTCTGCAAGAAGGAATATTAAACCAATAATTATCATCCCAATTAGACCTAATACTGGTCTTAAACTTTCAGATAATATATCCATTTTCTTTCTAAACTTTTGTTTTCTAATTAGCTTTATTTTTTCCAATAATTTTTTGTCTTTTTCTGTTAGTATTCTTTCTATAGATACTGTTCGGTCTAATTTTTTCTTTGTGATTTTCATTCTTCTATCTCCCTAAATATAATCAATGCTGTAACGAAACCAAACATTCCAGTTATATAATATAAGAAAGATACCCAGCCAAAACTTTCAATAGGTATTGCTCCATAAAGGGTTAGTGATTGGAATGTCAGCCACGAGGCTACGAATAAACCGAACCATTGTAAATATATATATGACTTGTCCATTATGGAGATACCCCAACAACAGAAGCACCAGCGTTTGAACATCCTTGAATTAACATTGTTCCGACTTTATCGACAGTGTTATTTGTCATTTGCTGATTGATAATTATAGAGATGATTGTTAATACAACAATAAGTCCGACTGCAATATATGGAAGGATTCTTTCCCATGTGCTTTGAGTTTCTTTTGAAGCTTCTGCAAGGATAGATACTGATGTATCTCTGAAATCAGATGGAGCGATCTCAAACATTAAATGTTCGTTCTTAAACTTTACTGCAACAATAGGAACTAATATTTTAGTATCGTCATCTTTTCTTCTAACAATAAAACCCCTCTTTCCCATAATATCGTGGAGATCATCAGTTGTTGCATCTAGGATTCTTCTTCCATCGTCGGTCATAATAACTCTTTCTGATCCATAATCAAACAGTCCACTATTCATAAAAGTTTTAGTTCCGAAAACTCCACATCGAAGTTTATTCATTCCGACTTTACCATTACCAAAGTTTACAACTTCAAGACAATTATATTTCAGCTTTGTTTTCTTCTGCATAAATCCATAGAATAGAAATACAGTTGTTAGAATTATTATTGCTCCGATAGTCCAGAACGCACCAGACTGTAACATTCCTCCCCATCCAGCGAATGATCCAGTAAATGTAGAAAGATCAACCATTATTCTTTAACTCCCTCGACAGATTCGATTAATTTATTAACAGTTTGTGGTTTATTCATTTTCCAAATTTCCTTGAATTGTTTTATAATTTGTTCTGCTTTATCTGAAAAGTCTGTGATCGTAAGAGCCATACTAATAATTATTACTTTTTATTTATAAATGTTTTCTTTTTCTTCTTGAATTTCTTGCAAATGTAGTCTATTTGAAACATTAAAAGGGTTATTAACATAAATATTAAAATCCATGCGATTGATTCATCCATTTTCATTAATCAGTCCTTTACTGAACCCCTCCATTGCTATCTATTTTGCCTTTAGAATTTGAGATGATTTTATGAACAAGTCCTATTGAGATGTTTTTGGGATGATTGTTCTTATCTGTATAAAATACACTAGATTGGATTTTTCTATAACTATGTCCCATTTTATGGAGATTTATGACCTTTTCTTTAACAACTTCCCTTATTTCAGGTCTACCCCAATTTCCTTTCTTATTCATAAAGGCAATTTTAACTCTTTCTGACTTTCTTTGAGATTCCATCTCTGCTAATGATCCAATAATGCCTAAAAGAAATTCTTGAATTGTTTTCCCCAAAGAACCCTCTATATTTATAGCCTCTAACCATGATTCTTTAACCGAATGTATTTTTACTCCATAATTCCTTAATATAGTAATATCTTCAAGCAATGTATCTCTATTCCTAACCCATCTATCTAAAGCCCAAACAATAACTGCATTAATCTCTCCTTTCCTTGCCTTTTCTTTTATTAAATTATATTTTGGTCTTTCAATCTGTTTATATCCAGATAACTTTTCATAGAATATATTTTGAGGATCAACCTCATATCCACGCAACTCTGCGAACCTTGTACATTCTTTCAGTTGGTTTTCTGGATTCTGTTCTGATGTGCTTGTTCTCAAATAGATTGCTACTTTCATGCTTTCCTCCTTTGGAAGTATAACTCAATCTTTTGAAATGCAAGTGTTGTTAAGATCATAAGAATAGATAAACCTAGAATAACGAAGGATATTTTCAGCATGAGATTCATTCCTTCTTCCCTCTAGTGTAATCGATACACATCAAACACTTATGATTATCTTTCTTGGCATCTGATCCATATCTAACCCCACACTTCTTGCAGATGTACTGATAAGGATAGTAGTCTGCATCTTTGCTTATTTTTTCTTTTGTTATTTCCATTGTGATTATGAATCCCTATAAATAAAAGGGACAAAATAAATTCAACTTTAGGGAATTATACAACTTCTTTGATTTCGAAGTGTTGTTTGCCTTTCTCTAATCGTTTAGTTATATCAACGA
>Ga0208647_1000232_pt1 | contig 19483 bp, 18 predicted proteins | sample AntAceMetag02UKA_FD_184765 | JGI IMG/M metagenome (GOLD analysis project Ga0208647, IMG submission 184765) | Saline lake microbial communities from Ace Lake, Antarctica - Antarctic Ace Lake Metagenome 02UKA (SPAdes) (version 2) | ecosystem: Environmental > Aquatic > Non-marine Saline and... | reverse complement strand
CGTACTACCCTCGTACTATACCGTACTATCCTCTTGACAAACCCCTCCAACTATGCTACAATGCCCATATGGGCAAATACAAACAACTACTCGAACAGATGGACGCCAATTCAGATAAGCATTACGGTGATTTTGCTTTCTTTAATGATATGTTCGAGATTATAAGGGAATACCACCAAGTAGATAAGCAGGCCGCCTATGTATGGAACTCAAAACTTCAAAAAATGTGTAATCTATACATACGGGGCTGCTGTATCACTGGTGACACCCAAAGTGTAAAAGATGCGAACCGACTATATAGGCGTGCGACGCTCTTCGCTGCTTATGATAGCGTAGATGATTATCTCTTATTCCTAGAGTGGGAAAGGCCTCCAAAAGAAAAGTTTTATATGCCAAGACGGAAAGTGCTATTGCCCATAGTTAAAAAGCTCGACCTTTTGTCAAATAACGAACTAGTAAATTTAATAATAACACTACCACCGGGAGTGGGAAAGTCCACTCTAGGCATAATGTATATGACAAGGGAAATGGGTAAGTTCCCAGAAAAGAGTAACCTTATGACAGGACACTCGTCTAGGTTGACCGACGGGTTTTATAAAGAAGTTAAGTCAATTATTACAGGTAATGACATATACACTTGGGGCGAGATGTTTTCGTCTGTGCCATTCGAGGGAGATAGCGCACTGAATACTTCTGTTAATCTCGGTCAGCCTGCTAGGTTCCCAACGCTTACTTGCCGAAGTATAGCCGGAACCCTAACGGGCGCTGTACGTGCTAGCGGAATAATTATAGCTGATGACTTGGTCGAAGACTTAGAGGAGGCACTATCCGAGGATAGACTAGAGAAGAAAACGCAGGCGTATGCCAACCAAGTGCAGGACAGACGTATGCTCGGCGCAAAGAATATAATGATAGGCACGCCTTGGTCGATAAATGACCCACTTGCTAGGTTCGAGAAGATGTGGAACGAGACCTCGCCAAAGACTAGCTGTAGGATATCCATTCCTGCGCTTACGCCAGAGGGTGAAAGCAATTTCAACTATAAATATGAGAAAGGATTTGATAAAGAGTATTTTGAGAACACTAAACTGTTACCGGGTATGGACGATATAACGTTTGACGCTAAGTTCCAACAAGAGCCTGTAGAACGTAAAGGACTATTGTTCGCAGGTGATGAGTTGAACTACTACGACGGTACTCTGCCAACGGACAATAAGAACCCCCTAACACGCATATCCTCGTTTAATGATGTAGCGTGGGGGGGAGGTGACTTCTTAGTTAATGGGTTCTTCTATGAGTACAAGAACGGAGACACCTATGTACACGACGTGGTATGCTCACAAGGGACTAAGATGGTAACGGTACCCGAGATAGTCGCTAAAATGCTAATACACCAACCCAATTATAACCAAGTAGAGGCGAACAACGGCGGTCATATGTACGGGGAGGAGGTACAGCGCGCTTCTCTAGTTGTGGGGCTAACAGTTCATATGAGAGCTCTTAGAGCGCCAAATAACACAGCGAAACACGTTAGGATAACACAATGGAGTGATACGATAAAGCATAAGATGTTCTTCCGAGATAAAGCCCACCGCGATTCCGAGTACGCCGAGTTTATGATGTGGCTAATACGCTATCCAAGAACAGGCAAAGGCGTTCGGTACGACGACCCCCCAGATATGCTAGCAATGGCTGCGGCGGATATATACAGGCTACAGTCAAGTAATGCCATAGCAATGAGCCGCCCCGGCGGATAAAGTGCTTGACAAGCGGTAATATCTGTGATATAGTAAAATAAATTATACTTAGAGGGTAACCTCAAATTAGGTCGCATTATACTTGGTGACCGCTTGCTTAAATAGCACAACGGGTGGTGCAGCTGTCTCGTAAACAGCAGGTCGTAGGTTCGAGTCCTACTTTAAGCTCCAAGGTTAAGTCCTCACAGGCCCACGGTTTTAACACTCCTCGGGGGCAAACTTGTGAGGCATTACATAAAAAACTTTATAAAAAGCCTTGACATATTAAATCTTCTGTGATATTATAATTCTATACGGAGGAATTTATGGCTGACACAACCACCACGACAACTGTTTATCAAGCAATCGAAGCTGACCGTTTTACGGGCAGAGCAGCTATGTCGACCTCTATAGACCCAAAAACTCCAGATAACGTTATAACTATTCTCAATACTATGCTCCCCACGTTTAACAAGAACGTGGAAGAAATGGAGAAGCTGCGTAGGTATTACGGCGGCGCACAAGATATACTTTGGCGTGAAAAGGATATAAGGCCAAAGATAAACAACAAGACCGTTGTAAATTACGCTCTTATGATAACAGATTTTTGGAAAGGGCATACCGTCGGCGAGGGAGTTCCTTACGTGCAGAGAAGCGCGAAGAGCGAGGCCGACGCTAAAGCGATAGCGGATAACATCGCAACACTAAACGACTATATGCACGTACAATGCAAGAGGGCTATGGATATAGACCTTATGGAAGACGTGTTAATAACAGGACAAGGATATAGAATTATACTAGCTAACGCAAGTATGGATAAAGTCTCTGCGGAGGAAGACCAAGTACCATTTAGGATGGGAAGGTTAGAACCGCAAGAGACTTTTATTGTTTACTCAACTGACTTTACTAAGGCCCCCGTTATGGCGGTGGTAAGAAAAGAATTGAGCGTGATAACTGAAGGCTCGGCACAAGTGGATAGCATAGTCGCTGCCGCAAGCAAAGCTAATACAGATTACCATTATGGCGTGTATACTAAGGACAAGTACTATCTGTTCATTACGAATACAAATAACTATATTAACCCAAATACCAAGCCCGACGAAACTAAACCAAATGGCTTGGGAGTGATACCTATAGTAGAGTATTACTTAAATAAGTCGAGACTCGGAATATTCGAGCCAATACTAACACTACAAGACGCCGCTAATGAGGGAATAAGTGATAGGCACAACGCTTTAGAACAATTCGTTCAAGCGTATTGGAAGTTTGCGGGTTGCCGTATAGATATGGATAAATACGAGGCTTTCCTTAAAAAAGGTGCAATTATGGTGCCACCTAACGCAGCGGGCGAGACTTCTAGGATAGATATAGACTTAGTAACAAAAGAGTTAAACCAAGCACAAACGCAAATACTAACCGACTATGAGGATGCTAAGATATATGAGATTACAGCGACACCACAGAATAAGGCTTCGGCTGGGGGTAACACAGGTACCGCGTTAGAGATATCACAAGGCTGGATTAAAACAGACACGGCTTCTGATACAGTAGAGGGGCAGTTCCAAAGGGCGGAGACAGAGATGTTGAAAGTTCTATTAAGAATACCCGCTGTACGTAAGAGCCTTAAAGGACTAAAGGTTGCAAACGTAGACATACACTTTAGCAGGAATAAGACCTCTAACCTATTAGTTAAGACACAAGCCTTAATAAACCAGTTGACAGCAGGAGTCCACCCAGAGAAAGCATTTAAGGTTATAGGGTTGTATAAAGACTCCGCAGACGTGTACGAGGCGAGCAGGCCTTTCTTAAAAAAGTGGGACTTTGTAGCCGCGCCTATTAAAATAGAGGAGACAGATGAAATATAATTACAACATAAATAATAGTAATAGCACTTTACAAATTGATATGGGTACGGGGTTTCTTGCCCTGCCTCACGGTAAAAGCGTTATCGTAGATAATAAACAATTAGTGGATATGCTATGCAAGATAAGAGGGGTAACTCTTACGAGCGTAGATAAAATAATTAAAAAGACTAAGAAAGTCGAGGAGGAAATGCAATGAGGAGTCCAGCATTTATGAACATACAACTATTCGCGGAGCCGGGTGCAGGCGCACCAACACCAACACCAGCGCCAACACCCGCGCCCGCGCCCATAACGCCACCAGTGGCAACGCCACCAGTGGCAACGCCACCAGTGGCAACGCCACCTGTAGTATCGCAAGCGTCCTATACAGAGTTAGAGAAGAACTTTAAGGCTCTCACAGATAGCTATAAGGCCTCTCTAGGCGAGAAAGAGAGAAAGGTATTCGAGGATAACGAGAAAGATAAACTGATTGCGGAGTTACAGCGCGAGAAGAGAGTCATCGAATACGGAAGTAAGCTGTCTAGTTTAGAACTAGATGAGAACACTTTAAGAGTTGTAACAGAAGATATGATGAAAGGCGAAGTAGGCACTTTAATTAAAGCTGTCTCCGCGTTCATAGAAAAAAAGGCTAAGGAGGCTAAAGATAAAGCAGCTAACGATACGCCGGCACCACCGGATGGACAAGGCACAAAGCCCTCAACCCCGGACAATGAATTCGAAAAGTACAGAGACAACCCAGAACTTTTTTATAAAAGCGCACTCGGTACTAAATAAAATATAAGGAGTAGTAATTATGGCAAGAGTATATAAGAGTATTCAAAAGATTGCAATGGCATACGCTAAAAAGCAACCACAGGTTATCGATTATATCACAGAAGAATCACCTTTAATTTCTAGTGCGCCAATGCAACCCTCAACCCACGGTTTGAGACATGCGTTCGCTGAATTAGAAAGCGTAACAGGCGGCGGTTTTGTTGATATGGACGCAGAATTACCTAGTGCAGGTACACTAAAGAAGTTGAACTACCAAGATTTATCCATTCTAGGATGTCAAATTGAAGTAGCAGAAGACACACTTAAACAGTTAGGAGGTATGCCCCAGTATCTAGCTGACAACGAAGGCGCGATAATTAAGACTACCGTCTCTACCGCCGAAGAGCAGTTAATATATAACATTCTTCACCCCTATGCTGTGGCACAAGGCAAAGCAGTCACAAGCGCTGCTGGCGCTTCTGGTAACAAATACTATTCAATTCTTATCCTAAGATGGGAAGAGGGCAATCTTACAGGCTTGTATGACCCTAAGGGATTTGGTCAAGGCGGGATATTTACTGTGGACGCATTAAATGGTGGAAACAGATACCTAGATAGCACTAATGTTATCGTTGAGGGAGTTACTATGAAGTCATATATCGGTTTCTTGGTTAATAACCCTAGGAATATCGCAGCTATAGTCAACATTGACTCAACCGCTGTTTTACCTGCCACTTTAGCGCAACAGATTTCCGACCAGTTAATCGCAGCAAGGGCAGGCTCTTCTGGAAGAACTGAAATATGGATGCACCCAGCACTTCTAGGCAAGTTAGCTACGTTCAAGGACGATAAGTTAGTTATGTATCCTAGTAACACTGATGTTAATAGATTAGTTGCAATGTGGGATGGTTTCCCAATCCGCACATCTTATAACTTCAAACAAGGTACCGAAGGTACCGTAACAATATCATAGGAGGCTAGAATAATGGCTGGTTTGAATGAAGATATTAAAGTTTATGGTGAGAGCTTTTTCGATGATACGACAGTTCCCCAAAACGATACAACAAATTCCGACGGATACAACGTGTCTACGTGCGCGGTACTCGGCTCTTTTAGAGTTAAGGCTGTAGTTGGTGACACAAAGATAAGTCTAGCGAACGGACAGGCGCTTACTATTACTTTACAGGATAGTGATACCGATGTTGATGGTGACTACGCTGCTTTGGCAACGATATACACGATTACCGCAAGCGGTGCCACCGAGTTAGCAGTAGGAGCAGACCTTGGCGAAATAGTATTGCCTTATACAGCTAAACAGTTTGTAAGGGCTACCATTACAACAGATGACGTTGCTGCGACAGGCACAATAATGGTTTACCCTGTATACTTGCCTAGATAGACAGTATACTAAATAGGAGGACACACAAATGCCACTTTGCCCAAAATGTAAAAAGCATTTCGGAAACTACGACGAAGCATATAAACAACACATAGCTACTTGCGGTCGCCCAAAAACAGCGCCCGCAGTATCTGTGTTAGATACCCCGTTAGAAGTGAAAGAGATGGAAAAGGTATTAGCCCAAAGAGAGCTAGAGTGGAGCGCAATAATCAAAGCTAAAGATGTAGAGATTGAGGCCCTAAAAAAAGCAAAATTTACTTTAGAAAAAAGTGTACAAGGTTACAAAGGCGCAACTGGCGCTCTACAGAAGACAAACGCTGTAAAGAAAGAAGAGATAGAGCTTAACAAGAAGGCATTTAATCGGATGAAGAAATTGTTAGTACCCCACTCCAATGAAACTTTCGAGTGGAGAGCGTATTCCATTAAGGAATATACGGTAAAATCTTTTATGGAAAAAAGGTGAAAAATAGGCTATGGCACACGCACTATTACCAAAATTAAAATTGAGGCTAACAGGTACACAAGAGCTACCCGCTGACGCGGTACTAGAAGAGTACTTAGCCATCGCAGAAAATATAGTCATAAATAGACTGTACCCTTTTGTTGATGACGTATCAACTACAGCAGTCCCAGATAGGTATGAAAGCGTGCAAGTAGATATTAGTGTTGCGCTAATCAATAAGAGAGGTGCTGAAGGTCAGACTTCACACGAAGAAAACAGTATAATAAGGTCTTATTCTAGTAACGACGTCCCTCCGGGGTTGTTGTCTAGGATAATACCATACATAGGGTAACAGGCTACTATGCGCAATATGGATATCAATAAAAGCACCATATATTATGCGAACCCAGTAAGTCGTGAGCCAAGTGTAAACGCCGAGGGCTTCCTAACAGGGGATACGTCAATAGAGTATACTACACCCGTTGCTATTGCGGCCGCTATAACAGAACCGCTTAACGCATCGGACACACAAGCCTATGGCAGAGTAGAGAATTACGATAGAGTAATAACGCTCTTGGGGTCACCGTTTGTACTGGACACACGAATATGGGTAAATAAGGTAACAACAGAACCATATGACTACATAGTCGTACAGCCGGGAACAAACACCTTAGTAAGACAGGTGGAAGTAAATGCCTAATCTTACTAGAGAGTACACGATATCAAATATGCTCTCTTTAGAAGAAATGCTTCTAAAAATGAGTGCCGAAATCGAGGCTAGGGCGACTAAACTTGTTAAAGACTTAACTACTCGAGGCGAGGCTATGGCGGCCGCAACGCTACCACAGTCGGACTATTCGCAAGAGGGTACTAGCATATCCGCAACGATAAGTAAGTACACAGGAACTATTAGGGCAAGAGGCTCACAGGTAGTTTATATAGAGTTTGGTACCGGAATAGTAGGGGCGCAAAACCCAGAGCACCCAAAACCATCATTATGGCCCGGCTATATGGGACACGACGTAAACAAACACGGTAGTAAAGGTTGGTACTTCCCAATCGGTGATAGGTCACATATATCCGTGTTATATGGTAAGAAAGTGGCGAGGTATCAACACACAACAGGAAGATTTGCGTCTGCATTTATGTATCGAACGGCAATGTATGTTCGTAGGGAGTTTTCAAAGATGCTTACCGAAGGAGTTATACGATGATAGATATTGAGCCAGAAGTTTATACGGCTGTGTATAGGGTGCTAAAAGAGGCCTATCCAAGTCTTAACGTGCTCAACGTAGAGCCATCGGGCGAGGCGAGCTTACCCGCAGTGTACTTCTATCAAATGAGTAACGTGAGCGACCCAGTAACAAGGGAAACGGATAGTAAGAGGGAGTACTCTACTGCGGTAACGTTTCAAACAGAGGTTTATACGGCCTCTAGTAACAAGAAAGGACTATCAAGAGAGATAGTTTATACGGTAGACGACGTATTATCAAGTGAGCCATTCGGGATGAGGAGAACGCAAGCGGGAAGCATCCCCAACTTATACGAAAACACGATATACCGTTTTATAATGAGGCATACCTGCTCTGTAACAAAATACGGAGTAATATACTAGGAGGTTAGTAATGAGTAATCTAAATACACCAGTTGCTGCGGGAGGTAGCAAAAAGTCAGTATCGTTTTTAATGTGGTCACCCACCGATACATCTACGGCTCTAGAAGACGTAACCGCGTCTACTATAGTCCCCTTTATCAATGTTTTGTCAGCGCCGGAGGGCGGGCAAGAACCAGATAGTTATGATGTATCTTCTCTTGCGGATAGAGCAGCGAAAATGGCGCAAGGCAGAGAGAAAGGCGGCATTATGCCATTCCCTTGTAACTATACACCAGACAACTATAGCAAGGCTAAATTGGCTCAAAACTCGGAGAATTCTTATTGGTTCTTCTTGTTTATGGGCGAAGATAGCGACGATAACCCAGATGGGCACTACGGTGCTTGGGCTTGGAAAGGTACAGTACACGCAAGACGTAATGAGCTTGCACAAAATGGTAATTTCACTATGACAGTTACCTGCTATACAGAAGATGTAGCCATAACCGAGTATAACGCCTTCACTGCATTAGTACCCGAGCTTAATAGTGTAGTTCTTACTAACTCACGGGTAGGGGTAGAGAGTACTCTCGCTTTAGTATATGCAAGTGCAACACCACCTACGGGCCCAACATTGGCATACCAATGGCAGTTAGGCGAAAGTGCTTACACTTCTTTTAGTGATATAGCTACGGGCGTTACGTCCACCTACACACCTGTCACAGCAGACCAAGGTAAGTTCTTAAGATGTTTGGTTTCCGCTACTGGAACAGCTAGGGGCACACGGTACTCACAAGTACTAGAAGTAGAAGCCGCAGCGTAAACATAATATGAGGAGGATAATATATTATGATTAAAACAACAAAAAGTATAACAATTAAACACGAGGGCGTGGACCTTATACTAAGGTATTCACGAAACAGTATCCGTAAAATGGACGCGTCAGGGTTCGTGTTTAGAGCAGAAAAGGCAACGGTTAGTATGTATACACAATTAATTTGTGGCGCTTTCTATGAAGCCTGCCCTAGGTCTTCGGATGACGACATATTAGATATCTATCTAGCAACTATCCCAGAAGAGCATAGAAATGATTTCATAGCGGCTCTTGTGGATATGTATGTAGAGATATTACAGCGGTTTATAGGCACAGGTGAAGCTAACACAAAAAAGATAGCTCCGCCTTGGAAGAAGAGCTGGTAATATCCTCGGCAACAGAGTACTTAGACCTAAACTGTTCATATATGATGTCCCTAGGAATGTCGTTACACGACTATTGGCACGGATATGTTGAGAACGATGCCTACTACATTGAAGCCGAACAACACCGCCTACACCGGGACAATGTATTAGCCCATAGGGCTGGAATGTACGTGCAAAGCGCGGTAGCCGTTATAGCTAGCAACATCTTACGTAAGAAGGGAGACACCTCCCCTATTGCGGAGTACCCAAGAGAGCCTTATCCGATAACACAGAAAGAGTTAATAGAGGCCAACAAGAAAGCAGAGAGGCGAATTGAAAAGAAGGAATCTAATCATATTCAAGATATGCAGACTTATATGAGAGGTATGTGCAGATAATGACCGGTAGTAGCTTAAACATTGATACCCTATCAATAAAGATAACCGCTTCCGCAGCGAACGCGTCTAAAGCCTTACGGGGCTTAGCCGTTGACGCTAAAAAAGTTGACGTAGGTGCAAAGCAAGGGGCGGTAGGTCTTACAAAGCTACAACTTGCTATGAAAAAGGTAAGCGCCGCGCGTGCGGGTATAAAACTTACTACGGATAGCCTAGCTATGCTCGCAATGAAAGCGTATGCTATGCAACGTGTAGCACGTATAATCTCGACTTGGGTTCAAGCAACCAACGCTTTCGTTGAAAATATGAACTTATTTACTGTCTCTATGGGCGAGTACGCCGATGAGGCAGTTTCTTATGCAGAAAAAGTGCAAGACGCTATGGGCATTGATATGTCCGAGTGGATAAGGGCACAAGGTATTTTTAATAATCTATTAACCGGTTTCGGAGTAATCTCCAAAGAAGCGTTCCTTATGAGTCAAAATCTAACCCAGTTAGGCTATGACATATCATCATTTTATAATATACAAGTAGACACGGCGCTTACAAAACTACAGTCCGCTGTAGCGGGTGAGTTAGAACCGTTAAGGCGATTAGGTTATGCAACAGACCAAGCAACCCTACAAGCATTAGCTTTTTCTTTTGGCATAACGAAGTCCTTTAATACTATGACGCAGGCGGAGAAAGTAACGCTACGATACACAGCTATTATGAATCAATCGTCAAAAGCTATGGGCGATTTAGGTAGAACCATTGCGACACCAGCTAATGCTTTAAGAATTTTAGGTCAACAGCTAACACAGTTAGAGAGAGCCTTAGGTCAAGTAATACTACCCCTGCTTATGGAGATGTTACCTTATATACAGGCAACGGTATTGGCGTTACGAGATTTAATGTACGAGATGTCTGCTTTAGCGGGATACGAGATACCTGTAATTGATTACAGTAACTTAACAGACGGGGCCGTTAGTACGGCTGACGCTATGGCAGACGCAGAGGACGCTATAGACGCCGCCGTTAAAGCCGCAGTAGGCTTTGACGAGTTAAACCTACTATCTACTGGCTCTTTTGGCGTGGATGAGAACAAAGATGACCTATCCTTCCTACTAAGTGATGTGCCTTTGTATGACTTCCTTACAGGAGTTAATGAGCAAGTAGAGGTGCTGACAGAGAAGCTTAAAGAGCCATTAAAGAAAGTGCTAGCCATAAGTGGGGCAATACTTGCTACCAAGATAATTCTTAGCACCATAGCGGCCCTGCTATCACCGATAGGATTAGCGCTGATAGCGGTCGCTTCTATAGCGGCGGGTGTATATACTATATACGAGAACTGGGGTCTGCTTAAAGATATTATGGACCCTTGGCTCGAGGACTTTGCTACCGGGTTAGATTTTATTGGTGGTGCTTTCGCGGACGTAGGTGACACGATATATGAAACCGCTTTAACCATAGGCGAAGCCATCATAAGCGTGATTGACAAAATAGAAGACGGAATATACGAGAACTGGGGTCTGCTTAAAGATATTATGGACCCTTGGCTCGAGGACTTTGCTACCGGGTTAGATTTTATTGGTGGTGCTTTCGCGGACGTAGGTGACACGATATATGAAACCGCTTTAACCATAGGCGAAGCCATCATAAGCGTGATTGACAAAATAGAAGACGGAATAAAGAGAGCTAAAGATTTTTTAGGCCTCCCTACGGCGGAGCAATCTTGGGGGGAGGAAATAACTAATGGGGGCTTTGGCAAAAAGGCTCTAGACTTTGGCAAAAAGGCTCTAGATTGGGTGGGCTCCACAGCCATAAGTGCCTTAGGTGGCCTAGGTACAAGAACCGTGACACCGGGTTACGCAGAGGGGGGCTTCCCTACACCGGGGATGCCTTTTATCTATGACGAGAACCCAAGCAGCCCAGAATACGTTGGTAAGCTAGGCGGGCACACTACGGTAGCCAACCAAGACCAGATAGTCGACGGAATAGCTAGGGGAGTAGCCGTTGGTATGGCAGACGCTCTATCAAAGAGTGGTAACACAGATAAGAATATTAATGTTGTACTAAAAGTTTCAGGCAGAGAGCTTGCGAGGGCGGTTAATCTAGGAAACAATGAACTAGGATACAACACGGGAGGTCTTAGCTACGTATGAGCAATAAACCGTATATGTTAATAGGCAGAGAAGCTGTCTCGTATTATAATGGCACTTCACTTTACTACAGCACGGATAAAGGTACTACCTTTACAGAGATACCTCTTACCCTAGAGGTACCCACAGATGGCTCAAGCCTTGAGATAGTTGACGTAGCAAGTTCACCTAGTGGTAAAGTAATATTATCTGTATCTTATGATGATACGGAGACCGCCACTAGTGGGGTGGCTATATATGAGGGTACTGATGGTTTCACTTTTGAGCTTGTAGATACCTACCATAGTAGTCTTTACTCGTATACCTGTAACCGATTATCATATACTGGTGGGTACTTTGTACTCGTAGGAAAAGTTACGGGTTACACAGATGACGGGTGGCTCGGATATAAACAGAGCGGCGGAGGCTGGTCTGCGATTGCGTTTAGTTCTTACGAACTCCTTGACATAGTCTATGGGGCTTCCCTTTGGGGACTATTAGGCGACGAGAATATGCTGTTAAGCTCGGATATTGACGCAAGCTCTTGGTCGACTATTTCTTTAGGCTTTACTGGTGCTAAGGGAATATGTTATAAAGAGGGAACGGAAGAGGCTTTTGTTTGCGTAGCTGACGGTGGCGTGATAGCTACTAGCGTAGACTGTATTACTTGGACGGAACAGACATCGGGTACAACGGAAGACCTATACACAGTAGCAACTAATAACGAGACCGTTATAGCGTTAGGTGATAATAGCACTTGTCTAGTATCAACCGAGATAGCTACGTGGGTTTCCGGAACAGCGTTACCAACAGGGGGCTCTTATATGGGAATTAATTATATAAGCCCTTATTTTTACACCGGCGGTACGGATGTTATGCGAAGCGAGGACGGGTTCTTCTGGGATACGATAACAGTTGACGAGGGTACTGTACTTGGTGCTGTGGCATACTATATAACAATAGATTTACCATATCCCGCTAGTGGTTTACCCGTTGAGGGACAACAGTTAGTATCCCAATCAAGAAATGTTAAAGGCGAAGTGATAGGCGAGAAGATTAATCGTAGGTTATCTAAATTTAATTTAACTTGGAATCATTTAACAGAAGCAGAATGGGTTAATATACTACAACTAATAGACGCTTTTGAGGTGTCGCTAACCTTTTGGGACACCCCAACGTCGGCGGTAGTAACTAGAAAGTTCTATTGGGGCAACAGTTCAGCTATCCCAGACAAGTGGGACCTAACAACGGAAAGTGTCGCTAAGCCTATCACCTTTAGGGATATTTCTTGTAATCTAATAGATATGGGAGGGGATGACCTATAATGATAGCTACATCTTCACGGTATAAACAAGAAATGGAGGAGACGTTACGCGGTAGCACCGATGTAACGGTATCCTTTTTTGTTACAGACCCAGACGCTGTAGCGCTTGGAACGGTAACCTCTAATGGAGAGCTACCTTTTTCTAGCGTGGCGGATATACTATCGCAAGAGGGATACCAATCAAGAATACTTTTAGAAACAGGAAGATGGCTAACCGATGGGCTATCTGATTTATCCGAAACTAATCAAGGCTACATAAGCTCCGAGGTAAGTAATTCGAGCGGAACGTTTACCTCTAATCCAGTAGTAACCCTATCCTTTAGTTCGGGGGTGTCGTTTCCTGCGTTACAGCTAATCTTTGACACGTTTAGAGGCGCATACCCTAAAGAGATTTTAGTAACCGCTATAAATTCTAGCGCTGTTACGGTCGTATCGGCAAGCACGACTATCATAGTGGGCGCTATTATATCCGTGGAAGGCGCTTTTAACGATATAACTGAAATACAAATAGAATTTGTACAGATGTATAACCCTTTGGATAGAGCGAGATTAGCTTTTGTAGGGCTAGGTAAAACACTAGAATATAAGTCCGATGATGTTAATAGTAAGCTGATATCCGCAGAGCAGACACGCTATGTAGATATAACCAATGCCACTTTACCAGAATACCTGTTCTCCTTTACGATAGATAACACCGACAAGTCCCTAAACCCAGAAGAAGAGGATAATATATTCAATTATATTACGGCGAGGCAACCTATTGACATTACTTGGAGATATACATTAGAGGCAGGTAGGGTTCAGGCTATCCCCGGCGGCAGGATGCTCACCACAGGAGAAGTTGCTTCTAGCGGTAAAGAGATTACCATAAGCGCGTCTAGTAGATTATCCTTTATGGATAAGATATATAGTAAGGGGGTTTACTCCTCTGCGGGTACAAGCTATTATGACTTAGCGGTAGCCGTATTAGAGGATAGCGATTTACCTAATGACTGGTGGAACATAGACGAAACCTTAAAGGACTATTATACTCACGCGCCTCTACCTATTTTATCGGGAAAGGCTTTACTCCAACTGATAGCAGGCGCAACGAATAGCGCTCTATATACAACAGTAAAAGGCTATATAACTATTAAATACAGCCCTACTACAGAAGTAGACTTCTACCTAAGCGAGGGTAAACAGATAGTAGCCTTCCCTGTGTTAGACCAAAAGCCTACACTAAAGAGTACTACGGTGTACTCTAGGGACTATATACCCGCTTCCTCGAGTACCACAATATTTAGTAAAGATTTTGATGGTCTTACCTTGCTTACTATAAACTATGATAGTAGTTCGGATATATCTACTTCGGTTACCGCAGGCACGGTTGAAGAGGAAAACCTATACGCTGGGTATGCAGAAATATTGGTAAGTGGAACTGGTACTCTAACAGTAACAGGTAAGAAGTTGAGTAGTACAAGTGTATCGGAAGAGAGTTATACCGATATTAGTAGAGCGCAAGTGCAAGGAGGACGCTGCATATATGATAACCCTCTGATTACTAGTACCCCACAGGCACAAGAGATAGCAAAATACCTATTCGACGTATACATTAACCGAAACACATATTCGGGTGCTTACAGAGGGCGTGCGGACTTAGAACCATTAGACGTGATATATGCGGATAACACATACTCATCATACATAAAAAGTCAAATATGGCGTAATAGCGTGTCCCTTGACAATACTGGCTTCAAAGGCAACGCACAATGGAGGGGTGTTCAATGAGTTATATATGGATACCAACCAAAACAGATAGGGTTATGCGAGATGATTGGTTTAATAGCATAAACCGTGTTGAGGGTGATACAGGCTATATCGCAGATGCTTTAGCTATACTGGATACCCTAACCATTGTGAATACTTGGTTGCGTTCGGGGATACCTACAGAGGCGGACACTACTCGTATAATCGAGAACATACAAACGTGTTTAGATGAAATGGAATTGACAGTATCCATTGTCGCTATGCCAAGTACACTAGAGAACCTAACCTTTGTAAATGCTAATAACATAGAGGAGAACCTAAGACTGTTAAAGATTGCCGTAGATGAGCAATTAGAGATACGAAGATACCCAACAGCTAGTAGCACAGCTGTAAATGGTAAAATGGTAGAGCCTTATAACTTTGGCGATATCTACCCAACCTATTAATAGGAGGACTAATTAATGGCTGATATTTATACAAAACAAACTTGGACCGCACCGGCGGGTACTAACTTAAATAAGGCGACGATAGTAAATGTCGGCGCACTTAATGATGGAGATGGCGAGAGCAGTTCTATAACCATAACACCCGCTCCTACTTTATCTAATACACCAACGCCCATAAGTGTAGCGAGGTTAGGTCATATGGAGGACGGTATTAAAGAGAATAACGATGACTTAGTTGACACTCCGGTGGTTTTGGGGGCTTCCCTTGTGGCTGTAAACAGTAACGCTAAGGAGAATAGCCTAGTCAAAATAGATATGGTCGGTGAGGGAATAACTGCTTTTAACTACGCTTACCCAGATGACTGTTCAGTAGAAACAAACACTAGTACCGACTATTATAACTATAGGGCATACTACGACAACGTAAATGCCACTTACACCAATACTATGAAAGCCCCTGCTTCTGGCGTAATTGATTTTACCGAGTACACTTTAATAAATGGGCATAAATACTTCGCTCTAGTAAAGGTAAATAGCGCACTAAGTAGCCCATCAATAGGAACGCTAACCTTTATAGAGGATGATGAGGTTACCTTAGAGGCGACCCTATATGGTGTAAAAAACTCTACCACCTATTGGACAATCACCCTTGGCGACGGAGGGGACTGGGGCTTAGCTTTATTCTCTGCGACCGCCTCCGATTTCACAGGCAACGGAACAACCTCACAAATAGTAATTGATTTAACAGAGGTGTACGGTTCAGGTAGTGAGCCAACAGACCCCGATGTTATAATGGCGGACTTGAACCTAGACTATGGCGACGATTTAGCTCACGGTTCACTAGTAACAGAGTCTAATGTAATAATATCAAATGGAACTGATGATATCTTTTTTGAACTCGGAAGAGGGGAAGAACAAACACAGTATATACAGAAACTCGCTACCGATATAACCCAAACAACAGCGACAGACCCAACAGGAACTTGGACTCAGATAACTAGTAGTTTTGGTACTTCAACTATTTATGACATATCATACGGCAACGGAGTATGGACAGCGGTTGGCACAGCCGGCAAACTAGCAACAGCGACAGACCCAACAGGTACTTGGACTCAACGTACTAGTAGTTTTGATACTGCATATATTTTAGGCATAGCCTATGGCAACGGAGTATGGACAGCGGTTGGAACATCGGGCAAACTAGCAACAGCGACAGACCCAGCAGGTACTTGGACTCAACGTACTAGTAGTTTTGATACTACACATATCCGAAGCATAGCCTATGACAACGGGGTATGGGTAGCTGTTGGATATAGTGGCAAACTAGCCACAGCGACAGACCCAACAGGTAATTGGACACAACGTACTAGTAGTTTTGATACTTCAGATATTTGGGACATAGAATACAGCAATGGTATCTGGGTAGTGGTTGGAGAAAATGGCAAACTCGCAACAGCGACAGACCCAACAGGTACTTGGACTCAGCGTACTAGTGGTTTTGGTACTGCATATATCCGAAGCATATCATACGGCAACGGAGTATGGACAGCGGTTGGAGTAGGTGGCAAGCTCGCAACAGCGACAGACCCAACGGGTACTTGGACTCAACGTACTAGCAGTTTTGATACTTCAAGTATTTATGACATATCATACGGCAACGGAGTATGGACAGCGGGTGGAGTAGATGGCAAACTAGCCACGGCTACAGACCCAACAGGAACTTGGACTCAACGTACTAGTAGTTTTGATACTACAACTATTTATAACATAGCCTATGGCGATAGTGTATGGACAGCGGTTGGGGATAATGGCAAACTCGCAACAGCTGGCAATTATAACGACCCCGCTTCTGTTAGTTTTGATTATTCGACTAATTTAGATAGCCAAATTAAAATGTTGCAGAATATAGTATTGCAATTAACATAAAATAGCTGATAGGAGGCAAAAGTAATGAGTAAAAACATTCAAAAAAGAGTAATAATACCTACGTCCGCGTGGGTTTCAAACGGAACATACTATGGCGCAGAAATAGTAGACACTGATATAGTGTCCGGCAATAGCGTTGATGTAGTAGTTTCACGTAATAGCGTGTCCTTGTGTCAAAACACTAGATTCCTACGTGAAACCATAGTAAGTTCTCAACAGGTAACAGTATACGCTACCGAAGTGCCTAGTGGTGACCTACAAGTAACAATTAGAATAGAAGACCCTAAGGGCGGAATAGGTGTAGGCCTTGCTTATGCAGGCTCTTTATTAAGCCCAGATGACACGGCTACAGTCGAATATGTGGGTACCGAGATAGCTAAGGTGGCAAATTCGACCACAGGGTTAGCTTTTACTTTAATCAATACCGATACCGAGTATGAAGTTTCAAAAGGAACAGTTACTACTGGTGCAGTTATTCTACCTACAATTTATAACGGTCTACCTGTTACAAAGATTGCGGATGATGGCTTTAAGGAGGTTACGGGCATTACTTCTATTAGCATTTCAAATAGTATTACTGATATAGGCGCCCACGCCCTTGACGGCTGTACTGGCTTAACAGAAGTGGTTATACCTAATAACGTAACAAGTTTAGGCGCTTACGCCTTTGGTGGTTGCACAGGTTTAACGGGAATAGCGATATTAGAGGGTATGGCGAGCATAGGTTTTCAAGCCTTTAAGAACGCTACTAATTTAGTAAGTGTTACTATGTATAACTCTACACCACCAACACTATTAACAGAGGTCTTTGATGGTACAGGCATAACCGCTAGTACTGGCGCTATTAACGTATTACGTGGTAGCAAGACAACTTATGACACGGCAACTAATTGGTCGGTGTTCGCTACTCAAATAGTAGAATACTCCCTTGTCGCTGCTAAAGAAGTGTCGTATGATAATACCGATAGTGGACTATCCGCAACTACCGTTAAAACAGCTATTGATGAAAACGTTGTGGCGATTGCTACTAAGGTGGTAAAAGTTGCCACAGGTGATACTAAACAGTTGTACGGTAACGCCGCTGATAACACAGAGGCTATGTACGACATAGAAAACGCTACACCAGCGATAGACAAAATACCTCAATATGGTACTGATGGTGTCCTAAAGGTGGCGGATGGCGTTGCTGATGGCGACGCAGCTAGCAAAGGGCAAATGGATACCGCTTTAGCAGATAAAGCTGATTTAGTTGACGGAACAGTTCCATCCTCACAGCTACCAAGCTATGTTGATGACATAATAGACTCCTATATAGTAGGAGCTACACCTTTTGCAACAGATTGGCTAAGTGAAACCCCCGGCGGAAGTGCATTAACTCCTGAAGCTGGAAAGGTGTATATTATAATAACCGCAGGCATATATGAAAATAAGACTTATAGGTGGAGTGGCTCTGTTTATGGCGTAATAGGCAATGACTTAGCCTTAGGTGAAACCTCTAGCACCGCATATCGTGGGGATAGAGGCAAGACGGCTTATGACCACAGCCAAGAGGTTAGTGGCAACCCTCATAGCGTTACCTCTACTGAAATATCTTATGATAATACCGATAGTGGACTAACCGCAACTACCGTTAAAACAGCTATTGATGAAAACGTTGTGGCGATTGACAATCTCGAACTAACCTATATCGATATGTATTATGTTAGCAAGATTGGTAGTGATACTAACGATGGTAAATCACCTAGCAAATCGTTCTTGACAATCGGGGCGGCGGCGTCTGTAGCGGAAAGCGGTGATATGATACAGGTCGTTGATGGCGGTGTGTATACGGAGAATATAACAATCCCTGCAGGCGTGGCTATTAACTCTAAGCTTGCGACTTTGGCAGGAACTTTGATACTGAATAGCAATTCTAATATTTGCTTATGCAAACATATTCCGACCGCTGATGACCAAACGCTTGTTCTCAACTCGGGAACGCTTCACAGTTATTATCGATGTGCTACAATGGACAATACGGGATTTACGGGAATAACAAATATCAAAAACCAAACTAACGGTGCTATACTCTTTGTAGATGTTGAACTGATGAATTGTATCGGTCGTGGCGTTCAAGATTATGCTAGCTGGACTACTGAAATCGGCGGGCATATTCATTTTGTTATTAAGGATTTATATTTATACGGTTCTAATTCAAGAGGTATTGACGCAGGTAGTGGTTCTAGCAAATTGGTAGGCAGAGTAGACCATATCTTAGCAGGTACGGGTTCGAGTGGTGGTACTGCTATATACTTAGCGGCTGATTCCTCTGTAGATATTCTTGCGGGTGAGATTAGAATGGAAGGACAGACTGCATATAATGTTGCGAGTGGTGCGACTCTTAACCTAAACTGCTTGAATGTTATTGGCACAGAAACCAATGCGGGAACTGCTCTCCTCACCGCCTCGAAAAAATATGTCGATGATGAAATAGCGAGTTTTCCTGACTCACTTTTGGCAGGTACTTGGACTCAACGTACTAGTGGTTTTGATTCTGCATATATTTATAACATAGAATA
>Ga0208647_1000231_pt1 | contig 19664 bp, 24 predicted proteins | sample AntAceMetag02UKA_FD_184765 | JGI IMG/M metagenome (GOLD analysis project Ga0208647, IMG submission 184765) | Saline lake microbial communities from Ace Lake, Antarctica - Antarctic Ace Lake Metagenome 02UKA (SPAdes) (version 2) | ecosystem: Environmental > Aquatic > Non-marine Saline and... | reverse complement strand
CTCAAGGACTCTTGGGTCTTACCGGCAATCTTGGCCCGAACCTGGCCAACCCGACGCTGCGCAATGACCATAAGTGGCATCATCACCATGGCCACCAGGGTCAGTTGCCAGCTCAGTAGCAGCATGGCGATGAAGGCGGCGATTACCGTAACGGTGTTGCCCAACACGCTAGAGACAGTGTTGCTCAGCACGTTTGCCACGCCACCAACGTCATTTTGCAATCGTGACTGGATGGTTCCAGTTTTAGTCTTGGTAAAAAACGCAAGCTCCATGGACTGCAGGTGCGAGAAGAGTTTTTCACGCAGCTGGCCCATAACCTGATTGCCAACCCTAGCTGTTAGGTAGGTTTGCCAGACGCCAATGGCTGCAGCGGCAATAAAGATGACAATCATCAGGCTCACAAGTTGAATAAGCACCGTCATATTTGGCGGCCCAATCGGCGGAAAGAGACCTTCGTTAAACGTGCGCTCAATCAATAGCGGCGGTATTACCGAGAGGCCGGCACCAACTAACACCAAAACGACCGTGGCGATTAGTGCGCCACGGTGGTTAGTAAATAACTCTGCAATGCGACCAAGTAAATTTTCAACCTTGGGGGCTGCGGCGTTTTCCGCTTTACGTTTTTCGGTGTCGACCATAAAGCCCCCAGGGCCACCACGCATTTTCATTTCTTAAGACTACTTCGGTACCGCGACGAAAATTGCGCAAAGATCTAAAGGTCTAGATACCAAACCAGAGGCCCTAGGTGTGCAATTTATTTTGGGTCGTTACTCTGCCATCATGTGTAATCATGCGGCTCAACGCCCTATACGCTTCAAGAAGATAAGAAATGGCGTGAAACTTGACCGTAAACATAATTCTTGATGTTGACACCGGCGTCGATGACGCCTTTGCCATTCTCTACGCGACCCGCAATCCAGAGATCAAGGTCCTCGGCATCACATGCGTTGATGGCAATACCGGACTCGAGCAGGTCTGCAAAAACACGCTTCAGGTGTTGGATATGGCCGGGGCTTCCAGCATCCCAGTTGCCGCCGGGGCCAATGAGCCACTCATGGGCACAGCCGGCGAACTTGGCGACGCGAGTCATGTCCACGGCGGAGACGGGCTTGCCGGGCTTTCTAACTCTGAGACCTCGAGAACTTTAGATAACCGACACGCAATAGAACTGATTAGAGACCTAATCGAGAACTCCAAAGACCCAGTAACACTGGTGCCAATTGGACCACTGACCAACATTGCACTTTTTATCTCTACTTTTCCGGAAACCGCAAAAAAGCTAGAACGAATCGTGCTTATGGGTGGTTCTGCCTCAGGGGGTAACGTGACTGCTGCCGCGGAATTTAACGTTTGGCATGACCCGGAAGCCGCTCACATTGTGTTTAATAGCGGGCTTCCTTTGACGATGTATGGCCTTGATGTTTTCTATGACCTCAAGGTTGATGAGACACATCTAAAAACACTGCGAGAAACGGGTTCTACCGCGGCAAATTTTGCCGCGGACTTGATTGAGTTCCGGTTGGGATCTTTGGGTTCTGAAATGTGCCTGGGTGACTACGGCGCCGTTGCAACACTGCTGCACCCGGATCTAACAGAAAGCACGGTCATGAACGTGGTTGTCGATAGCTCTCAGGGTCCTGGTCGAGGACAAACAATATGTGATGCTCGCCTAGAGGCACCGGAGCTTTATGACTTTAGAGCGGGCAAGGAGTGCACGGTGATTTTGAAGGTGGATTCAGATGCGATGGTCAAGCTGTGGATGGAGCAGATGAAGTAGGTGCCGTAGGACCTCAAGAAGCCTCCCGCTATCTCTTAAACGCTTCCGCCTTTATCGCAACCGACTCTGCCACTTTGGCTAAGAATATGGCCAGCACCAGTGCAACAACTATCCCGGAGCTAATGGCTAGCTCTATGACCGCTCGGTCAAATTCTTCTCTAGTCTTTCCTGAACCTAAGGTCATGTAGGCACCGACTGTAAGGATGTGCCTCACTGCCGCAATAATGCCAATAATCAGGAAGTTCTGAAGCTGGAAAACACCGTCGGTGTAACGGGCAATGACCGTGCGCAAAATCTCCAAAATAATAATTATGAACAGAATGTCATTGATGGACTGGATCATGCCGGTGGGGAAGAAGGGAGTGGTTGTGAAGACTCTAATAACAGAGTAGATGAGTGCCGCCACAGCAATGCCGAAAAGGAAGACACCGAGGACTATGTGGAAGACCTCCTCCATGATTTCAACAAGTCGTGAAGGAACGAGGCTTTTTTTCGCTATGTCAATTTCCTTTTCCATAAATTTTAAAATCCTACAAGGCCGACTTTTCTTCCCGTTTCGATAAATTCTTTTTCAGACGCTGAGCGCAAGCTGCTGAGCCATGTATGGCGTGGCCCGCTGATGGCGGCTGGCGGCACTTGACCAAGAGAATCACAAGGGGTAAAATTCACCTTGTTACAAAGTGCATGGTTGACGGTGTTGGGTCAACGCTCCAGGGTTCGATACCCTCCAAGCGCACTGAGGCCCGCGATGCTTTTCACGACATCGTGGGTTTCTTCATTTAATGAAACTCTTGGCAAACCTGGAACCTACCTACGATCGCTGACAATCAGTTCGGCAATCTCGATTGCGTTTTCAACGGTGGACTTGCTAGGGCTTAGCTTGCAATTGAGAAACGCACCGTCGTAGACAACCATCAACTTCGCTGCCATTGCTGCGTCACCGTCAACGGCAAGTTCAAAATAGGTAAGCACGCTATTTCTGTAAGCCGTAACTTCTTGTTTGACCGAGTCGGAATCAGGAAGCTCTACGAGAGCATTTGAAAAAGGGCATCCGTAAAAGTCACCATTGGCAAGCGTCATTTTTAAAAGACGAAATGGCACGTCGTAGCTGGGTGTCTCTGTTGCGGTGCTTTTGGTAAGGGCCAGACCAAATTGCTCGCGGATCCCTCTTAGGTAGGTAGCAACAATTTCTTCCTTGCTTGCAAAGTGGTTATACATCGAAGCTTTGGCAACACCGGCGTCTGCAATGATCCGGTCTATGCCGGTGTTGTTTATACCCCGACTGTAAAAGAGCGCTGCCGCAGTGTCTAAGATTCGTTGTCTTGCCGAAGGCCGCTTAGTAATGTCCATGGCTTGACAATACCAGACAGGTCTGTATAGTAAGAATATAGACAGACTTGTCTATTTATAAATGAATCAGCATTCACCGAAAGGAACGGAAAATAAGATGGTCACTGTATACAGTCAGCCTGGTTGCCACTCCTGTGAGCACACCAAGGCTTACCTTGAGGCAAACAACGTCAGCTTCACCGATAAAAACATTCAGCAGGACCCAGAAGCACTAAAGGAATTCGATGCTCTTGGTTACCAGGGAACCCCAGTTGTGGTTGCCGGTGACAAGCACTGGGCGGGACACGACGTGGCCAAACTCGCCGAACTCGTTGCCTGATTACTAGTTGGCTAATTACCAGTCGGCTCATGCCTGGAGTAGCCAGCACGCAGCCCAGACCCCCTTTCTGGGAGCACAAGAAACAAGTAGCGGCATCCCGTAATGTTCGTGGAGGCGTCAATGGCCCCAAGGTCGCCTCCACGGCTCACGCGATAAAGAATCATCTACACCAAGCCCGCGGCACGCTTTTTCAGGAAATTTGCAACCTCATAGTTCTCATGTCTTGCAAAAGGCAGCACGCCCGACATGATTTGCTGTGGTAGGTCGCTCAGCACCGTCAGTTGCTGGTCGATTACTTTCTGAGCTGCTCGCTCTGGGACCAGTAGTTTCTCCGCAGTCTCTAAAAGCAACGCCCTAGACCACTCGGTCTGTTTGTCACCAATACCTAAGGCCATGGTTCTATCTTCGTAAAATCTCGTGCAGAGCAGGTCATAGGCCGGGGAGATAAACCACTCGCCGGTTTCAGCCTCGAGAACAGAAAAGTTTTTAGCGTGAGCATCGCCGTTGCCGATGAGCCAGTTGAATACCAACTGACGAAATAGATTGAGCCCAGCTACCTGCTTGGCAGGGCAAAGAGAGATGAGCTTTGACGCCACCTCGACAAACCCCAGGTTGTATTTCTCCGCAGGATATTGATTCAGCACCTGGCAGCCGTCCTCAGCTGCCAACTTTATCTTCGAGGTTCCTTTGGCCTTCCGGTCAAAGCGTCTTAGCCGCAATGCATGATCTCCCAGTGAGTCGGTCATCATTTCAAAGCCGCTGGTTTTGATGCCGCAGGCATTTGCAGACTTTAGAAAATAGTGTTCGTTCTCAACTGCGAATGGCACTTCCTTGGGGTTTAGCTTCAAGATGTAGTCAATGTTTGAAAGCCGCACTGGTGCGTTCAACATTTTGCTCGAAACCTTGTCCTGCACGCCAGGAATACCACTGGCCCGAGAGCCAAAATGTCGCTCTCGAATTTCCTGGAAGCTGAACTGGGTGCCCTTCACGGGCAGTGCAAGGCTTTCACGAGGCTGATCTGGGCTAACCCCCTCGGGGAGGATCTGAACATCACCGATTAGGTCAGCACCAATGTCTAACAGCAGGCTCAGTTCATCGTTCAGTGAGGTCTTTATCCGGTCCCGGATCGCCGTGAGCCTGGGCCCCTCAGGCAGAAGTCCCGCAAAAAATGCTGGAGTCGCTCCGTTGGCAAGGGTTATCGGCTCTGCACTAACCGGGAGAGTGGTTGCTATCTGAGGTAGTCTCAAATGCGCATACTCGGTTACATATTCAAACCGGACACCCGAGCTGGTTCTACCAAGAGTTGCAGCCAGCCTCCCTTTTTTATAGACCAAGCCCAAAGTGTTAGCCATTTGGCGCCACCACCAAATTGAACTTCAAGCCCAGTACCCCCAAGATCAGGAGCACCCGCTTCAGGCTCATTGAGTTCTTGCCATTTTCCAATTCGAAAATGGCCCTTACCGAAACATCACTCAGGTCAGAAAGCTGAGCCTGAGTGATGCCAAGCGCCTTTCGGCGCTCGCGAATAGCCTCGGATAGCGTCTTTTCCGCAGTCTCACTCATGGGCACTAACTCCTAAATCGGCTATATTTTGCCTATAAGAGCTAAAAGTAGTTCAAACAAGTAGCCCAGTCAAGTAAATCGGACATATCTTGCTGAATTACTTGCATCTGACCCCCATTCAGCAGTCGGCAGAAAGGTAATTTTGAAGATTCTAATCATCAGCTATAAAGCTTTTGGCCATTCAATAAAAGTCGCCTCCACCAGGGTTGGCTACCGCAGGTGCTGACCCCTAGCTGAACTGCAGCCTCCTGAGAAGAGATGGGACGACTGCTAGGTAGACGGCTGCGTACTTTCTTCGCACTGGCAGCAACAAAGCAACTTGATCAATCTACTGGCCATGCGGCTCGAACTTACTACCTGAAAACAGAACGGATGCGACGCTAGTGAACACTGCAACAGCCTCTTCGAAAGATGGCGGCTTTGAAGCTAGCGCTGCAAGCTGGCGATTGAATGCGGTTTTGACTTTTGGAGAGGCCTTCAATTCGTGAGTGCTAACTGGAGCTTTTGAAACTCAGTGACCGGTTCGCAAAAGCCTTTGGAGCGCTGTGAAAGTTCGATTATGGAGAAATCAAATATTGTCTGCATTAGATCTTGGTTCTTACCAAATTCCCTAATCCTCCAGATGTCATAAATGTGTCGAACGAGTTTTGGTTGGTTTTCGATATTCTCCACTCTCGACAAAAGGGCAATAATTTTTTGCGCCGCTGTCTCCTCGAGTGCGACGATTTCTAGGGTTTGAGTGGCCCCTGGTGCTCCAGCAAGAGTATGGGCAAGAGACCTGATTGGCATTGGTGAGGTGGGGGCCAAGTAATCCTGGGCAAAGAATTCCAATGTGACTGAACTTTCAAACGCCAAGCCGGATTCAAATCTAGACCGGTAAGGAATCATAAAGCGGCTAAATCCGCCGTCGTACTTTGCCTCGATCTTGATCCCCACAAAACCGCTTGCCTCTAAAGCGGTTTTGAAGTCGGCTCGTATTTGGCTCATTTTTGATCGACGTCTGCTACGCGAAAGCCCTACGGGTGTTGTCATTTTCAGGTCAACATCCTCGGATAGGCGATCCATTAATCCACGAGCCTTAACCAGGCTAGTTCCGCCTCCAAACGAAAGTCCAATTGGGTCGGTGTGCAGGGTTGAAACTAACTCAAGAACCTTTGAGATAACCAAGTCCTTTTCGAGTATTTCTTCTCGAAAAGGGGAAAGGTTTTGACTGACGACGTCTGCAACTAGATCGGAGTGCTCATTAGAAATTCGATACATATTCTATTTTGATTTGACCCACTGACATTTTGCGGGACACTCGTTTATCCGTCTTTACAATGAGCCGCATGGGAATCTGGTCTGTCTGGCTGGCTTCCCATTCCAAGATCAATGGGTGCACTTCGTATTCGACTCCCAGTTTTGAAAGGGCTTCTCTAGACAGGGTCCAGAGGCTGGCCCTGGGAACAATGCTACCTGAGGCTGTCTTTCTGGTTTTGGCATAAACACCCCTTCCGAGTCGATAAAGCGATCCCGCATTGACCATTTGAGAAAGGGCTAAGTCAACTCTGGCGCTAGAGCCAAAGTGCAACATATCTTTGCGCAGGACGACATTAGAGGACTGCCTGGCGACAGAACGCTTGATCTGCTGCACAATCGAATTCATGACTACAATTATCTCTCGTAATGAAAATTGGCACAATGCCCAGGGGCCAGTAAATACCAACAAACTCAGCACATTTTCCTATTGTTTTGATTCTAGAGCCTGGCCAAAAAACTGCCGCCAAAGCGCCAAAGCGCCAAAGCGCCAATTGGCACCGTCTTGAATGAATAAACCCAGCCCCAGACGAACCCAGGGCCGGGCTAATTCATTTGACTTGCTGTTCTAAAAGCTATTGCTACTTCACTTCTTCTAGAAGGCCAGTGGCAACATCAAAGATGAAACCCGTGACAGCATCGGTGTGAGGGATGAAAGGCGAAGCCTTTATCCTCGAGATGCTCTGTGAGACATCGACTGCGATGTCACTAAAAGACTCCGCTGCCCACTCAGGCTTCAAGCCAGTTTCCTTGCGGATACCTTCTTTGAACTCATCGTCTGTGAAGGTGAGCATGCCACAGTCGGTGTGGTGACCGCGAATGAGCTGTCCGTGGATGGTTTGCTGAACCTCGGGTTTAGGAAAGCTAGCTGCCGGCGATAATGGATTCCAGAATGTCCATTGCCTGATTCAAAAGTGCATCACTAATGCTCAAAGGCGGCAAAAACCTGATGACATTTCCGTCCATCCCGCAGGTGAGCAAAATAATGCCTCGAGCCCTTGCTTCTAAGGCAATTTTGGCAGTGAGTGCCCCAGCAGGTGCCGAAGTGGCTGGATCTATAAGCTCGACCCCGATCATGGCGCCGCGACCTCTGATTTCACCAAGTCTTGGGTCGGTTAGCTGTATCTTGAGCAACCTAGATTTTAGAAGCTGTTCAATTTCCTTGGCACGCTGAAGAAAGTTGTTTGTCTCAATTTCTTGAACAACTGCGATTGCGGCGGCGCAGGACAGCGGGTTGCCACCATAGGTGCCACCAAGGCCTCCTGGTTCAATTGCGGCCATAATCTCTGACTTGCCGGTGATGCCGGCCAAGGGTAGGCCTCCGGCCATTCCCTTAGCTGTCACGATTATATCTGGCTCAAGGCCCTCGTCCTCACTAGCAAAGTACTGACCGGTCCTAGCGAAACCGGTCTGAACCTCATCGGCGATGAACACCACATTATTTTTGTTGCACCAGGCTTGAAGGGCAGGCAGAAAGCCCTTTGCCGGTGCAATAAAGCCGCCCTCACCGTAGATGGGCTCAATAATCAAGGCTGCCAGGTGCGTAGGGCCAACCTGACGCTCCATGTCTCTAATCGCTTTGGCCGCCGCCTCCTCGCCGAGAAGTTGATCGCGAAACGGGTTCGAGGCACTAAAGCGATATATGTCAGGCGCAAAGGGGCCAAAGCCGCCCTTATAGGGCGCACTCTTTGCAGTTAGCGCCAGGGTTAGGTTTGTCCGACCGTGATAGCCATAGTCAAACGCGGCAATGGCTGTGCGCCCGGTATGCACGCGTGCAACTTTGATTGCGTTCTCAACTGCTTCTGCCCCCGAATTAAAAAGAGCCGAAGTCTTGGCGTGGCTGCCTGGCGTCAGTCGGTTCAGGTTTTCGCAGACTTGGATGTAGCCCTCGTAGGGAGTGATCATGAAGCAGGTATGCGACAGATTCAGGACCTGATTGCTAACCAACTCCGCCACCTTCTTGTTTGCCCCACCCACAGTGGTGACAGCAATCCCGGATCCGAGGTCAATAAACCTGTTGCCGTCGGCATCAACCACGATCCCACCACCCTGGCTAGCAGCATAAATAGGCATCACGCTTCCAACCCCAGGGGCAACGGCTAAGGAGCGTCTTGCCTGCAGCGCGGCTGACACTGGACCAGGGAGAGTTTCTGAAACATCGAGGGTTTGCGGTATTGATTTAGTAGTAGTCATGGGTCCTACTTCTCGAAGGTTTTTATGCCACCAAGCAGTGTCATGTTGATTCTAATTTGGGATATTTCAACAGTTTGAACCGAAGCAGGATCTGTTTCTAGAACCACTAAATCTGCAAGTTTTCCCGGCTCCAAGCTGCCCTTTTTGGCCCAGCTACCTGTTACGTGGGCAGAACCTACCGTGTAGCAACGAAGGGCAGTTAGTACGTCCACTCTTTCCGACGGAGAGAAGGCCTCACCGTTGTCATCCGTTCGTTCAACAAAGCTTTGTATAACACTCATTGGAGCACCGTTGGCAACTGGTCGATCAGAGCTTCCAGCAACCTCGATACCGGCATCCAAATAGCTCTTTATCCGGTTAGAAATCTGACTTCTGGAGCCAATCGCCTCTCGCATTTGGGCGCCAAGTTTCGGGAGGAACCCCGGTTGGGAAACTACCCTCACTCCAAGAGCGACCGACCTTGCCAATTGCTCATCTGAGACAATGCCACCGTGTTCGATTCGGTGAGGCATTGGAGGGGCACCATGCATGGCTATCGCCTGCTCAAAGCTATCGAGCGCAAGCTCAACCGCTCGGTCTCCTATTGCGTGAGCCGCCACTGCCCAGCCGCTGCCAGCCGCTGAAAGGATTTTCTCCGTTAGCAGCTGTTCAGGCGCTTGGAAGTAGCCGTAGTTGTCGGCCTTACCGGTTTCGAAGGGCTTTGTGACTGCACTGGTTAGTGCCAACATTGAGCCATCAATGAAGATTTTCATTGGGCCAATGCTGAGGTGGTCGCCACCGAAGCCAGAGCGTATTCCAAGGTCCAGACCGAAACTATTCGAGTCAACTTTGTTTCCACTTATTGAATGAAGAGAGTCACTAACCGGCATCAGCTGCGCTCTGGCATGCAAGCTAGATTCCGCTAGAGCCGATTGGTAGGCAGCCATTTCTATGTCGCTGTGGCCAATCCAACCGCCACCAATGCCTGCCTCAGTGAAGCTCGTAATGCCCTCTGCGGCGTAGTTCTGAGTGGCCCGATCCAGAGCCTGAACTATTTCTGACTGAGATCTCGGCAGAAAAAGAGCTTGGATGTCTTCCTGGGCCTTTTCTTCTAGAAGCCCAGTGAACTTGCCGTTGTCATCGAAGACAATCGCCCCACCTAAACCGCTTGATTGACCAACCAGCCCAGCCTTTTCAAGAGCCACGTCGTTCACAATGCAAGAGTGCCCCGAGGTGTGACGAATAAACAGCGGCTTATTGCCACAAATTTGATTCAGTTTATCTATATCTGGGTAGCCACCTAGTCGACTTTGATTGAACCCGCTGGCAAGAACCCAGTCATCCTCGCCCAGAGAAGCTGCTGCCGCTGAAAGCGCCCCGTAGAGATCGTCGAGGTTGGAAAGTTGGTTGCAATCAATCTCACCCAGGCTTAGTCCATACCAAACTGTGTGGCAGTGGGCATCATTAAAGCCAGGGAAAATTGTTTTGTCGCCAAGGTCGATTACCTCTTTGGCGTCAAAGGGAAGGTCGTTGCCGGTGGCAATAATCATTCCGTTTAAGACACCAATGCTCAGCGGCCTCGGTTGCCTGCTAACCATGTCATAAACGTTGTTTGAGCGAATGATTAGATCTAGCTCACTCATGAATCATCCAGAGCAACTGCAATAAGGCTGGTGGCAACCAAAACTGTTCTAGCATCTTGATCCTGCAGCTCATATTCGGTGGTGATTATGAACATGTCATTTTTTGGCTTAATTTCTTTTATTGTCGCAAAAGCCACTAACTTGGCCCCGGCAAGAACTGGCTTTAGAAAGCGGACTCGGTCTAAGCCGTAGTTGATAATTGGACCCTTGCTGGAAAATTCAATCAGTTGATAGGCGAACTGGCTGAGTAGTGATAGAACCAGATATCCATGAGCAATGGTGTCCTCAAAGCCGGCAGCCTGCGCTACCGTTTTGTCAACGTGGATACCTTGGAAGTCATCGGTCGCGTTTGCAAAATCGACTATTTTGGCAGCCGTGATTTCAAAAGGCCCACTTGGACCCAGCCTCTTATCTACCAACCCATCGGCAGTCTCGAGATTTACGATGTTCGTGGCCCTAGACATGGGGACCTCCGGCCACATAGAGAACCTGACCGGCGACAAAGCCCGACCTTTCATCAACAAAGAAACTAACCGCGTTGGCGATGTCTTCTGGTAATCCTGTTCTCTTCACGGCGGCAATATCTGCTGCAGATTTTCTAAGGTCCTCAAAATCGATGCCCATTCGCTCAGCCGTAGCCTTTGTCATATCGGTTTCTATGAAACCAGGAGCGACAGCATTGGCTGTTATCCCAAATTTCCCAAGTTCCAGCGCGAGGGTCTTGGTGAAGCCTTGAATGCCGGCTTTTGCGGCGGAGTAGTTCGCCTGCCCGCGGTTGCCGGTGGCAGAAGTGCTGGAAAGGTTAACTATCCGACCCCAGCCTGCCGAGACCATGTCTTGTTGCAAAGCTCGTGACAGCAAGAAAGCTCCGCGAAGATGAACTGACATAACTAAATCCCAGTCCGAAACGCTCATGTTCCTAAGGCTGTTGTCCCGAAGCACGCCGGCATTATTGACCAGAACCGAGACCTGACCAAGACTGCTTTTTATCTCAACGCAACATTGCAAGACCGATTCCTCATCAGCGACGTCGACTTGAAACCCCTGGGCTGTAAAGCCTTGGTCAGCAAGCGTTTTAGCTGCAGAATGGGCGGCGTCAACATCAACATCAAGAATCGCAATGCTGAAGCCATCGGCTGCGAGTCGGCTGGCGACACCAAAACCAATTCCCCTGGCTGCGCCGGTGACAACTGCCAATTTTTGCATCAGTTTGTCCTTTCTAGGGCAATAGCCATTCCCTGACCGCCCGCCACACACATCGCCTCTATGCCAATTGAATGGTCGTGGCTGCTCAACGAATTAATCAAAGTCCCGGCAATTCTGGCACCGGTCATTCCATAGGGGTGGCCGATGGCAATGCTGCCACCAACCAGGTTCACTGTTTCTGGGTCGAGTTTCAGGGTTCGTATGTTTGCCAATACCTGCACCGCGAAGGCTTCATTTATTTCGTACTGATCCACCTGACCCTGAAGACCCAAACGGGCTTCGAGATCGGCTATCGCATCCACTGGCCCCTGTCCCATGATTTCCGGAGATAAAGCGCTGGTGGCAACGCCAAGAACCTTTGCTAGGGGCTGAAGCTGATGCCTTTTTAGAAACTCTCCGCTGACGATCATCACCGCCGCCGCTCCGTCATTTAGCGGGCAAGCATTTCCGGCCGTTACGGATCCACCCTCTCGAAATATTGGCTGCAAATCCGCAAGTCCCTCCATCGTGCTTCCACCACGAACGCTCTGGTCGGTTGCAAAGACATCCCCATTTGCCAGTCGATAAGGTGCAATCTCACGCTGAAAGAAGCCGTTTGCCACTGAGGCCGCCGCAAGTTTTTGGCTGCGAAGGGCAAATGCGTCTTGGTCTTCGCGGGTAATCCCCAGTGTGCTAGCGAGGTTCTCAGCGGTCTGTCCCATCGGAGCATAAACATCTGGCAGTTGACCCAATATCCTGGGGTCTTGCCAGGGTTTTAGGTTGGCTGCATTTGCCAAAGTATTCAATTGCGCGGCGTCAAAGTGGGGGCTCTTTGAGCCGGGGAGGTTATCAACATCGGTTTGCAAAAAACTAGAGATCGATTCGACTCCAGCTGCGATGTAACAGTGTCCTTCACCAGCGGCAATTGAGTTGGCAGCTGATCTAATAGCCTGAGCGGAGCTGGCGCAGAACCTGGAAACCACGTGAGCCGGGACTGAATCTAATCCGATCATGACATTGACCACTCGAGCCAGGTTGCTGCCCTGTTGCCCGCCGGGCACCCCAATGCCCAAAATTGTTTCGGCTATTTCGCTTGCTTCAATCTGTGGCACTTTGGCAAGCAGCGAGCGAATAGCGTGAGCGGCCAGGTCCTCTGGTCGCTCATCCTTGAGGGCGCCTTTAAAAGCTCTACCAATTGGAGTGCGGGAGGTGGCAATTATGTAAGCATCCATCAGAAGCCGCCTTGGTTTATGGAACTAAGTCTTGGTGCCCCAAATCCTTTCAACCAGCTCCAAAACTGGTTGGTTCGAGGTGACGGGGTTCTTGTTGTCGGCGCCCAGAAGAGAGAGCGATAAAAGAACGTGGATCTCCGCAACCTCGACCGGGCCGAACTTACCAGCCGGCGAATACCATCTTGCAACACCGGAGAGCATTTCCAAGAGACCAAGTCTGGCAGCTGACTCATCCGGGACGCTGAAAAGCTTTTGGCTAACGCCATTTTTGATGACTGAGCCATAGAACTTTTCGTAACGGTCTCGCTGTTCAATGATCGAATTCCTTGTCTCACCTTCGAGAACGCCAAATTGATCATCGACCACCGCAGAAGCCATTGGTGAAAGCGCATGGGTGATGACGTGCATGCGGACCAGTTGTTCGAGGGCAGCTCTTGGATCTGGGTACTGTTCAGTGATTGCCTTAGCGGCTGCGAGTAGCTTTGCCAACGCGTTCTGCATGAGCTGAAAAAGGAGGTTTTCTTTGCTACCGGTGTAGTGGTAGAGGTTAGCCGTTGATACTCCAGCTTTGCCGGCAATGTCTCTGATTCCAGTGCCGTGAAACCCCCTGGTTGCAAAAAGCTCCAAGGCGGCGGCCATGATCCTGCCGTGAGTGGCGTTGATTTGCAAGCTTTGGTTGATGTTGCCCTCATTTGATTCCAAGTGAGTGCTCCTTGAGTCTCGATAATCAATTGCCTCAGTAGGAGTTTACGCATCAACTCTCTCCAAGACTTCTCCGGTGGTTTTGTCCCAAACTTTTATTAGGAATTGTTCCTGTTTCAGTTCCTTCTTCGAAACTCTTTCGCTGACAGTCAGTGGCATCTGGTCAGTTAACTTGAAATACCTGGGCACCTTGAAGCTGGCTACCCTAGCCTCGCAGTATTCGACCAGCTCCTGGAAAAATAACGGGTGGTCCTTCACGGGTTGCGTGGGCTCAATAACCGCTAATACCTCTTCACCACGCAGGTCATCGCTAACCGATATTGCTCCTGATATCTTCACCTTCGGGTGAGAGTTCAGAAGCGTTTCTAGTTCGGCGGCTGAGATATTCTCACCACTTCTTCTAATCATGTCTTTGGTTCGCCCGCGGTGATATAAGAGCCCGTCTTCGTCAAAGCTTGCAAGGTCTCCAGAATCGAACCACTTGCCGTCAAAGGCGGCCATGGTTGATTCCGGGTCATTGAAGTAACCCCGCATCATGCCAGGGCCAGCAATCATCAACCGGCCAACTTCTCCGGGCCCAAGGGTATTTCCCTCACTATCAACGATCTTCACCTCACGGTGGTTTCTAGGTCTTCCGATGGACCCATTGCCGGCTAACTGCGGAGTAATCTCCTCGGGGACAAAAATATCAGCGCCAGTCTCAGTCATTCCAAACGCCTCATACCAACTGACACCAAAACGCTCTTCCAGTTCGGCGTGGATAGTGGTTGGTATGGCCGAGGCTTCAACTGCCCGGACCCGATGTTTTTTGTCTGCGGCATCGGCCGGCATTTTTAATAGCAGGTTCGGCATCATGCCCAAACAATAGAAGTAGGTAACCCCATAGTGCCTAACCCTTTCAAAGAAACTACTCGGGTGGAAGCCATCCAAAACAACCAGTTTTGCCCCGGAGTAAAGGCTTGTGATCAGGTTCCACTGGGGGTCAATGTAGTAAAAAGGCTGAGCAGTCAGCATCGTGTCGGAACTAGAAATGTTTGGAAACTCCTCGGTCAGAGTGTGGGCAATCTGAATCCAATACTCCTGCCCTAATACGCAACCCTTTGGAGCCCCCGTGGTGCCGCTGGTAAATTGGATATTCGCTATCGAGTCTCCGGTGCCGACCGGCTGGATCTCTGCCGCATTAGCGGCATCTTCTAGCAGCCCCTCGGCCTCAATTATTCTCAGGGGCCAACTCAGTTCTTTGGCAAATTCTTTGAACAAACCCACGTATTTTTTGGCAACTATGGCGGTCTTCACCCCGGCGGTGCTGATTAGGTGTGTGGCATCGATAACCCCGTACCTTGGGTTCATCGGAACCATGGGTGCCCCGAGCCAGCTAAGCGCTAGCCAGCTGATTGGAAACTCCATGGTGTTGTCACACATCAGTGCGACCGGCTGACCGTCAGTGGTACCTTGGGCTAAAAGCACCGATGCCGTCTTTGCGACCAGCGGAGCAATTTGGTGAAAAGTAATCGACTGATTGCTCTGTTCAAAAAACCAGGCCTGCTTGTCCCCGAAGGCCGCGGCCCCAATGACCAACTCCGGAAGGCTTGCTACTTTTGGTGTTGCAAAAGCGGGGTTTAGCCCGGTCAGGATGTTCAGACCAGTTCCCATGTCTAAGCCTCCCTTTTGCCGAACCTGGTGATGGCTTCGCTGGTTTCTCCGGTCATTGAGGTTTCATTGGCCGCAACAACTTCTCTAGTCATCGCTTGATCTATTGCTTGGCGGTGCCCAGCTTCAAGGTAACGTTTAGCAAGCATCAGGGCAGTTCTTGGCTTTTCCAAAACAGAACGGGCAAGCGCATCAGCCTCGTCTATTAGGTCCGACTGGTGGGCAGTGAAGTTGATAAGTCCCATGTCTTGAGCCTCAAGAGCGGTGAACTTCTCACCCAGCAGAATTAGCTCCTTAGCCTTTGGCAAACCAACTGCCTGCGGTAGCAGGTATGAGATTCCTCCGGTGACCGACAGGCCAACCGACACCTCTGGGAAACCAAGCAGGGCTTGCTGCTCTGCAATCACAAAGTCGCAGCTGAGCGCTATCTCTAAGCCGGCTCCAAGCACAAACCCGTGGACCGCTGCAATTGAGACCAAACGCTCATCCCGAAGCATGTTGGTGATTTCCTGGAGATTTTCAAGGTGGCTATCAAATTCTGGTGATCCTGCCGTGAGTTCTGGTTCTTTCAGGTCGTGGCCGGCGCAAAAGGCTCGTCCCTCTCCGGAAATAACTACCACTGCAACACCGGCCGCCAAAACCTCCGCAAGAGCACTTCTTAGCTCTGAAACCAGCACTGGGGACGCGGCATTCAGTCGATCGGGTCGGTTCAGCAGCACCTTTGCTAAACCCTCGGTGATTTGTACGGAAATAAAATCTAGGGACTTGGTGTCGGTCATTTGTTTTCGTCTTCTTCCATGTCCTTGAGTTCAGCCTGTAGCTGGGTCAGGAAGCTCATCCCCCTGGTACTGGTCGGGTGATCTAGGACCTCTTCCGGGGTGCCTTGCTCGGCAATGACGCCGTCTGATAGCAGGACAACTCGATCGGCGACTTGCCTGGCAAAACGCATCTCGTGGGTAACAACAACCATCGTCATTCCCTCATCTGCCAGCTTCCGCATAACCTGGAGAACTTCACCTACGAGCTCTGGATCAAGTGCGCTGGTTGGTTCATCAAACAGCATTAGCTTCGGGTCCATTGCCAGAGCCCGGGCAATGGCAACCCGCTGCTGCTGACCTCCGGACAGCGACGATGGGTAAGCGTTTATCTTGTCGGCAAGGCCAACACTTTCAAGCAAAGCAATGCCTTTTTCTTTGGCTTCCTTGGCAGTTTTCTTCGAAACCATCTGTGGCGCAAGCGTGATGTTTTCCAGGGCGGTTAGATGAGGGAAAAGGTTGAATTGCTGGAAGACCATGCCAACCTGCTCTCGAATGTGGTTTAGAGACTTCTCTTTATATTCCAGCTGCTCACCATCGATCTCAACGCTTCCAGCGGTCAATCGCTCCAAACCATTGATGCAGCGCAACAGTGTCGACTTACCGGCACCCGATGGTCCAATCAACACCGCAACCTCGCCTTTGCCGACATCGAAGTCAATTTTGTTCAGCACTACGTTGTCGCCGAATCTTTTTTCGGCGGCGCGGATTCTTACTCGGCTCTCGGTCATTTGGTTAACCACGCTTTTCGTAGTGGCGCTCAACACGGTGAGCGAAAATTGTCATGACACCAACTACAACTAGGTAGTAAAGGCTCACGATTGTGTAATAGGTCAATGGTTCGAAAGTGGCAGCAGCTATTCGCTGTGAGGTCAAGAACAGTTCTTCGACAGTGATGAAGGCAGCAACCGAGCTGTCCTTCAGCGCAATGATTGATTGGTTTACTAGGGCCGGAATTACAACCCTTAGAGCCTGCGGGCCGACAACCTTGCGCAGCGTTGCGAGCTTGTTCATGCCAAGTGACCTGGCTGCCTCGGTCTGGCCCTTGGGTACCGAAGAAAGACCAGATCTAAAAATTTCGGCCATGTAAGCCGAAGAGTGGATACTCAAACCAATCGTTGCCGCCGTGAAGGCGTCGACGCGAATAATGCTAACAATGCCAAAGTAGATAACAAAAAGCAGCGCAATCAGCGGAATACCGCGAACAATTGCGAGGTATGTGCTTGCGATCCAGTTCAGCACCCGATACTTACTCACCTTCAGAGCCAAAACAATCAGCCCCAAAAACACTGAGAAGAACAAGGTGAGCCCGGTAAGAGTAAGGGTATTTAGCAGTCCCTGAGTGAAGATAGGGATGCTTGAAACAAATGCATCTATGAAATCGTTCAAGTCGCCTCTTTGCGTCGTGGTGTCACTGGGGCTCCAGTAGTTCGGCAGCCGTTTTGCCTAATTCTAAAAACCTTTCGTAGTGTGTCAAACTGCCGGCCCAAGAAGGGCCGGCAGTTTGAACAAGGTAACTACTTGCTGATGTCGATTCCGAAGTACTCGTTCGAAACGGCAGCGTAGCTTCCATCACCCAAGATGGTGGCTAATGCTTCGCTGATAGCAGCGTATAGATCAGGGTTTGTCTTGCTAACTGCAATAGCTGCAGTGTCAGCGGCAAGTGCTTCGCCAACTGACTTCACTGAAAGGCCGGACTCGTTGGCGGCATAGTAGCCACCAAGGCGAACGGTGATTGCAGCATCGATACGACCGTTGGAGACATCCTCTAGAGCGTTGATGTCAGCCTGGTAGGTCTTTACGTCCGCAACGCCTTCTAGTGAGTAGGCAAGGTCTTCGAACCAAGTGCCAAGTGCAACGCCAATAACTGCGCCCTCTAGGTCATCTGGGCCCGTGATTGTTGAATCCCCGGAAACAAACAACACCGCAGAGTTTGCGTAGTAGTTTTCGGTGAAGTCAACCTGCTCGCGACGGTCGTCGGTAGCAGTCATCGAGCCGATGATGGTGTCATAGCGATCTGCCTGTAGGCCAGCAATCAAAGTGTTGAATGCACCAGTCTGTGGGTTAGCCTCTAGGCCAAGCTCAGCAGCAATTGCATTACAAACTTCAATGTCAAAACCAACAAGGCTGTTGTCGGTGTTGAAGTAGCTAAACGGTGGGTACTCTCCGCTGGAAGCACAAGTTAGCTTGCCTTCTTCAACGGTGGTGAAAGCTGGTGCAGCCACTTCCACTGTTTCTTCTTCAGCAGCAGCAGTAGTTTCTGCGACCTCTTCAGTCTCGCTTGCAGCGCAACCGGCCAATACCAGGCTAAGTGCTGCTGCGGCGCCTGCAATAGCAATCCAAGGCTTCTTCGCCTTGGCCTCTTCACTTCGTAGCATTTGTTACTCCTCTAATTCGCTCGGCCCGACTAGGGCGGTGTAGTCTACCAATCTAGACCCAACTAATCAATCGATCGATCGACTCGTTGGTTAGACTCTAATAAGAGAAGATAGTTCAATCAAGTTGTTTTGCATTTGTTATCGAATAGTGACATTGAGGAAGTGCTATGAGAATCGATCTTCAGCTCCGTTGGTCCGACCAGGATCAGTTCGGTCACATCAACAACGCCGTCTATGCAACCCTGTTTGAAGAGGCAAGAGCCAGGTTGTTTCTCGAGGATAAAACCGGCGCAGACCTTCTAAACCTTGGCATCGTGGTGATTCAGCAGGACATCAGCTATCTGGCACCGCTCTATTTCACGCCGGCACCGGTGGAGTGCGAAATAAGCGTTACCAAGATAGGCAACACCTCTTTCACGTTTCACTACCAACTGTTTGACCGGCCAACTAAGGAACCAAAATCCGCACTGGTCGCAACCGGCACTTCGGTCATGGTTGCAGTGGACCTAGACACCAAGAAGCCCAAACGGCTCTCCGAACCTCAAATCGTTTGGTTGCGCTCTCATCAAGAATTGGCTGGCTGGGGTCCCTAAGGGACTGTTTATCGACGGTCACTTCACCAATTCGGCAAACGGGAACACAATCGTCGTGACAGACCCGTCAACAAAACAAGAACTTGCCCAGGTTTCTGACGCAACGGTCGAAGACGGTTTGCAAGCACTTGATGCAGCAAGCCAGGCGCAATCGAGCTTTGCCGCAACACCTCCCAGAGCAAGGGCCGAACTTCTTAGAAAAACCTTTGAACTAATAGCTGCCCGCTCAGAACAGTTTGCAATGCTGATCTCGATGGAGATGGGAAAGCCAATCGCTGAGGCAAGGGCTGAGGTGACCTACGGCAACGAGTTTTTCCGTTGGTTTAGCGAGGAGGCGGTTCGTATCCAGGGCCGCTTTGGCAAGAACCCAGAGGGAATCGGTCAAATCAGCACGACTAAACGCCCAATTGGGCCAGTCTTCGCGATCACCCCTTGGAACTTTCCGCTGGCCATGGCTACCAGGAAGATAGCGCCGCCGGCTGCACGGTGGTGATAAAGCCCTCGGAAATAACCCCACTGGCGACCCTGTTATTGGCCAAAACCATGCAGGAAGCTGGATGCCCTCCGGGGGTTCTAAACGTGATCACAACCAGCGACTCCAAGGCTGTCAGCGCTCCGATCGTCGCCGACCACAAGCTTCGGAAAATAACCTTCACTGGCTCCACCCTGGTCGGCAAGATCTTGTTGGCCCAGTCGGCTCAAAATGTTTTGAAGGCCTCGATGGAGCTTGGCGGCAATGCCCCATTTCCGGTGCCTGAAGCAGCTGAAAAACTTCAGACTACGGAGCTTTTTACCAATGACAAGAAACGTAAGCTTGTCTCGATTCAGGTTGAGCCGATTTGTCTCATGGGTCCTAGGTGGTTCAAAGCAGGAAATCAGTTTTGAACGAAAACCATTCCTACTTCACTTCTTCTAGAAGGCCAGTGGCAACATCAAAGATAAAACCTCTGACAGCATCGGTGTGAGGGATGAAAGGCGAAGCCTTTCTC
>Ga0208647_1000230_pt1 | contig 19785 bp, 22 predicted proteins | sample AntAceMetag02UKA_FD_184765 | JGI IMG/M metagenome (GOLD analysis project Ga0208647, IMG submission 184765) | Saline lake microbial communities from Ace Lake, Antarctica - Antarctic Ace Lake Metagenome 02UKA (SPAdes) (version 2) | ecosystem: Environmental > Aquatic > Non-marine Saline and... | reverse complement strand
AGTTTCTGGTGATTACGTTCCTTATACTGGTGCAGATCAGAATTTGGTTTTAGGAGATTATAATTTTAGTGTCGGTGGTAGTGATTTGTTTGTTGATAATGTCGGTGGAAGAGTAGGTATTGGTACAAGTAGTCCAGGTGTAAAGTTTGAGGTTAATGGAACAGGTGATATAGTTGAATTTGGAAATGGTGGGACGAATGGAATAACTTTTAATCCTTGGAGTTCTGGCTTGAATATTGACCCAGTTACTGCTTCTGATAATTTGTATTTTGGTCGTGATGTGGCTTATGGAGATGTTATATTTCAATCTGGCAATGTAGGAATAGGAACAACTAGTCCTCAAACTGAATTACAAGTGAATGGTGGTCTGCGTATTTCAAATGATGACCATTCTGTTGCACAAGGAGATGTATCACTTAGAATATTAAGTTTGACTGCTGAAAATTCTGTTATTGATTATTGGGATAGAGGGGCAAGTAGTGGTGGACACTTCACTATTGAAAGTCACAGAGATGGGACAGAAGCATATACAACTTTGGAGATGGGTGGAGATGGGAATATTGCTTTAAGAGATGGTGGTAATGTAGGAATTGGAACGACTGTTCCTAAAAACAAATTAGATGTTGAGGGTGGTGCTGTTATTGGTGCTAGTTATTCTGGAACAAGTACAGCTCCAAGTAATGGGCTTTTAATTCAAGGCAATGTAGGGATAGGGACGGCAACACCCCAATTTAGAGCAACGGTTACTGGAGCATCTGAAACGTATGGTGATTCAGGAGGAATATTTGCTATTACTGATGGAACAGGAGTAAATACAGACCATAAACTTATGTTTGGAATAGTTTCTAATACTTATTCATATATTGATAGTGTAAAACCAGGAAGTGCTACTAAAGACTTGTCGTTAAATCCGAGTGGTGGAGATGTTGGTATTGGTGTTACTAATCCAACACAGAAATTACAAGTTACTGGAGATTCCCAAGAGGCAGCAGGTGGTTCTGCTAATGATGGTATATTTAGATTAAGTACAGGTACAGGTTCTTATTTGAATGATTCTTTAATATTTGGGATTCATGATGATGACTATTCTTGGATACAAGCAGTTAAACCAGGAAGTAATTATCGTGATTTAGTTTTAAATGCAGAAGGAGGAGATGTCGGAATAGGAACTACTAGTCCTTCTAAGAAGTTTGAGGTTAATGGAACAGCTGGAGGGTTGACGATTGATGTGGATACTACAATGCCTACAATTAATACAACATCTGGAAATGTGACGATTAGTTCGGCTGGTGGAAGTGTTATCATTAGGTTGGGATAAAGATGGAAAAAGAAAGAGATATCTTTTTATACTTAAAGAAATATTATAATATATGGATAAAGAAAGAGCTACTTTTATGAAGTCTTATGCTAATGTTCCTGATGGTTTGAGAGATGATATTATTGTTATATTGGATGAGAAGACTTATTCCTGGAATTCGGTTTATTTTGAAGTAAAAGAAAACACTAAATTAGGAGCTGAACTTTTAAAAAAGATAAAGGAGATAGGGTTAATATGAGAGATAAAAAATATTCAAAAGATGTTAGAGATTTAATTGTTAGCAGAATTGATGTCCAGTTGCCGAGTGATTTAAAATTATTTATTGGTAATGGAAATAATTTTACCAAGAAGGAACTTATTGAACATGTTATTCTAGGAGATGAAATTGGGAGGTCAATTGTAGAGTCTCAGATGAGTTTTTTAAGAGCGGTAGCTAAAGGAACTTTCATTAAAGCAATTAATAGTGTTTAATGAGAAAAGGAATGATTATTACCTGCCCAGATTATGATGATGTTACGAAGGTATTTTTTGAATATTCTAAAGAAGTAAAACAGTTGACACATCAAAAAGGGATAGCATTGAAAGAATTAAATATTCAGGACGCTAATCAAGATAATTTTAAGAAGGTTTTGGAAAAATTAGATTATTCTTTCGTTTTTTTAAATGGACATGGAAACGGTTGCGTAGTTGCAGGAAATAAAGGCGAGATAATATTGTCAGATAAGATTAATTTTTTAGAATTTGGCAAAAGAATCTGTTATTGTAGATCTTGTGGGTCTGCAAAAAAATTGGGGGTTGATATTGTAAAAGATGGAGGGGTATTTATTGGATATAATAAGCCTTTTAAATTTTATATTTCCGAAAAAAATATTAATAATCCTTTAGGTGATGAGGTTACAAAATTGTTTTTGAATCCATCCAATATTGTTTCTAAGACTATAATTAAGGGGCAGTCGGCTTATGAGGCAGATGATAGAGGTAAGAAGGCTATTTTAAAAAACATCAATAGAGTTTTAAAAGATAATGTATTCAGTTTGCAAATTGCAGTTGATCTTTGGAATAATTATAATTCACAGGTTGTTCATGGAGATAGTGAGTTAAAAATAGGAGATAACTTTTGAGTTTGATGTTAAGGATGCGATGCCTACAATTAATACGACGTCTGGGAACGTTACAATTACATCGGCTGGTGGAAGTGTTATCATTAGGTTGGGATAGGAATAGTTAGTTATTTAAATTAGTGATTATTAATACAGTTATGGAAGATTTTGAAGAAATGAAAAAGAAAATTGTGAAGATTTTGAAAAAAAATAAGGTAGTTAGGGCTGGGATATTTGGGAGTTACGCGAGGGGAGAACAGAGAAAGAATAGTGATATAGATATTTTGGTTGAGCTTCCAAGGGGGGTTGGTTTTGGATTTGTGGGAATTCAATTTGAACTTGAAGATGAATTAAAGAGAAAGGTGGATTTATTGACTTACAAAGCGGTTCATCCTTTGCTTAAAAAACAAATTTTAAATGATGAGGTTAAAATTATATGAAAAAGGAGCCTTTAATTTTTATTCAACATATTTTAGAAAATATAAATAATATAGAAAATTTTTCTGAAGGGCTTTCTGAAAATGAATTTATTGGGGATAAATTAAGACAAAATGCTATTATTAAATCAATAGAAACTATTGGGGAAGCCGTTAAAAATATTCCAGATTCTTTAAAAAAGAAATATGTAGACGTTCCTTGGAAAGAAATAGTTGGTACCAGAGACAAGATGATTCATCATTATTTTGGAATTGATTTAGAGGTTGTTTGGGATATTGTTAAAAAGGACATTCCAAAATTGAAAAAACAAATAGAAAAAGTTTTTAGAGAAGAACAGAAGAAGATTTGATGTTTGATGTTGAGAATACAATGCCTACAATTAATACAACATCTGGGAACAATTACGTCGGCTGGCGGAAGTGTTATCATTAGATTGGGATAGTTCCTTTTGATAAAAGTTTTTAAAGAATGAGGGGTTGGGAATGTTATGGAGAGTGAAAAAAAGAAAATGATTGTTTTTGAAAATAAAAAGATTAGACGAGTCTGGCACGAGGATGATTGGTGGTTCTCTGTTGTTGATGTAGTTGGGGTTTTGACAGAGAGTATTGATGCTAAAGACTATTGGTATAAACTTAAAATTAGAGAATTAGAACACGGGATTGAACTATCGACAATTTGTCGACAGTTGAAATTAAAAGCTCTGGATGGAAAAATGAGAGAGACAGACTGTGCAAATAAGCAAGGTCTTTTTAGGATTATTCAGTCAATTCCATCTAAGAAAGCGGAGCCGTTTAAGCAATGGTTGGCGAAAGTTGGGGGTGAGAGGATTGATGAGATTGAGAATCCGGAGTTGGCGATGGAGGGAGCTATGAAGAATTATTCGGATTTGGGATATTCTGAAAAGTGGATTAATCAGAGATTGAAAACCATTGAAGTTCGTAAAGACTTGGTCTCAAACGACATGACCCTGCTGGCCCCACTGATGAATGGAAGAGGTCGGGAGTAGGAGAGGGAGAGGGATTTGCTATTTTAACTAATGAAATTACTTTGGCTTGGGCTGGGAAGTCGATTAGAGAGTATAAGGATTTTAAAAGCTTAAAGAGAGAGAATTTGAGAGATAATATGACTAATTTGGAGTTGGCTTTGAATATGTTGGTTGAAGTTTTTATGGCACCCAAGGGTGTACCCTCACAAATATCTAATCAGGATAGGTTGGGGCAGGCTCTACCTCCTGCCCAGATGGCATCCGCTATGTGGACAAGGTCGGCAAGATATTAAAAAAAAAAGAATCCTGATGGGTTTTGACGAAAGTTCAAGAGTTGCGAAAAGAGGTGGAGGTGTTGCCGGTGTTGCTAGGGAAAAAGCCGAAAAGGAGTTGGGGGCGAGTATTATTAGTTCAAAAAATGCTAAAAATACTCTTATTGATTTTTCAAAGGAGCATCTTGAATTTAAAGGAAAAGAAATAAAAAATAATGATTAGTTTGGCTGGTAATGTTATTATTAAGTTGGGATGAGGAGAGTGAGATGGTGACAATTTGTCACCAGCTGAAATTAAAATCTTCGGATGGTAAAAGTTGTTAATATACATCAAATTTATAGAGATGAGAGAAAGATTTAAAAACTATAGTCTACTATAGGTGTCTATGGTAACAACGATACAACTTAATAATGATGTAAAGATGCAGCTTGATTCTCTTAAAATCTATAGAGAGACTTATAATGATTTATTGTTGAGAATTTTAGATAATTGTTTTTTAAATGAAAATGATAGGGAAAATTTGATTGCTACTGTTGAAGTTTTGTCTGATCCTGAATTAATGAAAGGGATTAAGGAAGCTTTGAGCGAGGAAGATAAGGGTATTGTGGGAACTTCTATTGAGGATGTAAGAAAAGAATTGGAGATTTATTAGATGTACTCTATTATTTTTAGAGATCCTGCTAAAAAATTTCTTAAAAAAATTAACAAGAGTATTGCGAAAAAAATTCTTGATAAAATAGAAACTTTGAAAGAATTTCCAAAACATGGAAAACCTTTGAGTGGAAATTTGCGAGGACTTTGGAGGTTGAGGTTTGATAAGTATAGGATTATTTACCAAATAAAAGGTGAAAAATTGATAGTTTATGTTCTGAATATCGGTCATCGAAAAAATATCTATTCGTAGCGTGACAATTACATTGACTGGAAGTGTGATTATTAGGTTGGGAGAACAGTTAGTTATTTAAATTGGTGATTATTAATACAGTTATGGAAGATTTTGAAGAAATGAAAAAGAAAATTGTGAAGATTTTGAAGAAGAATAAGGTGGATTTTGTCAGTTATAAAACAATACATCCTAGACTAAGAAAACAGATTTTGAGTGAGGAGATAAGAATTATATGACACCACGGGCGTACCCTGAAAAATCTTCGAAAAAGATTTTTACTAAGGGCAGAAAGTTTATGTTAAGGGAAGTCATGTAAGGTTCACTGGTTGGAAAAAGAGTTTATGCTTATATAGATGCTAGTAATTTTTATTTTTGGAGTGTTTAGAAATATTTATAAGCAAGTATGACTTAATTATGTTACATCAAAAGCCAAGCGTTTCAACCAATGCTGATTTGGGGGGGACAAATGGGTGCACATTCTAACGAATCATTGGTGTACTTATTTTCTTTTTTTTGAGAAACTTTTCTATATCTTCTAGAGTTATATTCACGTGAGTGTCTAAGCGATTTTCACTATCATTTGCAATCATGCCAGCATACCAATGAGCTAAAGATGAACGAGACAATTTTTGATATAATGGTTTGCCAATTTTTATATTATCTTTTTCTTCCAACAGAAACTTTAAGTTTTGTGTTATTGTTGCCTCTCTTCCAGAAAAATCTCTGCAAATTGTTAAAGAAATCTTTTCTTTAATGTCTAGTGATTTAAATAGATAATAAATAATAATACAATAGATTCTAACTTTAAAGAGACCTCTTTTTTTCTCAGATTCATTCCATGGATAACGATATTTATTTTCTTTCCATCTCTTCATTAATGTTTCTCTTATCTCTTTGCTAATTCTAAATCCTTTAATTGTACTTTTGCCATTTATTTTTTCTTTACTGGTTATACAAATCGCATATTTTGATTTAAATAAATCACTTCCGCTAACATCAATTTCAAATTTCATAATGTTTCTATGTTTTATTTCTTTATAAATATTTAATTTGATATGATGTTTCTATGTCTACAATTAATACAACATTTGGGAACAATTACGTCGGCTGAAAGTTTGATTATTAAGTTGGGGTGAGGTGGGAACTAAGAGCTGGCAATAGTTAGTTATTTAAATGAGTAAGTTTTAGTTTGATTATGGATGATAAAGTATATGATTTTACTGTGCTTATAGAGCAAGATGAGGATGGGATTTATGTGGCTAAAGTTCCGGATATAGATGGTTGTTATACTCAAGGTAAGACATTGCAAGAAGTTTTAGAAAGAATTAAGGAGGCAATAGAAGTTTGTTTGGAGGCAGATAAAACAGAAGTAAATCCTATGAGATTTATAGGAATACAGAGAGTTCAAGTGGGAAGATGTGTTTCTGTTTAGGATTACAACTAAAAGAGATGATAAAATGTCTAAATTAATTCTTATTTCTGGAAAAAAGTTTTGTAAGATTTTGGAGAAAATGGGCTTTGAAAAAGTTTATGGCAAGGGAAGCCATGTAAGGTTTAACTTATCCAAAAAGTCCCCTTCCTTCAGGTGGGGGATACAAACCGAAAGTTATATAAAGTAGGTTGTGTAATAAATAAGGTAACCAAATGATATACAAATTAGATAAAAATGCTCATTCAGTATTTGAACTAACATACCATTTGATAGTGTGTGTGAAATATAGAAGAAATATATTTACAGAAGATAAAATTTGCGAGAGATTAAAACAAATAACAAAAAAAGTTTCTGGAGATTTCGGTGTAGAAATAGTAAACCAAGAACCTGATAAAGACCATTTACATATTTTATTCAAATCAAATCCTAAAGTTGATTTGACAAAATTAATAAACAGTTTGAAAGGAGTTTCTTCAAGATTACTATTCAAGGAATTTCCAGAGATAAAAAATAAACTTTGGGATGGAGCATTGTGGTCACCTTCTTATTGTCTAATTACAACAGGTCAAGTTACTTTAGACCAATTAAAAAAATATGTTGAAAGTCAAGGAGAACCAAAAAAATGAAAGCATATAAACTAAGAATTTATCCGAACAAAGAACAAACCGAAAAGTTAGAAAATAATTTAGATATTTGCAGACAGGCATATAATATGATGCTCGGAGAATTAAATGACCAAATAATTATAGACAAGGCACAAATTCAAGCAATACTTCCTGATATGAAAATCTGTGAGCCAAAATATAAAGAAGTTTATTCTAAAACCTTACAATATGAATGTTACAGACTATTTTCAAACTTATCAGCGTTGAGAGTTCTAAAAGGAAATGGAAGAAAAGTTGGAAGATTAAGGTTCAAAGGAAAAGGTTGGTTTAAAACTATCAACTATAATCAAAGTGGATTCAAATTAGACATAGAAACTAAAAGACTAAATCTTTCTAAAATAGGAGATATAAAAATTAAACTTCACAGAGAAGTTGAAGGAAATATAAAACAAATAACAATTAAAAAATCTATTGATAAATGGTATGCTACGATTCTTACCGACGCTATAATAAAAACAAAATGTGGTAAAGGGATAATAGGAATTGATTTAGGTATAATGGATTATTTAGTAGACAATAATGGAAACAAGGTTAAGAATCCAAAGACACTAGAAAAATATAAAAAAGAATTAAAACTAAAACAACAAAACTTATCAAGAAAAAAGAAAGGAAGTAGCAATAGAGAAAAAGCAAGAACTCAAGTAGCAAAACTTCACGAAAAAATAAAAAATAGAAGACGAGATTTTCTTCATAAACTTACTACAAATTTAGTAAAACAAAATAAACTCATAGCAATGGAAAAATTAGACATCAAGCAAATGTCTCAACAAAAGTTTTTCACTGCGAGAAATATGTTAGATTGTTCTTGGGGAGAATTTGGTAATATGTTAAACTACAAAGCTGAAAATGCTGGTTGTTTAGTTGTCAAAGTGAATCCAAGAAACACAAGTAAAATGTGTTCAAGTTGTGGTAGTCTCCAAGATATGCCACTCTATAAAAGAGAATACAAATGTGAGAACTGTGGAATGGTTTTAGACAGAGACCATAACTCAGCAATAAATATTCTAAAGTTAGGGCAGGAAATGTCCTATGTGGAGAATAACTCCTCTGAGTCGCTGATTCAAGAGTTATCTATGAAGCAAGAAGCCACTTCGTTTACGTAGTGGTATTTCACACATTCTGATGGCAGAAGAACTGTTGTTCCTGTTCATGGTAACGAAAATTTAGGAAGAGGGTTGTTGCTGGAAATATTAAAGCAAATACAGTTAAGTCGAGATGAATTTACAGATTTAGTAAAATAGTGAATTTGTCTTGGCAATTGGTTGGGTCATTAAATGGAATTGGATAGAAAAATAATTATTAGCACAATTTCGCCAACTAAAAGGTTTGAAGTTAATGGAACTGAGAACTAGGAAGGAAAGAACGTTACGATTACGTCGGCTGGTAATGCTATTATTAAGTTGGGATAAAGATGGAAAAAGAAAAGGATATCTTTAGAGGGGAGTAGAAAAAACTTCGTTTTTTTAGAGGTTAGTGGGTAGAAAAGCTTATAAGGTAATACAGTCTTTATTTTGTAAGGTATCAGGGAATGCCTTAAGTCTTCGGATATCCCGCTATGTATCCCAGCTGTGTTTAACACTGGGAATTTTTATTATGATAGAAAGTAAGTCTAAAAGAGTTTGTGTTTATATTGATGGCGCTAATTTTTATGGTGGTTTGACTTCACTTAATAGAAATTTTAGTGATTTAAATTTTGATTTTGAAAATTATATTAAATATTTATGTAAGAATAATGAATTAGTACAAATATATTATTATAATGCATTAGTTAAAAAGAAAATTAATGAAAAAATTTGGGAGAAACAAAATAAACTTTTTAAGAGACTTCACAAGCTAAATAAATTTTGGGTTAAATTATGTACAAGAAAATCTCGGTTGGATATTCTCGGTAAGGAATATTATACAATTAAGGGAGATGATATTTATTTAGCTTTAGATATGATTGAAGATTGTTATAATGATAAATTTGATAAATTAATTTTGATGTCTGGTGATGGGGATTTTATAGAATTATTAAAAAGAGTCAAGAAAAAAGAGAAAGAAGTTGAGGTTTGTTATTTCAAGAATTGTTCCTCAAAGGTTTTATTAAATCAAGCAAATAAAATTCATTTAATTAATAAAAAAATTACGAATAAGTTTTTTTATAGAAAGTAAAGAGAAGTTTGAAGTTGCCGGGAATAGTTAATTATTTGAATAAGCAAGTTTTAGTTTGATTATGGATTTTAATATAATAATTGAAAAAGGGGAGGATGGATATTTATTATCTGAAGTAATTGGAATGCCAGGATGTCGAACTCAAGCTGAGAATATGAATAAACTTCTTGAAAGAACGAAAGATGCTATTTCTCTTTATATGGAAGTAGAGGGAGCGAGTATTAAAGATAATTTTTTAGGGATACAAAAAATAGAGGTTTGATATGACAAAATTACCTCAGCTGACTGCAAACCAACTTATCAAAATTTTACTTAAATTGGGATTTAATATTATAAGATAATCTGGAAGTCATGTATTTTTAAGGGACAAAAATGGTAGGACGACTGTGGTTCCAAATCATCCCGGAGAGAAACTTGATAGAGGATTATTAAATAAAATTTTAAAAAAAGATATACAAATTTCTAGGGATCAATTTTTAAGGTTAATTTAGATAAAAGAATACGACGTCGGGGAGCTGAGAATTAAGAACAGTTAGTTATTTAAATTAGTGATTGTTAATAGAGTTATGGAAGATTTTGAAGAAATGAAAAAGAAAATTGTGAAGATTTTGAAGAAGAATAAGGTAGTTAGGGCTGGGATTTTTGGGAGTTATGCTAGGGGAGAACAAAAGGAAAATAGTGATATAGATATTTTGGTTGAGATAAATGATAAAAAGTTTAGCTTGTTAGACTTAGTGGGTTTGGAAATGGAAATTAAAAGTATTCTTAAAAAAGAAATTGACTTGTTAACATATAAAGGGATTAGTCCTTATTTGAGAGATAGAATTTTAGAGGAAGAGGTAAGGTTAATATGAATGAGGACAAAAAGGATTCTTTGGTTTTTATTAAACATATAAGAGATAGTATTTATGAAGTAGAATCTTTTACTGAAAATGTTTCTGAAAAGCGATTTTTACATGAAAAATTAATACAAAATGCGGTTATTAGAAGTGTTGAAGTTATTGGCGAGGCTGTAAAAAATTTACCAATAGATTTTAGAAAGAAATACATAGAAGTTTCTTGGAGTAAGATAGCTGGGATGAGAGATAAAATAATTCATCATTATTTTGGAGTGGATTTGAATAGAATATGGAATGTTGTTAAGTATGATATTCCAAAGTTAAAAATTCAAATAGAAAATATTCTCAAATTAGAACAAAAGATTTGATGTTGAGAACACAATGCCTACAATTAATACAACTTCGAAGAACGATTACGTCGGTTGGAAGTGTTATCATTAGGTTGGGGTGGAGATTATCAGAAATGTAGCCCATAACCCAAACATTTAAATAGATGTAGCCCACAACTATTGAATGGTACATGTTGAGAAGTTCAAATCAAAAAGTAGAGACTATTATCGGTTGGTTTATAATGTGAGAGTAGGAGAGAAGATAGTTCATAAAACAAAATATTTAGGGAGCAAAATTCCTTCAAAAAATGAATTAGATAGAATTAAAGAAGAATTTCTGATGGGAATGAGTAAAAAACATACAAAATATTTTTCACAAAATGAATTAGAAAAAATTGAAGAAAAAAAAGAATTTCAAAAAAAAGAACTAGAAAAGCTCACTAATCTCGAAAGGAAAAAGAGATTAGAAGAATTTATAATAAGATATACATACGACAGTAGTAAGTTATCTGGTGTGGATGTTACATTAAGACAGACATTTTTAATATTAAAAGAGGGAATTATTCCGGAGGAATTTAAAAATTTAAAGATAACCAAGGAGCTTGAAAATCACGAGAAAGGTTTTTTGATGATTACAAAATATAAAGGGGTTTTTGACTTGAGATTTGTTAAGAATCTTCATAAGATTTTGATGAATGGTGTTGATGATGAAATAGCTGGGAAGCTTAGGAGTGAACTTAAAAGGGATGTTAAAATTGCTGGGACATTTTATGTTCCTCCTAAATGGGACGAGTTAGAGAAAGAATTGAAAAACTTTTTTTTATGGTATAAAGGGAATAGCAGGAAGTTGCATTCGTTAGAACTTGCTTCTTTAGTCCATTTAAAATTAATTTCTATGCAAATTTTTGCTGATGGTAATTCTAGATTGTCAAGACTTCTTATGAATTGGATATTATGGAAAAAGGATTACCCATTGATTGATATTCCTGTAGAAGATTTAGAGAATTATTATAATGCTTTAGATTATTACCAAATAGAAAAAGATGAAAAACTATTTGTTAAATATATTCTGAAGAAATATTTTGAGCAATATTGAGAATGGTGGGACGAATATGCCAACGAAGGGTACAGAACTAAGAACCCTAAGAAGTGGCGAGAACCTCTTTAAGGCTGAGAACTGAGAGTTAAGAGATGGAAGAGGGGACGTGACAATTACGTCGGCTGGTGGAAGTGTTATCATTAGGTTGGGATAAGGTTAATATAGAGAACACGAAAATCTTTATAAATTGAAATTGTTTTATTCATCTACGATAAAATGAGCTATATAAAAAATATTATTATTAAGAAGTGCTTTTTGTTTTTACTTGTTTTTACTTGTGTTTTAGTTTTAGTTAATTTAAATTTTAATAACAAATTTGAAGTTAGTAATAGCGTTGTTGGACAAGAAGTTTTTGGGTTTTCGGAAGGTGTTTCTATTTTTGATAATGACAGTGTGCTTTCTATGCCTCCTGTACAGAATGACGTAAAAATTAAAGAAAGATCTAAGATTTCTTTGGTTCCGGGGATGACTGGTAGGGCTGTCGCAAGTTTAGGAGGTGAGAAGGTAGTTGATGAAGATTATATAGTTGAAGATGAAGATTATACTGTTTATAGAGGACAAATAGTTGCTGGGCAACCTGTAAGATGGGTGGCGGTTATGAATAAAACGGATAGTTTAAGCAATCTAGAAGTGAAAGTCCCAAAAGGTGCTAAAGGAATTACTATATTGAAAGATAGCAAAGAAATAGAAGATGCGATTGAAGATGTTAAAGATAAAAATTTCAATATTACAGAAGAAAGTCTTGAAGATTTATTTGAGGAAGGAGAGTGGGAGCCGGTTGTTGAATCTAGAGGAGGAATAATTGGGAGAATTCAATCTGCTTTCAGTATAACTGGAAATGTTATTGGGGAAAAGAGGGCAATTGATGATGGGGAATTAAGTGTTAAGAATGATGAGGTTTTTGTGGATTTTGATGGTGATATTAAGGAGGAGATTGTTGCAGTAAGTTATGTTACTTCTGCTCCAGAATACGAGGCGGTAGATGTAGAGGATGGAAAAGTCGTTGTAATTTCTGCGGCTGAAGAATTAGGATATACCGATGTTTTGGCTTCTGCAACTTTTGATACTCAAATTGAAGGCTTAGAAAATGCTAGGAATATTAGAGTAGTTTGGCACGAAAATAAAAATTTAATTGATGAAATGAATTTATTGGGAGAACAAGAGTTTGAATTTTCATTAGAGAATTTTTTGGATGCTGGTTTGTTTACAAATATTGCAATAGCTACTAAAGATATAAGTAAAGCGGATATTATAGAAAATTTGGTTGATTTTGTTGCTAATGATACTGATGGAGATGGATATATTGATTATGTAGAATGGGTAGTACCACATTTATCTGAGCAGAGTTATGAGCTTATTATTGAAATAGTTGATGCTGAGCATTTAAACGAAGATAGAGAGATACTCGGAAATGTTTATGAAGAACTACAGACGTTAGATAATATTACTTATGAGATTCCTGAGGGTGATTTTTTGAGAGTCTATTTCGAAATTAATTTAAGTTATGGTAATGATATTACAATTTATGCTGATGCTGATGAGGGGGTGATGGTTGAAGCTTATGAGGTTGATTCGGAGGAGATTTTGTTTACTTTTACGAATATAACTGACTTTGAAAGAAATAGGATTATGTTTGAGGACATGGGTGAAGAGTGGGAACAAGATACCTTTGATTTGAGAAGTGTAGGGGGAACTGTTATTTATGATTGGGTTGTGGATCCATGTACTAATAATTATGATTGTCTTTTACCTAGTCAATATTGTTCTAGTTCAAGTTGTGGAACAGTAGATGCAGGTACTTGCGTTCAAGTTAGTGGTTGTAAAACAAGAGGTTCCTTAGGTGGTTGTACTCAAGTATGGTCCACTACTGACTGGAATAATATCTGTCCCCAACGATGGGAATGTGCTTCTGATAAGTGTGATTCTTTATATCGTAACGGTGATTGTACTGGGACTGGTTATGCTTGTCAAGGATTGAGATATAATTGTGCTTCTGGTAAATATTGTACATCGGGCAATGGCTGTCATTCCTCTGGTTATTGTGATACTACTGATTATTGTTCGGGTGACGGTTGGTATACTGCTAAAAATTGTAATGGTGCGGGGAGTTGTAGTAGCGGTTCTGGTTTTACTTCTTGTCCTGATGCTTATTGTACTGGTAGTGGTGATAGTTATACTCAGTGGACTGATTCAACTTGTAGCAGTGCTAGTTGCACTACTCGGACTTCTAGTGGTTGTGGTGTTTATACTTGCAATGGCGGTGGTTCTTCGGGAAGTGCTTGCGATACTAATTGTGTTACTAATAATGATGCTTATTGCATAAGTAGTTATCATTGTTATAGTGGTGATAATCTTTGTTATACTGATGCTAATGGTGGCGCTTGTGATCTTGATAGTGAATGTACTAGTGGTCGTTGTGATAGTACCTGCCAGGCTAAGTTAGCTGATGGTAATACTTGTGATGAGACTAGTGATTGCACGAGTGGATATTGTGATAATGATGGAGTTGGATTGGCGGATGATCTTAAGTGTTTTACTCCCTACAATACATATTTTGATGGACAAGAAACAAGTTATTGTGAGATTTCTACTGGTTCTGGAACGGCAAATTGTGATGAAAGACTTGGGAATGCTTGTGCTGATACTGCAACTGAAACTGTTAGTTGGGCCCAAAGTACTGTAGCTGATGAAAAATGTTCTAGTGTTTGTGCAGATTCAACTTGTGATGCGACTTGTTGTGAAAGTGCGGCTTCTAGTGCTACTGTTGAGAATGCTGAATCTTGTACTGATGCTAAGTGTACTGGTACTTGTTCTGGAGCTAATTGTTTAGTACAAATTAATAATGGTTATACTGATTGTGATGTTGATGGTGTTTGTTTGAGTGGAGATTGTTTCCAGGTTAATGCAGCAAGTGCTGATTCCAATGCGTGTGATACTAGTAGTGGAGCAATTTGTGATGGAAATCAGGATTCTGATATGTGTGTTACAACAGGTGGTTGTGTATACGATTCTAATTATGATGGAACAATAGTTACGGGAGAATATGTTGCTAATGGAGCCGTTACGGAAGATGTTGATAATGATGGTGATTTGGATTATTGCAGCTCGGGTGTTTGGATCGATTGTTATAATGATAATCATTGTAATACAGCGAATAGTTATTATTGTTCATTGAGTGATTGTGTTATTGATTTGTGTGTTAAAAGTTCTGATTGTCCTAGAGGAAAATATTGTTCAGATGGTTATTGTGTATCTGATACGACAAATCCTACGGTTGCCTTTGTCCCTCCAACTTTAGCTGATGAAGGGAAAGAATTAACGACCTCGTACTTTTTTAATACAAGTATTTGGGATAGTACTTTAGAGAATATTATCATTGATTGGAATGGGACGAATTCTACGATTTATATGGCTAATGATGATGGTTTAATTTTGGCTATGGATTTTGATAGTGATAGTGATTATTTAGATTGGAGTGGCGAAGATAATGATGGAACATGTGTTGGAGATGCCTGCCCAACTTATTCTAGTAGTGGAAAAGTTGGTGGTGCTATGATGTTTGGTGGAATTAATGATAATATTAGTGTTTCTTATGATTCAAGTCTTAATGTTAACGAATTTAGTGTTTCTGCTTGGGTGAAAGCGGATGCAGTTCCTACGGGAGAACATGGTATTTTTGGGACAAGGTTTGGAGGTGATTATACTTTCGATATGAAAGCAACGGCCACAAATATTCACGGGGATATTGGTGATGGAACCGCGTGGATTGATAATACTGCTGATTGTTCTTTGATTTTGGATACTACTAATTGGCATCATATTGTTTATACTGTTGATAGCGATGGCTATTCTATTTATGTTGATAATTATCTTTGTAATTCGGAAAATTTTACTAGTGGTACTCCTCTTTTAATGCAAAGTGGTCAGACAATGAAGATTGGTGCTTGTTCGGCTGGCGAATATTTTAATGGTTCTATTGATGAGGTTCGTGTTTTTAATAAGGCTTTAGATGCTGATGAGGTTTCTGCTCTATATAAGAATAAGTTAAGAGAGCCGACTACTAGTAATTATTGTTTTAGGGAAGGATTTTGTAATGATACTTTTAAGGATGTCGGGAATACAAATGGTTTAGTTTTGGGGATAAGTTTTGATGATTCTAGTGATTTTTCTGATTGGAGCGGTGAAGGAAATGATGGGACAAATACTGGTTCTACTTGGAAAGCTAAGGGGAGAGTTGGGGGTGCGAGAAGTTTTGATGGGAGTAATGATTATATAACAGTTTCAAGAGATAGTTCTTTAGAACCTGCTGAATTTACCTTATCCGCCTGGATAAATATTAATCAAAATACTGCTTATAATGTTCTTTTTTCAAAGGATTATACGTCACATGTATCACCTTATTATTCATATCATTTTCGTACTTATGATAATGGAATGTATTTTGGTCTTAATGATGGATCTAGTCATAATGGAATCACTTCTGCTACTGGCCCACTTCCTATAAATAAATGGATACATGTTGTTGCAACTCATAAAAGTGGAGAGCAAAAAATCTATGTGGATGGTGCAGAGGTTGGATCTAATACCGTTACTGGTACTCCAAGTTACTATGCTACTGATTTATTAATTGGAAAAGCTAGAAATTTTGTAGGATATTTTGATGGAGAGATGGATGAAGCTCGTATTTATAATCGTTCCTTGTCTGCTGATGAGATATTTAATTTATATAAAGGTTCTGCATACTTATTTGATAATTATAATTATTCAGATGATGGTGATTTAGGGACTGTAGAATATAATATTAATTTTAACGAGCCAAATTCTTTTAATGATTTGTCTAGTAATGATTATACTTCTACGAATTATGGAACAATATGGAATAAAAATGGGTTTGTTAATGGTGGGAGGAGTTTTGATGGGACTGATGATTATATTTCTATCCCTGCGGCTGCTGGGAATTATGGAACTGGAGATTTTGGGGTGTCTTTCTGGTTTAATGTTAATAGTCTTGATACATCTGAGATTGATCAATTAGTGTGTAAAAGGAATAGCACTGCAAATTCATTTGAAGTGCAGATTCAAACAAATGGTTATCTTAGAGGTTATATGAAGACGCCCACAGGGGATATTACTTTTGAGAGTCTTGATAGTCTTGATGCAGGTCGATGGTATCATGCTTTAATGACTAGGGTGAGCGGTGTTGCTTATTTGTATCTTGATGGTACGTTTCAGAGTTCTGCTAGTGCTAGTGGTAATGTCGATAGTTCTGCAGGAATTAGTTTTGGTAGGGATGTTGAGAATGGGCTTGAGCATTTTGGTGGTAGAATGGATGAGGTTAAGATTTTTAGCACAGGTCTTTCTGCGTCAGATGTAGAAACTTTGTATAACAATAGTCTTCTTGCTAGGGATACTTTATTTTTGGAGGTTAATAAGACTAATTTGACTCTTGGTGGATATTCTTATAATGTTTATGTTGATGATGAGGCCGATTATAGTGCGGCTGAAACTGAAAGAGATGTTTGGATTGCTGAGTGTGCGGTTAATAGTGATTGTTCAAGTGGATGGTATTGTAGTAGTGCTGGTATTTGTGTTGATATTGATGACCCATCTAGTTATAGATTTGAGCTTGAGAATAGTACTGGGTCTAAAATTGCGTTTGTCGACGATAAGGGTGATATGTATTTGAAGGGAACTGTGTCTGTGAGTCAGGGTTCTTTATCTCCACCAACTGGTTCTTTTATTATTAAAAATAATGCTGATGTTACGGTTGGTTATTTTGACAATAGTGGTAATTTAAAGTTAGCTGGAACTGTCGATGTGAATTCAGATTTGAGTGGTTTCGGGACAAAGATGGAATTTAGAAATTCTAGTGATAATTTGGTTGCGTTTTTTGATAGTAGTGGAAATTTGAAGTTGCAGGGTGGATATCTTGAGAGTTATACGTTTTAAGAGGTAGGTGATAGAATTTTAAGAAATAAAAAAACAATAGAGGTTGAATTTTAAGAAATAAAAAAGAGTTAAGTGTGTTGTACAATATAGTATATTAGAGCATATAGGTTTAAGAAATAAAAAAACACTTTCTTAATTGAAGGTGTTTTTTAAGGGAATATTTTTGTTTAAAAAAGAAGCACCACATTGTCAAGAGGTGGTGCTATATAGAATCCTTTGGACATCAATAATAATATCATTGAGATGTAATTCTTGGTTTATTCCCAATATTAATAGTTCTAATTACTGTATTGTCCGAAGTTTGAATAACAGAAGCAGTAGTATTTGAATAATCTGTTACATATATACATTCCCCATCAAATGTTCTTGTTAACTTCCATGGAGAATTAACAACGTCAATAGTCTCAATTACTGTATTGTCCGAAGTTTGAATAACAGATACACTATTATTATAGAAATTTGCTACATATACATATTCCCCATTGGGTGTTATTATAATACCCCACGGATATCCACCAACATCAATCATTTTAACTTCAGTATTATTTGAAGTTTGAATAACGTCAATAACTCCATTATGGGAATTTGTTACATATACATATTCCCCATTGGGTGTTTCTACGAGATTCCACGGATATCCACCAACGTCAATAGTCTCAATTACTGTATTGTTCGAAGTTTGAATAACAGATACACTACGATTGCGGTAATCTGCTATATATTCATATTCCCCATCAGGAGTCATTATAAGATTCCATGGATTGTTTTTGGCATCGACAATTTCAATTATTGTATTATTTAAAGTTTGTATAATACAATAATTACCATAGTAATCTGTTACATATACATATTCCCCATTAGGAGTTATCATAAGATTCCATGGAGAATTAACAACATCAATAATTTCAATTATTGTATTGTCCGAAGTTTGAATAACAGATACACTATTGTTATGATAATCTGCTACATATACATATTCCTCATTGGGATTTGTTGCTATATCTTGTGGATATCCACCAACATCAATAATTTCAATTATTGTATTGTCCGAAGTTTGAATAACAGATACACTATTGTTATGATAATCTGCTACATATACATACTTTCCTTTAGAGGTATCTTCACTAGATGTTGTTATTGCTTCCAAGCATGTACACCCGGCAAATAAAACCATTGTCATAATAAAGATAGCTGTAAATATTAATTTTTTCATAATCTTTTCCTTTCCTGATCCATTAGTGGATCGTTTAATTTGATAAGTCTTCCATACGGATGACTTCGATACTTGATTATTTACTTTTTTATTTTTCATAGCATTCCTCCTTAAATTAATGCTTATCCAAAAAATCAAAGATTTTCTTATTTTGGATTTTTATTTTGAATCACATATTTCAGTGATATTTAATATATATTTGTATGAAAATACCTATATAGTAGATATTTCAGTGATATAATTTGGGTAAAATCATAGTAATTACTATAAAAACATTCTTCGGAAATTACCTTTTTCATGAAATTTTTAGTTTTTCATGAGGTATTTCGCGTCTTTTCCACATTATTTCTTGAGGGTCTTTGAAGCTAATAATTCTTGTTGAATTATTTGCTTGTTATCGCTTGGTTTATATGTATATGTTATTGTGGATTTTTTGTTTTTTGTTAGTTTTTTTGAGTATGAATTGGTTGAGTAATTTTATTGATTTTTTTTATTGATTCAATTTTATGATAAATTACAAAAGGATAAAGTATATTTAAATCTTCCTATTTGTAATTCCTATATAGTGACGATCCAATATTAATTTTATTATAAGTTAATTTTAAATAAAATGATTGTTTGGTTAAATTATGGTGATGAAAAATATTTTGGAAAAACAACTTAAATTATTACCTGAAGCAATACATAGAACAGCATTAAAAAATCAAGGATTTGTCTTCGTTAAAGAAGATGGAACTTAAAAAATAAACAATAAAGCTTAAATAGGGTATATAGTACCTTAATACTATGGTAAATTATACCTTAAAACAAAAGATTATAAAATTCTTGATTGAAAACAAGGATTCTAAACATTCTATAAGAGAGATTTCTCAGAAATTAAAAGCAGACTATAAAAACACCTCACAAGCACTGTCTAAGATAAACCCAAGAACACATTCTAAAATTAAACAAGGAAACTCATATATTATAGATTTTAGTCCAGATAATAATATTGAGATCCTGTCTGTAGAGAAAAAAAGAACTGAAGATTTCTTCTCAAAGAACTTAAAGTTAAAAGTTTTGAAAAAATATATACAAGAATTAAATTATCCTTTCTTGGTTGTAT
>Ga0208647_1000225_pt1 | contig 20139 bp, 17 predicted proteins | sample AntAceMetag02UKA_FD_184765 | JGI IMG/M metagenome (GOLD analysis project Ga0208647, IMG submission 184765) | Saline lake microbial communities from Ace Lake, Antarctica - Antarctic Ace Lake Metagenome 02UKA (SPAdes) (version 2) | ecosystem: Environmental > Aquatic > Non-marine Saline and... | reverse complement strand
ACAAGTATTCCTGTTGAGGGATCTGGTATTTATAAATTTATTTTGAAAGCAAGAGAATTTGGTGAAATTAAATTTAATGAAGTTGCTTCTATTCCTATTGAAATAGAAATAAATTTTGAAAAATAAAAATACAATAATTAAATTTATTGATAAAATTTCAAAAAAGAGTATTCTAATATATAGATAAGTGTATTCGTTATTTGATTAATCTATAAATCTATCATTGTGTAGAGTGGAGGTGGTACATGCCAACCGGAATAATTTGTGAAAAATGTGGAACAATATTAAAAAACAGCGCTATAAATTGTCCTGTTTGCGGGAAAGAAGTTGTCAAAAAAGCCGGATTTTTAGAAGATTATCCTGAAAATCCACAGGATTTTCATAAATGGGTTAATAAAATGTATGGAAATTCTGCGCCATCAAAAACAATATAATCTGCCTTTTTGAGTAGTAAGGACCCTTATTTTGGGTCCTTTGTTTATTTTACTGGTTATTTGATAACAGTGAAGATTGTTTTTTTACTATGTTTAATAACTTGACAAATAATTCAATTCGTGTATTATATAGAGAAGATGGTGCTGGGTCATACTGGTGCACAGATGTACCCAACTGGTCACCCAAAAAAGAGGGTCTCCGCCAAAATACCCCGCCATTGAAAGAGTTGTTCGTTTAATATAGAAGAATGTTTCCGTTTGAGATTGGTTGCCCCTAATGCGGGTTGGCCCAATACTTTGAGGGAAAGACAGCCTAGCCATTTTTTGAGAGCTAGGAGGAAGATTCTTCAAAACAGTTTATGGTCTTGGTCATGATAGGTATCTCTCTGACGAGAAAGTCCGTTGAGATTATAAACTGAAAAACCGCTATTTGCGGATTGAGCCGGGCGTTTGAATTTTCAAATACGCCGGGCTCTTTTTTTTTGTTTATTTTGTGTTTCAACATTCTAATTGGTTGGGGTGTTTATAATTTATGCTATAATAACCGAATGAAACAATCAGAAGCTTTAAATATTTTAAAAATGGGGAAAAATGTGTTTTTAACTGGTCCGGCTGGATCGGGTAAAACATATTTATTAAATCAATACATTAATTTTTTGAAATCAAAATCTGTACCGGTGGGAGTAACTGCTTCTACAGGAATTGCCGCTACTCATATGAACGGAGTGACTATTCATTCTTGGTCTGGTTTAGGAATTAAAGATAGATTATCAGTTTTGGATGTTGAATCACTTTTAGAAAAATCCTATTTAAAGAGAAGATTTAAATATTCACAGGTTTTAATTATTGATGAAATTTCAATGCTTCATTCTTTTCAATTAGATGCTATTGATATAATTTGTCGAGCTTTCAAACACAACGATGAACCTTTTGGTGGAATGCAAATAATTCTATGTGGAGATTTTTTCCAATTACCTCCAATTAATAAAACAGGAGGAGAAACTAACTTTGCTTATAAATCAGATATTTGGAAAAATATGAATTTAAATATTTGTTATTTGGAAGAACAATATCGTCAAACTGAAGGGGATTCTTTATTAAAGATTTTAAATGAAATTAGAGATAATGGGGTCGGAGAACAAACTTGGGAATTATTAAGACAAAGACAAAACTACGAAAAATTTAAATTTACTCCAACAAAATTATATACTCATAATTGTGATGTAGATTCTTTAAATTTTCAAGAACTAGAAAAAATTGATGCTCACCCAGTTGTATACAGAATGAAAAATACAGGAGCAAAAAGATTAGTAGATTCTCTAAAAAAATCTTGCTTAGCTCATGAAGAATTACATTTAAAAAAAGGAGCAGCAGTCATGTTCATAAAAAATAATTTTGAAAAAGGTTATGTGAATGGAACTTTAGGGACAGTTATTGATTTTAATGAAGGAAAACCTGTGGTAGAGACATATTCAGGTAAAGAAATTTTGGTGGAAGATGAATATTGGCATATTGAAGAAGAAGGAAAACAAAAAGCTCGAATTACACAAGTTCCTTTACGTTTAGCTTGGGCTATAACCGTTCATAAGAGCCAGGGAATGAGTCTTGATGTAGCTGAAATTGACCTCTCAAAGTCTTTCGTGGCTGGGATGGGTTATGTTGCATTATCACGGGTTAGATCTTTAGAAGGGTTATATTTGAAAGGAATCAATAATAATGCTTTAATGGTAAATGATGAAATTCTTGAGTTTGATTTAGAATTAAAAAAAGAATCAGAAAGAGCAGTTTTTCGTCTAAATGCTGAAAATAAAACTGAGGAGATTCAAGAAGAATTTGTAGAAGCTTCTGCTGTAGAAAATTTTATAGAAGAAAAGATTTCCACTTATGATATTACCAAGGAAATGATTGCTCAAGAAATGATGTTGGAAGATATTGCTCGTGAAAGAAATTTGACTGTTTCTACTATTGTGAATCATTTGGAAAAGTTGCTAGAAGAAAAAGGAGAAGGACGGGTTAATTTTGAATATATAAAAAATGATATTGAAAATTTCGATATTATTCTAGATGCCTGGAAAAAAGTTAAAGGTAACAAGTTAGCTCCTATTAAAAAAGCCCTTCCTCAAAATATTTCATGGGAAGAAATCCGACTAGTTAAACTATTTGTATAGAAAAAATAAGAAAAATTTGATAAGATAAGATTAATTAAATATTGGGTCTATAGTTTAGTTGGTAAAACAGCGGTCTCCAAAACCGCCGTCCGAGGTTCGAGTCCTCGTGGACCCGCAATAGAATACTTTAAGTCAAAGCGCTAGCTTTGATTTTTAGTATTCTACGGGTCCACGAGGACTCGAAAGACGGAGGCGCGAAGCCGACTTTTGAGCTTGCGAAAAAGTCGTAGCCGAGTCGGGGTCGCGAAATTTTACGAAGCAAAATATTTGTGACCGAGTCCTCTCAATTGACAAATAAAATATTTCTAATCGAATTTTTATCACTCATCAACAAAAAACGATTGATTTTTATTGATTTTTAGATATAATAGTCTCCATACTTAATAAATAGAAAATGGGAGGTAGAAAGTAGAAGGTAGAAAATTTGCAAAGCAAATTTTCTCTATCAACTACAAACTACTCACTACAAACTAAATCATTATGTCACAAGATAGATTAATCAAATTAGCTTGCCAAAAATGTAAAAGAATTAATTACTGGTCAAGCAAAAATAAAAAACTAGTTATTGATAAAATTGAAATCAAGAAGTATTGTAAATGGTGTAGAAAGCACACAGTACACAAAGAAGTTAAGAAATAAAAAAAAATAAAAATTCCATCGACTCATTTTATGAACCGATGGAATTTTTAATTAGTCTCACTTTTAGTAGTTGGGCTATCAAAAGATAACAAAACAAAAACTTGTTTTTATATAATGGAATTAAGTGAATAGTACCAAGTAAGTAATGATGTAAAGCGTAATTATAAAATATAAGTTAGTTGTATTGCCTTAAAAAGAATCAACTACAATATAATTTTTTTCATTATTTTTTTCAATTTCCATATTCGAAAAATTTCCTTTTTCGCTTCGCCATTCATTTGAAAATCCCCAATCATTCCATTTCCAAACTGCTACATAATTTCCGCTACATTTTGGTTTTTCTAAATAGTCTCCTTCAATCACAATTAAATCATTTTTACCATTATTATCTATATCAGCAATTTTAAATTCACAATTTGGTCTAGTAAGATTTGAAGATCCCCATATTTGCTTTATTGTATCGTCGATTAAATTAAAAATAAAAAAATGGTTTTTTATACTCATATCATTTTCTTCAATCCAAAAAGGTTTTGATGTATCAAAGTTACCTGATTTCCAAAGAGATAAATTTATATCTATAATTTTGTCATTATTTGAGTCAGCAAGAACAAAATTATCTATCCACCAATCATTTGGGGACTGCCAAATTGTTTTTAGATTTTCTGTAATAATTAATTTTCCCTTTTCCAAAATATAATTTTCCAAAATTGAATTATTATTTAAGTCCTCTTGTTCTTGTTTAGAAAAAACACCCTTATTTTTTGGAATTACTGTATAAATCTCGGCCCTTGATTCTTTTTCAAAATTACTATCATTATTATTCCATGAATATATATCTTGGTGCTCTAATGAAAATTTTAATCTTAATAAAATTTTATTTGCTTCAGTTTTATTTGCTATTCTTGGTTGAGCTAAATTTTCCATAAATACAGGTAAGAGAGAGATTTTGGTAATTTCACTCTTGCTAAAATATATCTTAATTACTAGACCTTCTTTGGTTTCTTGCGATTGTGGTTGGTCAAAAATAAAATTTCCTAAGCTATAAAAAATATACTTACCTTTGTATTTTTCCATTGTTTGTACAACATGTGGGTGATGTCCGATAATTAAATCAGCCCCTGCATCGATGGCTGCATGAGCAAAGTTTATTTGTGATTTGTTTGGGTCCTCATCATATTCAATCCCTGAGTGCATAGAGATAATAACGAAATCAACTTTCTGTTTTGCTTCTTTTACAGCAGAGGTCATTTTATCTATTTCCATAAACGCTGTTCCTGAACGATTTTCACTAGCTTTATATGAAGCGGGAACAACATCTTTATCATTATAGGCAAGAAAAGCAAATTTTATTCCTTTTGTTTCAGTATAAACTGGTTGGTATGCTTCCTGCTCATTTTTCCCTGCTCCAACATATTGTAACCCAATTTTATTAAGGTAATTAAAGGTGTCTTTAAGTCCTTGTTCTCCAAAATTTGGGGTATGGTTGTTTGCTAAAGATAAAATTGAAAAATTAGCTTTTTTTAGTGCTTTTTCAATACCTGGATTTGATCTAAATATCATTTCAAAATCGGGAATTTCAACTCCTTCTGTAATTGGAGTTTCCAAGTTTCCAAAAACTAAATCTGCGCTTTTTAGAAAATCTTGGATTTTTAAAAATGGATAATTAATGTCATTTTGTTTTTTTACTATTCTTTCCACTCCACGTGAAAAGGAAATATCACCAACAGCAACTAAAGAAACTTCCTCATTTGATTGAAAAAGTTTCTTTTTTTGTGTTAGAAAATTTAAAATTTCTTTTTTACTTTGTGTTTGGTTTTCTAAAATCTCTAAATTTCTAAAATGATGTAAATATAAAATGTTACTTAAATATAAAATTATAAGAGTAAAAATAGAGATTATAGTTAGATATGTAATTTTTTTCTTCATTCATTTTATTTAGTTATAAACAAATTAGTCCATTCAGGTAATAGTGGAGCTTGATCAGAGTTTAACAATTCACGCCATTTTCTATCAGTTAATCTGTCTGACATTGGCCAAGTAAATTCATAATAGGAGTAAACTCCACCTTTAGCAATTCTTAATTTACCATCAATTGGCACTGCAACGTAAATATCGAAAATTTTTCCAATACCTTCTTGTAATACTTGACCATTAGGGTCAGTAGCTACATCAGTTACAATGGCAGCTGGATTTTCATTTAAATAATTTCTTGGATCAGTTGATTCTTTGAATGCAGGTTCATCTTTGTTAACTTCAAGCCAGAAATGTTCTAATTGTCCACCATATGAACGAATAAGCTCATATTCATCATCAGTTATTTTTTCATTATTTAATTCTTTTTCTGAAATTGTTTTAAGTGATATTGCAAGTTTTTCCATTTTACTAAGATTATCTCTCATAGTAATAGTTAACAATTCACGCTCATCTAGACCCTCACTTGTCATTTTTAAAAGTGAAGCTAATCGTGCATAAACATAAGGATTTGGTTCAACATACCCTCTATCATCTACTTCTGGGTGACCACCTCCACCCATTTCAGCATAAACTTGTTTAGCATAGAGAATTGTGTCGTGTTTTAATTCAGTCCAACTACCTAAAAATGTATTAAGTTCTTTTCTCACCCAAGCGTCGTTTTGCATGAACGTTGGATAACCACTTGATTTTATGTTAATAAGTGGTTTAAGTTGATATAACCAACCCCAATACAAATTTTGTGTCCAATTTTTGATTGGCAGTTCAGAAAGATATGTTTGCATTTTAGACATATTATCTAAATATTTGTCATATTTTGTTTCTCCCATCTGAGTAAGGATATTCAAGGCTTCTTTTGATCCCATAGCTGATGGAATGTCCAATCCTTTTGGTAACATCCTACCAGGAGTTTCTCGATCAATTAATTTTTGAAATATAGCAGCATCAATTGTAAATCTTTGTCCCATATATCGGAAACCTTTAATTTCTTTCTCTCTATCTGGTTGTATTGACGCATCAAAAATCGGGATTGAATTTATTTGTGGTGACTCAAGAGTTTCTGTTGCTTTTACAAAAGCAGTAAATTTGTTTTGGTCACTTAATATCATTTGAACGGTTGCATTTTGACCGTAGATTTTTTCAACCAAATCTTTAAATTGATAGTAAGTTATATCATCACTTTTACCAACAAAAAAATTAATTGGTTCATAAATTTTATTCCAACTTGTTTGATTAGCATCTTTATTCAAAGATAGTGTGATTAAAATTCCCGATTTAATTTCATCATCATTCTTAAGACGAAAAGTTAATCTGCTATACCACATCATTGATTTGAAATATGCTTTCAATTGGTCTGTTTTGTCATAATGTCCTCTAGGTATATATTGCGAATAGTCTTCTTTTAAAGAATCTAGAACATTTATATTATTATCACCATTCATAACGGGTGAAATGGCAATATCTTTGTGTGCATTGATTAATGTGAGTTCTTGTTCGACTTCTTCTTTAACTACAAGCGGAATATCTATTGATAAGTCTAAAAGTTTACTACCAACAGCAAAAAATCCAAGGTTTCTTTTTGCGGCATTTTCCCAATCTGTACCTTTTAGATTGTTATACTGTTCTAATGCATTAGAAAGCATACTTGCATTAAGTTGCTTTAATTCTGTTGTAAGTTTTTGTTCTTCTAACTGCTTAAGTAAAAAATCAAAAACTAAATGGTAATTGTGAAGTAATGAATCGGTAGTAATGAAATTCGGTGTATAACTATATCTGTTTGACTCATAAAGAGAAAAAAATTCATTATTATAAGAAGGTCTAACCACAAAAGCATTTTTAACAAGTAAATTTTTTGCATTATCAGAAAAATTAAAATCAGCTGCATTCGTAATATTACTTAAATCTTGACTAACAGAATAGGCTGGAACTTTTGGATTAATATTTATTGGTAATTCTTCATAAATAGCAAATATAGAAGCAAATGCAACAGTGGGTTTATAAATATTTTCTGTAGTCTTTTTTATGATTTCCTGATTAGATTTTGGTAATATTGAATAAATAGTTAACGTGATAATAGTAATAGTGATTGTAACACCTGAAATAATCCAGAATTTTTTCTTGGAATTTGGTTCTTGTATAATGGGCGGTACTTGAAAATTCTCTGGTTTAGGTTGATTGAGATTTTGATCGTTCATATTTTTTATTTTCTTGACTAAAAATTTAGCCATTAGGGAAAATTAAATTACTTTTAATAACACTAATAATTTATATATATAATATCTTTATTTATTGTTTTTAACAACGTTATTTATGCGATTAAAAAATAAAAACTATTTAAAATTTGAAAATTCCATCGACTCATTTTATGAACCGATGGAATTTTTAATTTAATATATTAAATATAGACTAAAACTAGTTCAGTTAACTGAACTAATTTATTAAGTAATAATTTTTTGATTTTTGAGATTTGATTTTCTATTTTGTCCGCCCGGAAGGATTCGAACCTTCGACCTACCGGTTAAGAGCCGGTTGCTCTACCAACTGAGCTACAAGCGGGAGTGTGTGCCCAGGGCGGGAGTCGAACCCGCATCCGCATAACGGACAGCATTTTAAGTGCTGCGTGTATACCAATTCCACCACCTGGGCATGTATTTACTTTTTTTCTATAAAATTTTTAACGAACTCTTATTAAATTTTTGTATACCAACCTGCCTGCCCACGCCTGCCGGCGCGCAGGGGTAGGCAGGTTCCACCACCTGGGCATTTACTTTGTTTATTTTATACTATTTTTAAAATTACTCAACTCTTTTTTTGAGGCCTGGGCGGATCGGTCACTCTCGTGGATATTTTATTTCGCAAGCTCATAAAATATCTCACTCCCTCGACCCCACTCGGCGCTCGTCTCTTCCGCTTTGCTCCAGAGACGACTTCGTGCGCCTCGGTGCGATTCCCGCACATGCTACAAAAACATACTCCACAAACACTATCGTGTTTGTTCCATTGTTTTTGAGGCCTGGGCGGGAATCGCACCCGCGCATGTCGGTTTTGCAAACCGAAGCGTTTCTACTTCGCCACCAGGCCTTTTTTAGATTCAATATAGTTTACAAATCCTGAGACAATTCGTCAATTCGTTGGCGATTTTTTTCTCCTAAATCTACTTCAAAATCTAAGAAGGGGATTGATCTCATTTCTAATTTTTTCTTTAAATAACTACGAACATCCTTTCTCCTTCTTTTTACAAAATTTAAAGCTGATTCTTCTCCTGATTCTGGTAAAACAGAAATAAATATAGTGGCTTTTTTTAAATCCTTTGAAACATTCGCACCAGTTACTGTGATTAAAGAGGTTCCATTAGATTCTCTCTCTAAAAATTGAGCTACAATATTTCGAATGTTATCTTTTACTTTATTTTGTCTTAAAGTCATAAATTTAGTTTTGAGTTTTTAGTTTATAGAGTTAAATTTCTTCACAATTTAACTATCAACTATAATCTATCAACTATAAGCTACTTTGTTACCATCTCAAAGGCTTCTATATAATCTCCAATAACAATATCTGCTTTGGATTTAATTCCAATTCCAAATTTTTCACCTTCCTTAACTTCATCAACTTGGATTTTTTGGCTTTGCAGATTTGAAATTATTCCTGTTCCTATTTCAAAATCTCTTCGCATTATTTTGATCTCTAAACCAAGTTTAATTTTTCCTTCTTTAACTTCTCCTCCTAAAATTTGTTCACCTTTATCTTTATTGAACAAAGCTAAGATTTTAGCTCTACCAGTTTTTTCTTCTACCTTTATTGTAGGAATCATCTCTATAATATTTTCTTCTAACCATTCTGTTAGTTTGTAAATGATATCAAAAGAAGCCAATTTAACATCTAATTGCTCGGCTAAATTTGTCATAGTCTGGCTTATTTTTGTGTTAAATCCAACAATTAAACTATTTGAATTATTTCTCGCCATCTTAATATCATTTTCAGTGATGTCTCCCACTCCTTCAGAAATCACTTTTATAATTACTCTATCAGTATCTATTTTGGTGAGCTCTTTTTTTATAGCTTCTATAGTACCAAAAACATCAGCTTTGATTATTAAAAATATTTCAACAGCTTCTGCGCTATTTTTTGCATTATCTACTATTACATTATTAGAACAAGAAACACATTCATCATTTAAATTTTCTCCAGCTTCTTTTTTAGAAGAATAAGTTTTAAAAGGTAAACCAGCATCAGGAACTTCACAACAACCAACTATTTTTACAGGACTTGAGAAAATAGCTTGGTTTATAGGATTCCCTTGAAAATCTTCTAATCTTCTAACTGGGCTAATTTTATTATTAACTACCAAAAAATCACCTTGTTTTAAAGTTCCGTTTTTTATGATAGCAGTAGTGTTAACTCCTTTTTGAGAATCCATTTTTGATTCTAAAATAAATCCTTCAGCTGATAGGGAAGTATCTCCTTTATATTCTTCGATTTCAGTAATTAATAACATCATATCTAAGAGTTCAGGAATACCTTCTCCACTTTTAGCTGAGATAGGGACAAAAGGAATATCTCCTCCAGAGCCCTCCAAATAAATTTCTTTTTCAATTAATTCGTTTTTTACTTTATCAATATTAGCATTAGGTTTATCAATTTTATTAATAGCTACTATAAAAGGAATTCCTGCTTCTATAATACTTTTGTGAGCTTCAACGGTTTGAGGTTTTACCCCGTCTTCTGCTGAAATTATTAAAATAGCTATATCAGCAATATTAGCTCCTCGTGATCTCATGGCTGAAAAAGCTGCATGACCAGGAGTATCTATAAAAGTAATTCTTTTGTCTTCTTTTTTAGAATCTTTGTGGATTACTTCATAGGCTGATACATGTTGAGTAATACTACCAGCTTCATTGGCTACGATATTAGTTTTTCTTATATAATCTAAAAGAGTTGATTTCCCATGATCAATATGACCCATAACTACAATTACTGGAGATCTTTCTATTATATTTGTTTTTTCTTGCTGTTTAGGCATATTTTTTAATTATTTTTAGCTTTATTCAAAACGCTAGTTTCTTCTTCAGATAGTTTATATTTAGATTCCCATTCTACTATTGGTTTTGTAAAAACAGAAACCTTTTCTCTTGAATATAAACTAGAAACAATTACTCCGTCACCATTTTTATTTAAAAGAGTAAATGCGAAGCTTTGATCTCCCCCCATCCCATCGTCTTTGAATGGATTAAATCTTTCTACTTCTATATTTTGAATAGTTTTATTTAATCTTTTTTCAATGACTCCAAAATTATGTTGAGCTTTTTTCTCAAAATCCCAACATTCGTTAAATCTTTTTTCAACATCTTGGAATTTTTTAATTATAGGCTCTCTGTCTTTTAAGACCTTAATATCACGAGTCCTTCTTTCAATACTAATAATCCATATTATTAGTAAAAGATTTACTCCCAAAAGGGCATAAATGACAAATTCTTCTGTAAATAACATAATTTTAAAGAGTTTAATTTAAATTAGTATGCTTCAGATTATACATTAGATAGGGCTTTTTGCAATTTGATTGTTAGAATGTGGAAGGTAGAAGTTGAAGGTAGATAGAATAACTGTATGGCTATACAACTCTTGACAAAAATCCATTTAAAATGTATTATCAAATCAGAAAAATAAGATGTATTATTGAAATATAAATTTTTAAAATAAGGAGGAAGAACATGAAAGGCAAAAAAGTCACCGTTGAGGCTGATTTAAGATCTCAAAAGACTTCTAAATTAGAACTTGAAAACAAATTTTTTCAAGTTGATTCTAAAGGTTGGATGGAAAAAACAAATAGACAAGATATTACCTATCTTGAAAATTCGGAGAAAGATTCTTGGGAATATGTAGCCGGTATTCCTGACCAATTAATCGGTCAACAGTTATTTACATTCCCTGCTATGATACGAGAAACAACAAAAGCGGGGAAGAGAGTACCAACTGACGAGCAATGGAATTATTTTTCGAAGAAGGATATTATTCGGAATAATCTTTTTCCTGGTTTCCTTTATATCGATGGTTTATTTAAACTTCTTAGGTCTAATTCTTACTTTTGGTCATCCTCTGTTTTTGGAGTTAATGCATGGATACGTATTTTACTTAATGGTAGCTCTACTGTTAATCGGAATGCAGCTGACCAAGCATATGGCTTTACTATCTGGTGCCTAAAGAATTGAATTTGTGTTTGTTACTTTAACACAAACACACTTTTTTAATTTAAAAGTATCATACCACCGGAATTTGTTTTTTTGTTTAAACAAATTCCGGTGGTTTTTATTCCCCAACCATTGACAAAAACCCAAACAAAAAGTATTATAATGCCAGTTACATAGTATTATTGAAATATTAATTTTAACTGAAGGAGAATAATATGGGCTTTAATCCGTATATAGTAACTTTAATTTGTACATGGTTGATACTTTCATCTACGTTTATAGTTTTTTGGTTTAACCCCCCTATGGAAATAGATTCAAAACTCATAAAAACAGTTTCAACTAGTTCAGTAGTATCTTTATTCGTGATAATTTTTATTTCTATTTTTGTAAATTTTTTTAGTTTAAAAATGATTTTAGAAAAAACAAAAGAAGCCAATCAAATTGAAACTATTAGGCAATATCAAGGGGTTTCGATTAATAAATTAAGTGAAAAGGAAAATTACGAAATGAATTATCTTATTACAAAAATAATTCATGATTCTAATAATCTTTATAAAATAAAATTAATTCTTTCGACGGAAACCAGCGCTCCTCGATATTATGAATTTTTTTCAAATAGGGTAAGAAAAAAAGACAAGACTTTTTTTCAATCCAATGAAGAGTTTCCTAAATTCTTTAAAGCTAAACTTGAAAGTTTTTTAGAAAAATCACCGTCAGGAGAAAAACTTGAAGAAACAGAGGCTTGGATTCTCTATCCACTAGACTCTTTTTAGTTTCAAAACCATCACAAGAATTTGTTTATTTACCCAAATAAACAAATTCTTGTGGTTTTTTATTTCTTTAATTACAATTCTACAATTTATAAAAGCACTTCGTCTTGTATAAACTCTTCGACTCGGTAATTTAAGAAATTTCACTACGTTTCATTTCTTAAACTACTCTCGTCCTATGTCGCTTATAGAATTGCAGAATGTTAATTCACACCTCAATTAAAAAATGATAATATAGAAAGATGTTAAAAAGAAAGAAAAAAAGAATTTATATGGATTATGCAGCAGCCACTCCCTTACGCAAAGAAGCTAAAAAAGTCATGGATCAATATTGGGACAAAGATTTCGGTAATGCTGGGGCTATTCATACTGAAGGAACAACCGCCAAACAAGCTATTGAAAATTCTAGAAAAACTATAGCTGATATTTTAAATGCTCGAACAGACGAAATTGTTTTTAATTCAGGAGGAACTGAATCTAATAATTCAGCTATTTTTGGTGTATTAGATAAACTAGCAGAGGATGGAATGAAAATAAAAGATATGCATCTAATTACAACTAAAATGGAACATCCTTCTGTGTTAAATTATTTTAAATATTTTGAAAAAAAAGGAGCGACTTTAGATTTAATTGATATCACTAAAACAGGAGAAATAGATTTAAAACAATTCAGAAGTTTACTGAAACCAAATACAGTTTTGATTTCTATAATGTTTGTTAATAATGAAATTGGAATAATTCAACCAATGGAAGAAATTGTTCGAATTATTCGTAATTTCAAAAAACATACACTAAAAGATCATCAATCAATTACTCCTATTTTGCATTCTGATTCAGCTCAAGCATTATTATATATTCCCTTAAACACCTTAAAATTAGGAATAGACCTACTTAGTTTTGATGCCCAAAAAATTTATGGTCCCAAAGGAGCAGGAGCTTTATATATTAGAAAAGGTTTAGAAATTAATTCTTTGATAATTGGAGGAACACAAGAAAACGGTTTACGTTCGGGAACAGAAAATACTCCTCTAATAGTTGGGTTTGCTAAAGCTTTAGAATTATCATCAAAAGAACAAAAAAAGGAAATTATTAGATTAACTAAACTAAGAAATTATTTTATCCAAGAAATTTTAAATAAAATTTCTGAAGCAGATTTAAATGGTTCTTTAGAAAATCGCCTTCCAAATAATATAAATATTTCTATACCAGCTTCCAACAACGACTTTTCCGTAATTCAATTAGATGTTAAAGGAATTGCTTGTTCAACCAAAAGCTCTTGTTCAACTGAAAAATATTCATATGTTATAAAAGCACTTGGAAAAACTGAAAAACAAATTCAAAATTCTTTAAGATTTACTTTGGGAAAATTCACTACTAAAAAAGAAATTGATTATGTAGTTAAATGTTTGACTTTATTGAAATAAAAAGATATCAATAGAGTAGAAGTATTTTTTAAATGTATACAATGGAGATAATAGGATGAATGAATCTACAAAGTATTTAACAGGCATATTAGAATCCTTATTTTTCGCAGGAGGACTATTATGGACTGGACTAAGAGGTGTATTCATTTCAGTTACCGAGGGATATGATGCATTTGGAGAGTTTCTTGATAAAGACGATTTTTAAAATATAAAGGAGATAAAATTGAAAAATTGTTTTAGAGAAATTATCAGTGGTCTTTTTTTAGTTTTTCTTTTTCTAGGAATAGGAACAGTCTTATTTATAATTACTATCTATGGGTGTTTTTCTAAAAAAAGATCAAGTTTTAAAATTACAAGAACTCATTGACTAATTTGTAAATTTTAATTTATATAAGGAGATAAAATTGAAAAAAAATTTTTTTAAGAAAATTGGTGAATCTTTGGACAAAATAATTATCAAACTTAAAAAAGATACTTTGGGCTATGGAGAAGGTTTATTTTGGGCTTTTATATTGAACTGCTCCCTTATCGGAATATTTTTTATGGTAAGTATTTGTGCTCTTTTTGGACCAAAATTTCTAAAAAATTATTTAGATAAAAGCCCTCATCTTGAAGAACTTAAAGATAATCTTGATACGGCTTCTGAATCTTTGTAAACAATAACCTTGCTCAATCCTTTTCGGATAGTGCAAGGTTATTTATTTTATTAACAGCAAAATTTGTCATAATAGATGCAATGCTATATAATTGTTTGAATGAATTTAAATGAACTAAACCCTACTCAAATAATTTTACTTACTCTTCTAGTGAGTTTTACAACTTCAATTGCTACTGGGATAGTAACAGTCTCTCTAGTTAACCAAGCTCCAGCAGTTGTGACTGACACAATTCACAAAGTTTACGAAAAAACTATTGAAAAAATAGTTCCTGGAGAACAAACAGCTACAGTAATTGAAAACAATAAAACTATAATTGTTAGTGAAGAAGATTTTGTAATTGACGCTGTAAATAAAAATTCAAAATCATTAATAAGAATTTACACAGATGTAGAAACAGAGAAAATTACTCTTAGTGCTAATCCTGAAAAAGAAATAAACAGAGAATTCGTAGCAATGGGCTTGTTTTTGACTCAAGAAGGCGATATTGTTGCTCAAAATAATAATTTTATAGTTGAAAATATAGAATCAGATGAAATAAGTTACTATATTTTAAATAATGACGAAAAAATTGAAGTTTCTTTGCAAAATCAAGGGAATGAATTTCAAGAAGGTTTTGTTTTTATGAAAGCTCAGCCAACTACAGAAGAAAGCTTTAATTTTAATAGTATAGAAATGGGGAATTCTGATGTTTTAAAATTAGGGCAAAGTATTATTTTGTTGGGAGGAGAAAAAACCAATATGATTTTGTCAGGTATTATATCTAACCTAACTCGGGACAAAATTAAAATAAATCCAGAAGATGAAGAATCAGAGGAGAAAATAATAATTAAGAAAATAGAAACAGATTTACACCCAGAAAATTCCATGCTGGCTCTAATTGACTTGAATGGTAATGTTATAGGAATTAAATCAGCAGAAGGACAATATCTTCCGATTAACACTATAGCAGAATCTTTTAATTCTCTAAATACTCTCGAAATTTCAAAAGAAAATTAAAAAGTCATTGACTAAACTAAAATAGTATATAAAATATAAAGAGGGCGAGGCAAAGCCTCGCTCATTAAAATTATATAAAAAAACGAATTTTTGCGAAGCAAAAATTCGTATACATAATACTTAATACCTAACACACATTTAATATGCCTCCATTTCAAAATTTCACAACTAAAGCAAAAGAAATCGTTCGTCGTTCTCATGAATTGGCTATTGAGCGTGGACAAAATCATGTTAGTCATATGCATCTTTTTACGGCTATTCTTTTACAAGAAGAAAATATGGTAATTTCAATTTTGGAAAAACTAGATATAGATATAATATTACTGGCTGACTCTTTATTAGATTTAATAGAAACTCCTACTCCAGGAGCAACAATGGCTCCTTCTTATCAAATCTTCTTTACTCCTGAATTAACCGAGGTTTTAAATAAAGCTACTGAAGTTTCTCAAAGTATGAATGATTCATTTATTTCAGTTGAACATTTATTTATTGCTTTACTAGATATTCCTGGAGATGTTTTAGAAATACTGAACAAATTTAAAATAGAAAAAGAAGATGTTCTGAAAATACTTAAAGAGATGAGAGAAGGTAAAATCACTGATGTAGATAAAAAACCAAAATATAGAGCATTAACAAAATTCACTAGAAATTTAACTTTACTTGCAAACGAAAATAAACTAGATCCTGTTATCGGGCGAGATGAAGAAATTCGTCGAATTGTTCAGATATTATCAAGAAGAACAAAAAATAATCCAATTTTAATAGGAGATGCTGGTGTAGGAAAAACTGCAGTAGCAGAAGGACTTGCTTTAAAAATAGTTCAAGGAGATATTCCTGTTTCTCTACGAGATAAAGAATTAGTTTCTTTAGATTTAGGATTACTTGTTGCTGGAACAAAATATAGAGGAGAATTTGAAGAAAGACTAAAAGCCATAATAAAGGAAATTAAAGATAGCAAAGGAAAAGTTATCTTATTTATAGATGAAATTCATACTATTGTTGGTGCAGGGGCTTCTGAAGGATCAATGGATGCTTCTAACATGCTTAAACCTGCTTTAGCTAGAGGAGAGTTACAAGCTATAGGAGCTACTACGTTAAAGGAATATCAAAGATATATTGAGAAAGATCCCGCTTTAACACGAAGGTTTCAACCCGTTTCCATTAATGAACCATCATTTGAAGACGCGGTTTCAATTTTAAGAGGACTAAAAGAGAAATACGAACTTTATCACGGGGTTAAAATAACAGATGAGGCTATAATTTCGGCTGTAACTTTATCTAGTCGTTACATAACAGACAGATATTTACCTGATAAAGCTATTGATTTAATTGATGAATCAGCTTCATCTCTAAAAATTTCGTTAGAAAACAAACCACCTATTTTAGAAAAAACAGATAGGGAAGTTACTCGTTTAGAAATTGAAAAAGAAGCTTTAAAAAATGAAACAGGGGAGAAAAATAAAAAAAGAACAAAGGAAATTGAAAAAGAGATAGCTAATTTAAAAGAAAAAACTTCAGAGTTGTCTATTAAATGGAACAATGAAAAAACAATTTTATCTGAAATTAAAACTCATAAAAAAGATTTAGAGTTATTAAGAATTGAAGCGGAACAATGTGAATCAGATACCGATTTATCTAAGGTAGCTGAAATCCGTTATGGAAAAATTCCACAAATTGAAAAAGAATTAAAATCAAAACTTAACCGATTAAAAAGACTCAAAAAAGGAGGGCGAATTTTGAATGAAGAAATTACCAGTAGTGAAATCGCTGAGATAGTGAGTCGTTGGACTGGTATTCCAATTACGCAAATGCTTGAAGAAGAAACTGAAAAACTAAATCGAATGGAAGAAGATTTAAAAACAAAAGTTATCGGGCAAGATTCTGTTATCTCAAAAGTTTCTGATGCTGTCAAAAGATCTAGAGTAGGAATTTCTGATCCCAACCGTCCAATAGGCTCTTTCTTATTTTTAGGACCAACTGGAGTAGGAAAAACAGAGCTAACAAAAAAATTAGCTGAGTTTATGTTTGATAATGAAAAATCTTTAGTAAAAGTAGATATGTCAGAATTTATGGAAAAACATAGTGTTTCTAAATTAATAGGAGCTCCTCCAGGATATGTTGGACATGAAGACGGAGGTTCCTTAACTGAAACGATTCGTCATAAACCTTATTCTATTGTTCTTTTTGACGAAATAGAAAAAGCACATCCCGAGGTATTTAATATTTTACTTCAAGTTTTAGATGATGGTATTTTAACTGATGCTAAAGGAAAAGTAGCTAATTTTAAAAATACTATAATTATAATGACTTCAAATATTGGTTCTAAATTTATTGATAAAATGGAATCGATTGGATTTGGAAATAATACAGATGAAGAACAATATTCAGAAGCTAAAGATAAAATAATGACTTCATTGAAAGATCATTTCAAACCAGAATTTTTAAATCGCTTGGATGATATTATTATTTTTGATACTTTAAAAGAAGATTCAATAACTAAAATAGTAGATATTCAAATTGACATAGTAAAAGAAAGATTAAAAGGAAAAGACATTATCTTGAATATCCCTAAAACAGTTCTTCAATATTTGACTAAAAAAGGATATAACCCTCAATACGGAGCAAGACCTTTAAAAAGATTAATTCAAAACGAAATTCTAACACCAGTAGCTTCTATGATGATTTCAGAAGGAATGATTTCAGGCGGAATAGTTGCAGTTAGTGTAAAAAATGATAAACTATCATTTGTAATAAAGAAGAGAAAAGGAGAGAAGAAAGTTAGTTTAATTAAAAAAGAGAAAATAAAAGTTAAATAATTTGAGGTCGTACCTCTTAATTTGCAGAGTTATAACCTTTAGTAATTTGTATTGTATTGTTATTGCTGAGGTCCGACCTCTTTTTGAAAATTAAATAAATGCGTCGGTGGTAGAGCGGTCAAATACACGAGTCTGTAAAACTCGCATCTTCGGATTACGCAGGTTCGAATCCTGCCCGGCGCACTATACAATATTAAAACAGCACATCAGTGCTGTTTTAATATTGTATTATAGTGCCACCGGGCAGGATTCGAAGGTCGGAAGAAAATCCGAGATTTTCTGAGACGGGGTCGAGAACACTTTGTTTTTTATGAGCGAAGCGAAATAAAAAACTTAGTGATTCGTGACCGAATCCTGCATAATTTTGCATACTCCTTAGAGTATTCCTTATAACTTAGAACTGGGGACAGAATCCTGCCCGGCACATTATCTTATAAAAAATATATTTAGTGATTCGTGACCGAATCCTGCCCGATAAATTCTAACCAAAAATTTAACTCAAACAAACAACATCAATCATTTATAACCACTTAATCTTCCAAAAACTGCACCAGTTTTTGGAAGATCTTACTTGGTAGCTTGATTACCAAGTAATTGTGCGACATTCAATTCTTAAAATAAAAAACAACCTGTCGCTAGTGTGTGAACACTTGCGACAGATTGTGATGTTTATATATCAACTTGTTTTTTTACAAGTCTAGACATAGATTTCTTTTTTAGTTTATAAAGAGGATGCCCTGGCCGATCCTTACAAGCTGGCAAAGTTTTAAATCTTCTTTGCAGTTCTTCAGAACCCACAGAAATCTTTTTTAACTGTTTATATGACTGTTTTCTGTTCCATGCCAAATTTTTAAGTTTTTCTCTTACTGATTTAAAACAAGCGAGGTCATATTGTTTCAAATCAGCAATAAGTTTTATAAAAGAAACTTCTGCATTTTCTAAAAACCATATAAGAGTTTCCAATTCAGAATCAGATAAACGATGTTTTTTTGCTTTAATTTTATCCACTTTTTCCCTCCTCCATTTTTTCTATCAAAAGATTAATCTTTTCCCAAAAACTTTTTGCTGCCAAATTCTCTTTTTCAGAAGATGTATGGATATCTAACAAGAAATTTCTCCAACCAGCATTCTTAAAAAGTTTTTTTAAGACCAAAAGTTCTTCATCAGTAAATTTCACAGCATTTTTAGGCTTTTCCCAAATAGGTTTCTGAACTTCAAACCCTGCATTTCTAGCAAGAAGTAAAAAATTTCTATGAACAGGAGAAAGGGGACTGAGTTCATTGGAATTCCGACCAAAATAAATGGCCAAACATCGTAATTCCTCTTTGTTTAATTCTAGAGAAAGTTTTCCTTCTCTAATTTTAGAATATAGTTTTCCTGTTAAAAGAGAACTTTTATAAATATGGATCCCACACATTTTACTTAAATCTTGTTCATTAATATCCCCGATAGCTTTTAGAAATTGTGATTTTTGAAATTTATTCTCAAACTTAAAAATATATCTATTTTTCTTTTTCATTTCTTTCTCCTAATTTATAAGTTAATTTTCAAGAATACATACTAAATTAACTATACTAATTTTAAAAATAAAAACAACCCATTGTTTTCACTTGAACAATGGGCTGTTAGACTCTGGATAAAAGGTTATTAAAATATTTGGGAGGCCGACTGTTTTTTTTGTTGCATAAAACTCAACAAGTGAGTTTTTATTTTTGTTTTTCTTATTTCCTTTCTCAGATTTGTTATTTTAGAGGAAACAGAAAGAAGAGTCTGATCTGTATTAAAAGTATTCAGTTTTTCATCAGATTCATCAAAACCAAATAATTTTATCATCATCGAAAGTTCTTCTTCCGTTACTTCTATTTCAAGAGCGCTTGCTCCTTCTTTATCAATTGAAAATTTAATAGCAAGACTTATCTCAATTAAAGAATCAAAATATTTTTTACTATTATCATTTACAAATAACCTAATAAAATCAACAAGAGTCAGAGCTTCTAACGCTGTTAAACACAAAAAACTTGTTTCCATAAATTTTTCCTTTTAATTTATTTTTAGTTAACTTCTATAAAAAACTATA
>Ga0208647_1000218_pt1 | contig 20500 bp, 36 predicted proteins | sample AntAceMetag02UKA_FD_184765 | JGI IMG/M metagenome (GOLD analysis project Ga0208647, IMG submission 184765) | Saline lake microbial communities from Ace Lake, Antarctica - Antarctic Ace Lake Metagenome 02UKA (SPAdes) (version 2) | ecosystem: Environmental > Aquatic > Non-marine Saline and... | reverse complement strand
CTTTTGGCATGTTGGACATGCTTTTAAGGAATCTAGTAACACTTCTGTTTCTTGCACACTTAATTCTATTTCCATTTTTTACTCCTTTATAATCTTTGTACTTATATAATACCAGTTCCTTATCGTATGGACTAATGCTGTTTGTATGGTTCATTATTAAAATCCTTTAAATATTTCCTTAAAAATTGGTGGTAAATCATTGGACTTTCCTTTACTTGGAACCTTTACTTCAAAATCTGGACAATAATTATATCCATTCCTAGATTTATCCTTACAATTTAATTTACATTCCTCACAGCCATTGTTCTTATTCATTTTAGTTTCCTCATTAATATCATTATGCTTCCTGACAAGTGCAAGTTCCACACGTACATTCTTGTTCCTTAATTACTTCATCGGAAGCACCTAGTAACTGCATCAACTTGATTTCCCCTGCAAATGACAATGTATTATCGCAGTTGCACATACTTCTTCCTCCTCACACTTGTTTCATTCCCTGAAACAGTATCGTAAACGTGATAAACAAAATGATTATCGTGTTCCCATTTCCTTAGAACTACATATCTATTATCTATAACATCAGTTATGGCATATTCCTTCGTGTTCCACGTCTGCTTCTTATGATAAACGTATGTAATTCCAAGTAGGGCTAATAATGTTAGTATCGTTCCTCGAATCAATTTTCTCATTATTCTTCCTTGTTATGGTTCATAACGCTTTGGTGGAATTCTTCCATTATCTCATAAATTCCATTATTACATTCATACGCTTCATCACCATAATCCTGTAATGTATCCTCATCTAAATCTGCATCAATAATTTCCTTCATCATTTTCTTTACTCCCATTTTTAACTCCTTTTCGATTTGTTAATATAAGTATAACAGTTCCTTAGATATAAACGAATGTTGTTTTTCTGGTGTTTATCCTTTCACCACAGCTAATGGTTCCAATTCCACTACAATCTTCACTAAGTCTTCCTGTGCTTTCATAACTTCTTTAATCGGCTTGTAAGCGGAAGGTGCTTCATCTAAATTTTCCTTAGAACTGATAGAGTGAATTACCCCCAAGCTATCCAACATAGATTGCTCATGCTCAAGCGACAATGTATTCCTTGCCTGTTTTCTACCCATAGCCCTACCTGCACCATGCGAGCAACTAGTAAACGATTCCTTGCTACCCTTACCCTCGACAATATACGATTTAGTTCCTTGACTACCTGGAATTATACCAAGCTCTCCAAGTTTAGCTGAAGTTGCACCTTTCCTGTGTACCCATACATTACTACCATAATGATTTTCCAATGATGCGTAGTTGTGATGTATATTAATTCCATTATTAAATATCATATCACCTAAGGAATATGTGAATATATCTTTAATGACCTTACTCATTCTGTTCCTGTTTGCTTTAGCAAATTCTAAACAATAATTCATTTCCTCAATATATGTATTAGCTTCCATAGTATCAATTGGAAGAAATGCCAACTCATGTTCACAAGGAACTACACTTAGCCACTTTGCATTTAATTCCTTAGCTAAATTATTATAATGTTTCGCTACCTGATACCCCAAGTTCCTAGAACCTGAATGTATCATATACCAAATATGCCCATCACTTCCACGTTGTATCTCAATGAAATGATTCCCACCACCTAGAGTTCCTAGTTGATGTCGAGCAGATTGATATTCCCTGCCACATACAGTCATATTGGGTATTCCTTTACCTCTTACATTAGTTGGCATGAGATTTTTATTACATTGTCCCTCATGTCGGTTGAACCCTACTGGAATAAACTCTTTAATCTTATTAACTAACAATTCCAAATCCTCATGGGAAATCTCAGTTAGTGATGTGCGAACTGCTAACATTCCACAATTACCAGTTACAAATATTCTTCCATTACGTCTTAATATTAAGTAGGAACTTGGCACAGTGAAACAATATTTATATCCATCTTCCGATTTAACGATTGAAACATTTTTTTCCTTTTTGGTAGAATTAATTCCAATTTTTGTATTTATAATTTTAAATACCCTATAATCAATTCCAGATTCCCGTATATCTGTATGTATTGTAGACCTATTACCAGTACAAGTAAAAACATAATTAATAAAATCTGCTTCTTCCTTCTTACGAGTATAAAATGTATTCTCTCTATCACCATCCCAATATAAACATTCCTCAGCTATAATATTTAATTGATGTAAACTAGCTTTCCAGAATTGATGTATTCCCTTTTTCAATATAGGTGGGTAAAATGAAAAAGTAAATACTTTAGTTTCCTTATTATATTTATACTTTACATTTTCCACGCCTGTATTAGATTCCTTTAATAACTGCATACATCTACTTGCTTTACGTTCCTTAATAAAATTAAGATAAACTTTATTACTACTTATACATCCATCTGCACATATCATAACCATTAATCTTAATTCAATATCAGTTAAATCAATTTTAGTTTTTATTTTAGGAATAAATGTTGTTTTAAATTTATGTCTAAATCCGTTTTTATTTTTACTATGTATTTTATATATTTCCTCAGCTGATATTGTATCATATTTATTAAACATATAAGACTTATCATACTTATATATTAAACATCTATGTTCCTTACTTAACATTTGGTCAATTCCATATTTAGTTTTAAAATGTATAAATTCATCACATGGTTCCTTTATATATGCCAAAGGTTTAACATATTCACTTGTTCCATTATATGGATGAAATTGCATTACATCTTCCCCATTATATTGGTCAATTTTTATCCATCCATTAGGTGATAAGAATTCTGTTTCCTTATCAACACATCCGATGTCCATACCTACAGCGTTAGGAATTATTACTCCTTGTGTCGCTAGTACCCCACCGATTGGCATTCCATATCCGAGGTGACAATCTGGCATTAGTGCTACATGATGGAAAGCAAATGGCAATTCAGTTAAATTAATAACCTGTTCCCATGCCTTATCCTCAATATTAGCACACCAAGACTTTACGTGTATTCCTTCATGTTCATTATATACTTTCATTTATTTCCTCCTATATACATATCAACAAAATAATAAAATGGAATAGATGGTCTACCCATAATATATACCTAAATTCCTCATCCTTAAAACATCTTGAGGAAATAAAGTCAATTATATAATGTGATACTAATACTAATGCTACTTTCCACCATTCAAATATTAATAAACATCCCATCATAATACTAATTCCACCAGTATAAATCATACAGTGTGCAAACAACACTTCCCAATATTTCGATTTGTTTTCAGCCATCCATCTGTTTTGGAATCCCCAATCAAATATGAAATGAGCCACTACTAACCAATATAAATTAATCATACATTCCCTCCTGAAGTTTATTAATCATGTCAAACTTTTCTCGTGACCATTTCTTTGCATTACTATATTCCTGTCGCTTTTCATCAGTTGTTTTTAAAATTACTAAAGTATCAATTATATCACCCAATAATCTTTCCGCTTGTATTCCATCTACCACGACAATTTCACTATCAGCTTCCGCAATTTCTCTTAATACTGTATCTTTAACATATGGAAATGATTTCATTTCCAACTCACGTAACTTTTCAGGTGTTAAATTTGATGTGTCTGGTCGTGCATGATGATTCCAGATATGTACAATATAATCAATGGACACTGTATCAAACTTTTTCCACATTGCAAAGCTTTTACCAATAGTGGATTTACCACTACAAGTTTTCCCTACAAATGCTATTACTGTTTTTCCTTTATACATTGTATCTCCCTTATTGCACTACTACTAATATGTGACAGTTTCCTATCTGTTATAAAATATACAGTTGGAATATATAATCCTAAATCTTCATTCCAATATTGTTGATTCATTTCATACTGTAAATCATTACCATTCCTTAATCCTCTAATTACAGCGTCTACATTATATTCCGTGGCTAAGTCAACTAGTAATTTATCCTTAAAACATATCTCTTCAACCTCACAAAGGATTCCTGCACTTAATACGTCCCTTTTAAATGTGTCCCCATACTTTGCTATGATTATTTTATCAAACACCTTTGATGCCTTTTGTAAAACGTCCTCATGCCCCATGTGCCAAGGGTTAAAACTTCCTGGATATATTCCTACCTTCATTTAATTACCTCTCTAATATAATATTTCTATATCATTTTCATTCAACAATTTAAATAATTCATCTTCCAATCGTTCCCAATTATGTCTATCTTGATAATCACATTCCCCTACAAAGAATGTATTCCCATCCAACTTTCCAATATCTTCTTTGGAAGTTATGTTATTTATTTCAATAAATTTTTGTAATTTATCTTCCATTATTTCCTCCTATACTGGGATTGTACATTCACCAAGTATATTATTTGTTGGAACTTCATTAGTTGCATAATGGTTCCATGCACTGAATAACAATCTAATGTATCTTCCAGTGTAGTTTCTAATTCCATCCCTAAGTTCATATATTGTTTCATATAATGCCTTAGTTATAGGGTCTTCCATTGTTCTTAATATCTTTATGAATTTATCAGCAGTTTCCTTATCTCGCTGTTTAGATATTACCCAATGTACATAAGCTAAATTCCCCTTTATGTTGCTGAATATTGGATTACCAATAACAGCGTTTACGGAATAATTAATAGCATCTGCATTTGCATAGTATAATGCAATTCCATCTATGATAGATATACCATATTTATAATCGCCATCTTTTCCACTATTACTTATTTTATGGTTACAATTAATTAATCGTACAACCTTTGCACATTCCTCTGAATGTAATACTTCTTCTCTACCTAAGGAATGATGTAGTTTTCTTTGCCTATTAGTATCAACATAATTATACATTGCACTAGGAATATTACCCTGTTTAACAGTTTCAATGATTCCAACATCTGCTTCAATTATTGCATTTAATCTATGTTGACCATTCAACACACTTCCATAAACATCTATAATCAATGGTGTTAGTGATGTTACCCATTTTCCTTCTAATATATAGTTGCGATATTCCTTTACCTTATTTCTATCCAGTTTCCTATTTTGGAATTTAACAGAATTTTTTAACATTTTCCTTGCATCATCTGGTGAAATAAATTTAGTTTCCGTTTTTATAGATTTATTTATTCTATCAGCTATTAATGTTAAACGTGCTTCCAGTTCCCTTCCTGTATATTTTTCGTAAGCATCAGTAATCTTTTCCATTATGTTCATATTAACTCCTTTTGTTTTACTAATATAAGTATACCAGTTCCATATCTAATAGACTAATGCTGTTTTTCTGGTTCATTTATTTCAATGCCATTTTCAAACTCTTCATTCCTTTGTGGAATATTACTATGGAATACACCATAATTAATATGTAATGATAAATCTTTACCACAGCCTTTACATTCCGTAGGTTCAGTTGTTATATATTTATTTATTCCATTACAAAACGGGCAAATGAATATTACTCCATTTACATATAAATCCACCCTTTGTTTTAAAGGGTCTTGGAACCAAGGTAATTTGTTAGTCATAATTTAATTCCTTTTTTATTTTTTTTACCAATTCGACCTATTTTTATTGTTCGTACTATTAGTATAACAGTTCCACTTGATAGTGTCACATGTTGTTTATCTGGTGTATTGGGAACTTACTTCAAATGTAATAAGATTAATCTGTTTAATTTCCTCATGTCCATACACCAATAACGACTTACATTTACAATGTCCACATTCCTCCATTGATGAACCATGGAATTCATAAATTGAAAATAACTTAACAGGTTTACCATCTTTTACAATAAGGAAAGTATCACCAATACCATAACTTTGAATTATTTCCACTGAATCATCAATGACAGTAATTTGACATTTATTTAATTCAATTAGTTCCAAGTCTTTCCTTATTGCATTGAAATCACTTTCATATTTCTGATTATCATAAATGGCAAATTGTAATTCCCCATATTTTTCTTTAATAGTTGTCATAATTTAATTCCTCCTTTTTTAATATTTCTTACCTTTTCGACCTATTTTTATTGTTCTTATTATTAGTATAACAGTTCCACTTGATAGTGTCACATGTTAAATTTCTGGTGTAATTAATATACTAGGAATATCATAAGTGATTTCTATTTTCCTTACTTTCATTGTATTTCCATATATTATATTATATAAGGAATTCTTACAAGGACAGGCATTAACGTATTCCTCAACTGTGGAATACTTATCAGCTTTTAATTCATCTAGTTTATACCAATCTCTATTATATATTTCCTTATCTTTTTTACCAAGTATAATCTTTTTAAGTTTAGGAAGTGATTTCATATTATCAATTACAAATCTATAGGAACCACTATAACTACCCCATCCACGAATTCCACTTTCTGCTCTAGCTTTACTAATGTAAAATCGGTTTAAATGTTTATCAACATTTTCCTTGGTAAACTTAAACATGGTATGTCTACTTCCCCTACCTGCAAAGAAATACTTACCTGTTCCATCTACTAATATATAACGTGTTATTTTATGTATCATAATTCCCTACCAATCTAATATATTATCTTCCCTATCAAAATCTTCCTCAACGACTATTTCCCCTATAAGGTCATGGGCATCACAACTGTTAATTTCCATAATCTTATTAAATGCACGTTCCCTTGCTTGAGCTTCATCATTTCCAACCACTCTAACTGATTGTAATTTTACTATATATTCCTTCATTATTAATGTTCCTTTCTATGTTTGATAACTCACTACAACTGACCATTAGGAATATAATGGTCAAAGCTGTAATAAATATCATTACATATAGTTTTTCATTTCCCATAAACTGAATGGCTACTAGTGAGCTTCCTATAATTAACGTGCTTGAACCTCATCGCAGGTGGAATCTTCTGCTCATGAAGTCTTATTTCCTCCATTGAAGTCATTTTCATCTTTCCTGAGTGTACGCTTGATGGAATTCGTTTCATTATTTCGCTCCTTTTCTATTTGATTAAGTGATTTTATTCACTTAACTAATTATAGCAGTTCCTTACTCTTGTGTCAAGTATGATTTTAACCTTTTAACAATTTCTTTTTGCCCTAAGTATTCCGCTATTTTAAAAATTGGAAGCCCTGAATGTTCACCAGTGATTCCGTACCTAAACTGTGCATATACTCTATCCTTGGAAATATGGCAGTCACTAATAATAAAATCTACTGCTTCCTTATAATTAACATCAAAATCAAGGTTAATCATATCATGTAACAAGGAAACCCAATTTGGTGCAATTTCATCCCATTTAGGGAATTTAGTAAATGCTACCAGTGCATCAATATCAGCCAAGGAAACTATTCTATCCCTAATTAATTCCGCTAGTCGCTGGTCGTGCCCTGGAATAAACTTCGCTAGTTCATAGTCTGATAATTTCTTAATATATTCCTTATTCATCCACCCCATTTTAATGGAATCAAATACTGAATTAGACTTACTTACTCTATCAATAGTATAAGCATCTACAATTTCCCGTTTAGTTAGTATTTCCTTATCGTCTGGATGTGACCACCCAAGCGTAGCTAGGTAATTAAACACAGCTTTTGGCAGGAATCCTTCAGCCTCAAACTGGTCAATTGATTTAGCTCCATTCCGTTTAGACAATTTAGACTTATCAGGTGCTAGTATGATGGAAAGATGCCCAAATGATGGAAGCTCCCAATCCATAGCATTATATAATTGTATTTGTTTTGGAGTATTACTAATGTGGTCTTCCCCTCTAATTACATGACTAATTCCCATATCAAAATCATCAACGACATTCGCCCAATGAAATCCTGCACTTCCGTCTGACTTGATAATTACGAAATCTTCTTGTAGTTCCATATCAATAGTTATTTCCCCACGAATTAAATCATGGAATGTAACTTTTTCCTTAACTACTCGAAACTTAATTGCCCCATCTTCCTCATACGCTTTATCAGTTATGAGTAAATGGTTCGCAAATTCTTGATAGATTTCCTTACGTTCTGATTGTCGGTAGAACTCATCCCATTCAATTCCGAGCCAATCTAATCCTTGCATTATATTAACTTCATATTCCAACTTGGAACGCTTTAAATCTGTGTCCTCAATTCTTAACACAAACTTAGCCTTAGAATTCCTTGCTAACAAGTAGTTAAACAAAGCTGTTCTTGCGGAACCGATATGTAGTGTTCCTGTTGGAGAGGGGCAGAACCTGTATTTTTGCATGTTGGATTTATTTACCATTATATCTCTTTCCTTTCATTAAAACATTTTCCCTATTGACGACCTAATTCCTCTTGGTACTGGTAAATGTGTATGTATACCACCATGTTCCATATTACATTTATTTGGATTATGGAATCCTAGTATACATCCACATTTCTTACATTTATTTGGTAATTTTTCCTTTCTCATTATTTACTTATTTTTAGTAATAAACCTATTTCCTTAGTTATTCTTGATGGTGTTAATTTCCTATCATTATAATCAAATTTCTCATATTCTAGGAATATTCTCATGGTATTATCAGTTTCATCATGTTTCCATGCGTGATACACTGTGAGCATATCATCAATATTACCATAGTCAATTCCTTGTTTAGTACATTTACTAATTAATGAATATTCTCTGTATTCATTACTTTTCCCTTCAAATACTATTTCTCCAAATGATTCCAATATAACCATATTATCTACAGCTTTTTCCAATGTACTTCTAACTTTAAATTCAGAACATACTTGGGGAACCATTGGATTTTTATTTTTATTTAGCATTTAACTTCCTTTCTTAATTTTTACTTATTGCTACCATAGTAGCCACACTTCCAAAATCTAACATATACTCAAACTTTGATTCCATTGGCTCTACTGAATTTAACATATCATTATTTCCTACAGCATCATTTACCATATTATTTACTTTACCTTGTAATTCTTCTAATTTTTTTAATATCTCATCCATTACAGATTCCTTTCTTTGTAGCAGGGAAGGTGGTATTCAACCATTGAAGTCCTTACCCTGCATATTGGGAAGTAAAATTACTTCCTTGATTGATTTGGAAGGGCTAGAGAAGTATGAGTTCTCACTTGAAAATCCTTTCGGGATTCCCTGTTCTACAGATTAAACTATAGCCCCTTAATAGTGCTACCAACCGGAATCGAACCGATGTTTCCCTCCTTGTATGTACGGAGGTAGATTTTCCAATTAATCTCACAGTAGCATTGGAAGCGTTGGTGGTGAATTAGACCACATTTCCAAAACCTTTCGGGTTCTGGTGTCTTAATTAAACGACAACGCCATGATGAATGAGTAAGGAATTGCACCTTATGTGGTTCGTCCTCTTTGGGAACCCCACTACTAATCTCATTCAAATTTTCAAGCACTAAACCCTTTTGGATTTCGTAATACTAGTATGACAGTTCCACCTGTAAATGACTAACCCGATTTTTCTGGTGTATTTGTTGCCTTATATAATAGGATATAATTACCACTTCCTTATCTATTTGTCAAGTCCGATTTTGATTCCACGTATTGTATTATTTGGGTATGACTTTCAAACTAGGAAATGATATACTAATATAGTTGAAAGAAACATGGATGAAACAGGAAATGATTTTATGGAAGGAGTAAAACGTACCAGAAAAAACGAATTTGATATGTAGTCTAGGAACTGCTATACTGAATATACGCTTGAAAAAGTATTGATTAAAAATGTGGAGGGGCTGAACAAGGAAGAGTATTTACCCCCACAAATGGTAAACAAAGAAAGGAATGAAAAATGGACTTAGAAGTAGGAATGATAGTTGAATGTATAATAGATGGAACCCATGTAAGTAAGGGACTTGTTATATATAATAACGAGAAATATTATATTGCACAAAATGAAAGGAATGGTAGTGAAGCCAATGTAAGTACAGAATATAGATATACATGGGCAGTTGGTAACGGAATTGCTGAAGCATTAAAGATTTATGATGTTACACTTATTAAAATTAATGGAGAATACGTAGATGGAATTTACAGTGAACCTAAAAAGGAACCAACATACGATTATTGGAAACAAGAAGCGAGGTTGGCATTGGAATCCAATGACATTCCTATTAGTTATTTTAATGATTTGGAAGCAGATAGATTAAAAAACAAAGCAGAACTGAACAGGATTTTAGGATTAACCGAGGAAAACAATTATCGAAAAATTATTAACACTAGAACTACTGATGGGAGATTTAAAGTAGACTTCCCAGATACTATTAAATTTATACTTGAAGCAATTAAATCAGAAGTTGGGGAAACAGCTAAATATTCAGTATTACAAAATAAGGTATACACAGAACCTAATAAGTATAGGAAACTTAGTAAGGTTTTAACTGCCTACTATAAAAAATTAGAATCTTATACCGATACTTATAACCTAGCTTGTAGGGAAATGGCTGTTAGTGGAATTGATTCACTAATATCAAGTTTAGTTGATATGTGCAAACCTAAAGAAGTTGTGATTTCCACTAATATATTTGATATGCTTACCAGTTCAACTTATTCCAGTTATTCAAGCTGTTATCGTATGAATGACGGAGAATATTTCAATGGGAACATAGCATACATTAGAGATTCTTTTACAGCTATTAGCTTTACTCATTCTGGAAGCATTAGGCGTAAAATTGGTAGAGCTTGGATATATACATTTCCTGAAGAATTTAAGATAGTAACACCAGGAAGACCTTATGGTAGCATGTATGTACATGAAAAGAAATTAGTAAGGGAATTTATTGAACATAAAATTAATGAAGAATACAATATTAAAGGATATTGGAAATATATTAAACAAATGAATTATTGTGATGATGATTTTAGTTATGGAAGACACGCTGTCTACTTTGATTATGATATGGTTCAAATGGCATATCATGCAAGGAAAACTACCAATAAACTAAAACACCTTATATTTGAACAATCAATGTGTTTGGAATGTGGAGACTTAACTTATGCCCCAGAAGCAGGAATATGTGAAGAATGTAATGGAGGAAGATACTTTTGCACACACTGTGAAGAATACTTCCATAATAACCCAAGTTATACAGCTAATAATGAATGTATTTGTTCTTATTGTCGTGATGATAACTATGCCACTTGTGATGAATGTGGAAATCTACATTATTATGAGGATATGTACAATGACGATGATGGAACTTATTGTGAAACGTGTTTTGAACAATACTATACACGATGTGTGGAATGTGAATACATAATTAGAAATAATGATGCACATGAAGTAGATGGGAAAACGTATTGTAGTGAATGTTTTGGTGAGAAATGTGGTGAATGCAAAGATTGTGGTGAAATACATGAGACAGACAATATGACGGAAGTAGATGATGAGTTGTATTGTGATAACTGCTATGAAAAAGCAGAGGAAAGGGTTGAAGCGAATGGATAATAAAGATTTTGGAAAGTTACTAGATATAATCAAGTGTGATACAGACACATTGTATTTCCGATTAATACAGGAACTACAAGATTTAGGACTGAAAGCGGAATATGAATATGATGATTGGATTTATGTTGATAATGGGAACCCAATAATGTTGGTAGCTCATATTGATACAATCACAAGGTCAAAGAAGTTAAAGTTCCGTATTAAAAAGGATAAGATAATGGCTAGGAATTCAGTACTTGGTGCTGATGATAGAGCAGGGGTATTTGCCATATTGGAAATACTTGCAAGGTGTAAACGGGATAATGTTCCTATGCCTAGCATACTATTTACTAACTATGAGGAATCAGGTTGTATAGGTGTTGACAATTTCATCAAGTCTAAAAAGATGAAGGAAAACATGAAGTTCTTTATTGAAATGGATAGGGAAGGATGGAATGAATATGTAACATATTACTATCAGGTTCCTAAAGAAGTTGAAGATTATGTGGAATCATTTGGATATGTTAGCGACTACGGAAGTATGTCTGATGTAGGAAGTTTAACGGAAGAATATGATATACCTCATGTAAACGTAAGTGTTGGATATTATAATCAGCATACTATTAAAGAGTTTTTAGTTCCAAGTCAATTGTCTTGGTCTATTGATAGAGTTTATGAAATGGTACAATCACCTATTGAGGAATTGTATATAGTTAATTCTTATAGAGGAGATACTACTAATTATAATCAGTATAACTATGGATGTTATCAAGAGTATGGATATGGTGCAGGAAGTGACAGTAGGTATAAAGACTATTATCCTACAGACCATATAAGGAATTGTATAGATTTGGAAGACAGACCAGAACCAGTACAGCTATTTTACGTTACTACTACCGACCTAATTTATGAAGTTCCATTTATGCTTGAAAGTGCCGATATTCCATGGGATGAATATGGGGCTGAAGATTATTCAAACATGGAACAGTATGATAAATTTGACCCAAATACAGATTTTGAAACAAAAATGGAACAAGAGTATTATCAAACGTATGGATGGGAAGGATAACTAATGAAAACTTTAGATAAATGTAGAGATTTGTTAAAAGACATTAACATTTCCGATAGTAAATTAATTCACCTAGAAGCTGAAATGAAAATAGCTAAACGAAATATAAATGAAATATTGGAATTAAATGAATCAAATGATTATAGGAAAATAATTAATTTTTCAATGACTGATAATGACTTTAAAGATATATTTCCTGGTACTTATAATATTATAGATAATAATATTAGTGAAGAAGAATTTAGTATAGTTAATAATAACATTTATGGATTTCATAAAGGGAAACTTAGTAAACGATTATCAAAGATTAAGTTTACTAACACTGAACAGGAAGTAATAGCTAATGAAACAGGCTCATATAATTTAATGGATGTATTTGATATAGTGAAACCTAAGAATATAGTTATTTCTACGAACATATACGACTTTTTCACTAGTGCCACTAGAGCTACCTTTAGAAGTTGCTACGCACTCGATGGAAGCCATTTTAATGGCAATATAGCGTACATGAGGGATAATTTTACCTTTATGATTTACACTAGTTCTAGCAAACTTGATAAGAAGATAGGAAGAATGTTCGCATATATGTATGGGAAGAATTTTATAACCTCAAGAGTATATGGTTCCATGTATCAAGCAGAAATTGGAGTAGCTGTACATTATATCAGGGAAAAGATGAACAGCGAGGATAATTGGAAAATATCAATTAATTTTGATGTTCCATATTCAAATGCAAGACCAATGTTAGAATTTCCAATTCCTGTATTTTTTGATGTAGATTATACTAAATTACATTACACTGGAAGTCTTAATTATGTTGATGTATTACAATTAGATTTCCATAATTCACTTTGTTTAAATTGTGGGTGTGACACCATAAATGGATATTATGGAGTATGCCAATCCTGTCAAGGAAACATACATAGATGTTGTAATTGTAATAAACCTTATCATATTGACACTAGTGATAATGAAGATTACTGTTCCGAATGTATAGAAGAATTATTTATTAAATGTGAAAAATGTGGAATAACTCACAATAGAAATTCTTTTAGTACTATTAATGGAATAACAATATGTAGAAATTGTGTATATGCAAATTATAAATCATGTATAAGATGTGGTTCATATATTTTAAATACTGAAGTTAAATTTTACAATGGAAGCATTGTATGTGATGAATGTAATGTTGTATTAATAGATGAACATGGAATACTTCCTGATAATCAATTAGTAATAGGTGGATTTGAATTGGATAAGGAAATAGAGTTTGCTATTGGTGGGCAACCATACTTATCATATTTAGACATTGTTGATGGAATGGATAATAAGTATTTAAGGATTAGATTTCAATATAATGGAATGATTTGTGAGGTTACTGTAAAAGATACCACAATGCAAATACATAGGGAACAACTACCTATGGATGAAACAGTATGTGTTTCCAGTTTGATTAGGGATTTGACTATATTGTATTCCAATATGTCACAATTTGAAGGAATGGAATGTTTTAAATTAAGTTCAGCTTATGCTATTCCTGAACCAATACTTCCTACGAATACATATTTTTGTAATATTACAATTCCAACTTATACTAATGTAGTATTATTAGGAATTGGTTTTGGTGTTGTAATTAGTAATAATTATGTAGATGATGTACTAGTATTCCGAATGACCCCATGTAGGGGTGGACTTACTAAGACGTTCCATATCACAGCCCAAGAATTTATACATGATATGGGAACAATCATGCCTGATATTACTTATGAACCAAGAAATTTGATAATTGATTTCATAATCGTTCATTCGGGTATTCCTGAGTACGAGGAGCTGTCTACTGACATTATCTATACCGATACACCTATTGTGAGGGTAAATCGCCCTAACGAGCCTGCTGATGCCAATACAGGGTATTATGCACAACGTGTACCAGCACAACCAACGTATGCAGGGTATACTTTAGGAACTAATAATGGTGATTATGAGATTACTAGAAGTATTACCAGAGATGCAAACTTAACCTATGCTAATGATAATGGAACAATGGCGTGGACTACTGTTAATACAGGAAATCCAATAGAGCAAGCTTTAGAGGGATTACATGATGCCTATGATGCGTCTATACGAGATTATCGACAGCACGTTGAGGGCGAGTGGAATACAAGTGTATGGGGAGCACTTGCCCCACCATTAGAACCACTATTTTAATAATCGGGCTTGACAAGTGAACAAGGAAGTGTTATACTTTAAATACAAAATACTAGTATTAAGTAATAGTAATAACTAGGAACTACGTAGTAGTTTCGTAAATGTATTACATTTACTTTACTAGTATTAAGTACTACTAACGTAGTACGAACTACTAATGTAGTTCTGATTATTCAGATATAAAGAAAGGAAAGAAAGTATGTTAAATTTAGATTTTGGTTCGGAACGTAATGGAGAATATCCTGTAACGATAAAAGCTGTACAAACAGCAACAGATGAGGAAGTAGTAACATGGTTAAATGAATTACCAGTTCCTACTACGGATGAGGAAGTTGAACTTTTTAATGAAGTATTCAATCAGTTTCATCTGCGAGGTGGCAGGGCATGATTAAGTGGAATACGCTGTATAAACTTACAAGTGCAGGTAAAATTCAACAGTGGGATATTTCTGTGAAAAGTAATATCATCACTAGGGGATATGGACAAGTGGGTGGAAAGATTATAACTAAGACGGAAGTTGTTAAGGTTGGGAAAAACATTGGTAGGTCTAATGAAACAACACCTGAACAACAAGCACTCAAGGAAGCTGAAGCTGATTGGAAGAAGAAGTATGATAAAGATTATGTACTTGATATTGAGGAAGCCATAAAGCAAACTGAAAAAATAGCTAAGACTGGTGGTTATCTTCCTATGTTGGCACAAGACTTTAAGAAACACGCAGGAAGACACTTAAAGTACCCTTGTTATTTACAGCCTAAATTAGATGGACTAAGATGTATTTCCACTAAGAATGGTGGAGTAGTTGATATGTGGTTCAGGTCTGGAAAGCGTATACTTACACTTCCAAATTTAAACATTGAACTTGCAAAGATAATGGAAGACGGAGAGATTTTTGATGGTGAGTTGTATATTCATAATGAGGAATTCAATGAATTTACTGGTGCTATTCGAGCAAACAAAACTATCAACGAGGAAATTACTAGTAGAATTGAGTATCATGTATACGATGTTCCTAGAATTGATGTATTTAAGGAAGATACTTCATTTTCAACTAGGTTCTTTACCTTGCTTGATAGAGTGGAACACCTGAACATAGAAGTACATAATGTTACCATTGTGGAAACACAAAGGGTAGATGATTTCAAAGAAGCGGAAGTATTTTATGATAAATGGATTGGCGATAACTATGAAGGAATGATGTTTAGAAATTTACACATGGAATATGAACAGAAGCGTTCGTATAACTTACTAAAATATAAAGACATGCAGGATGAGGAATTCATAGTTATGGATGTAATCATCGAGGACAAGTTTGATTTGAAACAGTATATGGTGGTATGCGATACAGGCGAAAAGCTTGTTACAGCCAAAATGAAAGGCTCTCAAGCTATACTAGCTAGTATGTTTGCTGACCCTGATGCAATAGTTGGTCAAATGGCAACTATACAGTTCTTTGGATATACGCCAGACCACTCATTACGTTTCCCTGTGGGGAAGACAATTAGGTTTGACGTATGAAGCCTAGTAAGGAAGATGAACAAATACTTAATTCCCATGATATATATTGGGATGAAATAGGACAAGAGTATTACAAGGTAATTGGGGAAATATATGTTACACATGGAGGAATGTGTGATGACATTATAGAAGTACCAATGACGGAAGTAAATGAAATATTAGAAAGGAAAATGAAATAATGAATACTTGGATAATTAGTGACACCCATTGGAAACACGCTAAAATAATTGAGTACGAACACAGACCTAGCAACTATAATGAGTTAATGATTAAGAACTGGAATACATTAGTTGCATGGGATGATTTAGTAATTCATTGTGGAGATTTGGTATTTGGGAATCACCCAGAAGTATTAGCCCAATTAAATGGGAATATCGTATTGGTAAGAGGAAATCACGATAGGCAATCTATGAGTTGGTATTTATCCAACAACATAAAATTTGTATGTGATTCCTTTTCGTTAAAGGCGTATGGTAAGTTAATAATATTCACTCATGCACCAATGGTAACTATACCAGTCGAATACGATATGAATATACATGGTCACTTGCATAGGTTCACGCATAGGTCATTGGAAGACTACGCTGATTACTTAACGGATGAAAGATACAGTTTAGTATCTATGGAATTAGAAAATTACAGTCCAGTATTGTTGGAAGAATTTGTAAATAGGAAACAAAGGAGATTGCCAGATGACAAGGAATAAAAATAGAATACCAGTAGTGTTAGAATTGATTGAACAGGAATGGGAACGTTGCCCTGACCTTAGATTCTTCCAACTTATGCACAACTTACAGTATAGACTTGGTAATAAATCAGGTGATTTACATTATATGGAAGATGATGATATAATAAAGGAATTAAATAAATGGAACAACCAGTAGATAAAGTAGTTCAGTATATTATTTGTCGTAGTGACCTTAATATGTCACATGGTAAGATGTCGGCTCAGGTCGCACATGCTTCTCTAGGAAGTGTATACCAGTGCCTTAATGATTCATGTGTGAAAACATGGCTCAGTGGAGCTTTTACAAAGATTGTATTACAAGCGAAGAACTTCCACCACCTTGAAAAGCTGTCGCTTCAGCTAATTAAAGATGGAATAGTTCACCGAGAGATTTGGGATAACTGCCTTACAGAGTTACAGCGAGAAACACCAACAGGAACGTTGACATGTGTAGGCATAATCCCACTTCCTAAATCAAAAATATATCCCTACGTAAAACGATACCAATTATACTAATGGGATATTGAGAAATGACGAACAGTAGACTTCCTAATGAAGCATGGGAAGATTGGCAAGAACGAATTACTAATGAACCTACTGAACAGGAACTAATTGAACTAATGAAAAAACTAGAAAGGAGTAAGTAATGGAAGAAGTAATTAAAGAAATTAAAGAAACATTAGCAGAATGTAATGATAGTAATTATATTGGCATGGAATATGAAGATATCAACTTAGGTTGGATTGAAGCATTAGAGTATGCAATTGGTGTACTAGAAAGGAGTAAGTAATGGAAGCAGGAATAGTAGCATTTATAGTAACTTGGATAATGGCATTTAATAATGGGTATGACCAAGGAATTGAACATCAAATATATTATGACCGTATGATGCGTGAACAGATAACACAAGAAATTTATGACGCAGGGTATGAAGCTGGAACTAAATTAGAAGATTTGAAGAAACAGATTAAGTTAATTAATCTAGGAATAGAGTATATGAATGATTAAGTATTTATTACTATTAGGGATGTGCTTTGCAATGACATCAACACCAGATATTAGACCATTCGATGATTCCAAGATGTCAAAGAATTTAATATATACTAAGATAATTGTGGGTAAGTATCACGAAATGCGTTTAGATTCCGAAGGTAAGGAACACTTACATTCAGGCGTTGATTATGCACTGAACAAGTACACCCCAATCTTAGCAACAGCTACTGGGAAAGTAATCTTTGCAGAATGGGCTCAAGGGTATGGTAATTGTGTAGTCATTGAACATGAACAAGGATTTACCACGCTGTATGCACATATTCAAAAGTTTGCAATCATACAAGAAGATATTGTAACTAAAGCACAAGTCATAGGGTATGTGGGAGCAACTGGTAATGCTGACGGAAATCATATACATTATGAACTACGTAAATATGGAATCCCTGTATTTCCAGGGAGATTCTTTAAGTAATAATCGGACTTGACAAGTGGTCAAGTAACTGGTATAATATACTTAGAGTTAAAAATGAAAAGAGGTGAACATGGCTAAAATATATGGATTTATACTAACAAATGTGATTTTTATGGCATTAATTGGAACAGTACTTAATTTATTAGGCAAAGCAGATGATACAACAGTATTAATCGGTGTCTTATTATTAATTACATTACCATTTATGTATGTATTAAATCTAATGGCATTTGGATATTGGAAAACTGTAAAAGGATTTTTCGATGATGTATTAAGTGATTAAAGAAAAGAAAAGGAAACAATATGAAGAAATTATTATTAATGACAATGATTGCTATGATGGGAATAAGTTTATTCGCACCAGCATATAGCTTTTATACAAAGGTTCCAGCAGGTTATGTTGGAGTAAAGGTAAAATTAGTGGGCTCGGAACGTGGAGTAAACGATATTAAAATCGTAACTGGTAGGGTATTTTATAATCCTATCGTATTTGAAGTACATAAATTCCCAACATTTATACAGTCAGTAGCTTGGACTAAAAATAAGTCTGAGGGTTCCAATAACAACGAAGAAATTTCGTTTGAAACTAAGGGTGGATTAGTAATCTATGCTGATGTAAACTTAAACCTTACATTCGACCCAGACAAGGTTCCTAGCATCTTTAAGAAGTTTAGAAAACAACCAGAAGCAATCGTAGATGGTTATTTAAGACAGCAAATTAGAAACACATTCGTGGAAATTGCTAGTACTTATACTATTTCTAACTTAATTGAGAACAAGAAACAGTTTATCAAGGAAGTAAATGACGCTTGTAAAGTTAAATTTAGTGAACAAGGGTTCATTATTGACTATGTAGGGCTTATTGGAAATCCAAGATACCCTGAAGCAATAGTTAAGTCTATCAACGACAAGATTAAAGCTACACAGGAAGCTCAGATGAAACAGCGTGAAGTGGAAACTGCTAAGGCAGAAGCACAAAAAGTGAGAGAAACAGCTAAAGGTAGTGCAGATGCAATTTTAATTAATGCAAGGGCACAAGCAAGAGCTAACACTATATTAAATGCAAGTTTAACACCTGCATTGGTTAAAATCAAAGCCATTGAAAAATGGAATGGTGTACAGCCAACAGTGGTTGGAAGTGATGGATTAATCCTGAACTTAGGCAATACTGTAAAATAGGATGATTAATAAGGAAGGCTCTCGTAATGGGAGCTTTCCTTATATTTGAAAGGTAAATTAAATGAAAAAAATATTATATGTAGTAGATGCACAAAACGATTATATGAAAGATGGAAGCATCCCAGTAGATGGAAGTAATGATATTATTCCAGTAATAAATGAATTGATTAGACAAGCGGAATCATATAACAATATGTTCTTTATTAGAGATTTACACCCTGTAAATCATGCTTCATTTGCTAGTAGCTGTGAAGTGGAACCATTTGAAGTTACACCAGAAGGAATTAAGTTACCAGACCATTGTGTCGGTGGAACTGAAGGGGGTAAAATTCATTGTGACATCACAGTTCCAGCAGAACTTGGTGAACGACTAAATATCCTTGACCGAGGAACTCATGCATTGATTGATGAGCCTAGTGGATATTCAATTAAGTTACAATCAGAACCAGGAATCGGCCCGTTCCTTCAACAATGGGTAAAGGCATCGGAAGTAGACTTAGTTGGTATATCGACCAATGGGTCACTTAAATATACAGCATTAGACCTTAGGAAACATTCTGCTAAAGTAAATGTATTACTTAGTGCATGTAGAGGATTGACTGATGAGGAAATTGTTGAGCTTAAAGTAAATAAAATAAACGTGGAGGATTAAAATGAATTGGGAATTAATATTTAGAAATTCAATATGTGGTTACGCTGATAAGTATGTATGTATGACATTCTGGCGTAGGAAGACTAAATGACCAATCCACTCATCTCGGCATATTCTGTCTTTCATTCGTATCCCTTAAATTGGCTACAACAGGCTTTAAATGGGTATGCTACACAGACATATACTAACAAAGAATACATATTTTTAATATATGGCAAGGATAATGACTTAGATGGAATACTTAATACATTATCTAATGTG
>Ga0208647_1000214_pt1 | contig 20851 bp, 25 predicted proteins | sample AntAceMetag02UKA_FD_184765 | JGI IMG/M metagenome (GOLD analysis project Ga0208647, IMG submission 184765) | Saline lake microbial communities from Ace Lake, Antarctica - Antarctic Ace Lake Metagenome 02UKA (SPAdes) (version 2) | ecosystem: Environmental > Aquatic > Non-marine Saline and... | reverse complement strand
AAGAAGCGAAATACAGAACATAATAAAAAAAATGTAGTGAGTGTCACACAAATAAATAAAAGTGCCTAAATGTCTATAAATAGACTTTTAAGCACTTTTTTATATCAATGATGTTCCAAAGTCAGGTCATACAAAGGTTTACATATGCTTGTTAGGCCTTTATTAAAGCATCTATATTTTTTTAGTAACAAAAAAAGCGAGTAAATTACTCGCTTTTACAAATTTCCTGCTTTTGCTTGTTTAACACTCTTTTTTAAATCACTCTCAGCAGTAAAGAAATCAACACTGCGTCTCTTATTTTCGTCAATACGTTCTTTTCTTAATTTATTAAGTTGATTCATAGCATCAACCTTATTTAACCCTACTTGTGCTTCTTGGGCAATAACATTGACAATGTTATTTTGATGTTCAACAATTCCATTTATAATAACCGTAAATATTTCTGTATCACCTGTCATCATTTTTATATAACCAGTATCAATTGAACTGATTATTGGGATATGATCTTTCATGATAGCAAATTCGCCATTCATTTCTGAAGTAATAACTACATAATCAACTTCTTCATTATATAATTCTCCTTGAGGTGTAACAACACTTATCTTCATTGATATTCCTCCATTACTCTAGTGATTTTGCTTTTTTAATTACATCATCAATACTACCAACAAGGCGGAAAGCATCTTCTGGCAAGCGGTCGTATTTTCCTTCTAAGATTTCTTTGAATCCTCTGATAGTTTCTTTGACAGGAACATATGATCCTTTTTGTCCTGTAAACTGTTCTGCAACATGGAAGTTTTGAGATAAGAATAATCTAACTCTTCTAGCTCTATGAACTACAAGTTTATCTTCTTCACTTAATTCATCCATTCCTAGTATTGCGATAATATCTAACAATTCATTATATCTTTGGATTGTTCTTTGAATTTCACGAGCAATATCATAATGTTCTTGTCCTACTATTTCAGGTGACAAAGCACGTGATGTAGAAGCAAGTGGATCTACTGCTGGGTAGATTCCTTCTTCACTAATTTTACGTGAAAGGTTTGTTGTTGCATCTAAATGTGTAAATGTTGTTGCTGGTGCAGGATCTGTATAGTCATCAGCTGGAACATAAACAGCTTGGATAGATGTAATTGATCCATCTTTTGTTGATGTAATACGTTCTTGTAATTTACCCATTTCTGTTGCAAGAGTTGGTTGGTAACCTACCGCACTTGGCATACGGCCAAGAAGCGCTGAAACCTCACTACCTGCTTGAGTGAATCTAAAGATATTATCAATAAAGAACAATACATCTTGTTTTTCAGTATCTCTAAAATGCTCAGCCATAGTAAGACCTGTTAATCCTACTCTCATTCTTGCTCCAGGTGGTTCATTCATTTGTCCAAACACCATTGCTGTTTTTTTAATAACCCCTGATTCTGTCATCTCAAAATAGAGGTCATTTCCTTCTCTTGTTCTTTCACCAACACCTGCGAACACACTGATTCCACCGTGTTCTTGTGCAATATTGTTTATTAGTTCCTGGATAAGTACTGTTTTCCCTACTCCAGCTCCACCAAATAAACCAATTTTTCCACCTTTTATGTATGGTGCTAGTAAGTCTACCACCTTAATCCCTGTTTCAAGGATTTCAATATCACTATTTAACTGATCTAATTTAGGCGCAGGTCTATGGATAGGACTTTTTGTTACCCCTTTAGGCAGTTCTTCTTTTCCGTCAATTAATTCACCAAGTACATTAAAAATTCTTCCTAAAGTTGCTTCACCAACAGGCACACTAATTGGTGCACCAGTATTAGACACTTCCATTCCTCTTACAACTCCATCACTTGAATCCATAGCAATTGTACGAACAATGTTATTTCCTAAATGTAAAGATACCTCTAGAGTAAGTTTAACTGGAATACCATTATTATCTTCTGCTTTAACATCAACTTTTAAAGCAAAATTAATTTCTGGTAAGTTATCATCAAATTTAACATCTATTACAGGTCCCATTACCTGAACTATTTTACCTTTATTCATAATATCCTCCTTTAGTTAACTGCGTTAGCTCCACCAATTATGTCAGTTAACTCAATAGTTATTGCAGCTTGTCTTGCGCGGTTATAATGAAGTTGAAGAGTATCAATTACCTCTTCTGCATTATCAGTTGCACTTTTCATAGCTGTCATTCTAGAAGCATGTTCACTAGCTTTTGCTTCTAAAATTAATCCATACAATGTGTTTTCAACATACATTGGAATTAGATGATCAATTATCATCTGTGGACTTGGTTCATAATTATATATTAACTTCATTCCGTTATTCTTTTCAATTTCCTTACCTTGAATATCACTACTGATAATCGGAAGAATTTGTGTATATTTCACTTCTTGAGTTAATGTATTTACGAAGTGATTATAAAACACTATAATGCTATCAATTTTCCCATTCAAGTATTCTTCTTGGAACATTTTAGTAATCTCACTAAAATCAATGAATTGAATATCATCACGAACGTTAATTGGACCTTTACTTAGCAAACTATATTTCATTCTTTTTGCGTAACTATATGCTTTGAATCCAATTGGTGCAACTACAAATTCATCACTAGTTATGTGATGTCTATCTATGTGATCACTAAAAGCTTTAAACACACTTGAATTATATGGACCAGCTAGTCCTCTATCACTAGATACAAGGATATAACAAATTTTACCAACTTCACGATCTTCAAGCATTGGGTGGCTAACTAATATGTCACCCTCTAGTATGTTATCTATCATGTCTTTAAGACGGTACATTAAAGGTCTAAAACCTTTAATTGCACGATCTGCTTTTTTAAGTTTAGAAGCACTAACCATATGCATTGCTTTCGTAATCTGTGATGTCTTTTTTGTAGCTGTAATTCTTGATTTTATTTCTCTCATCGATGCCATTTTAACACCACCTTAAATGAATATTTTTTTGAACCTTTCGATTACTTCACTGATTTTATTAACTTCAGGTAAAGAATTAGTTTCAACTATTTCATCAAGTAATTTTTTACCTTCTGAATCATTTCTAAAATAATCATGAAGTCCATTTTCAAAGCGATTAATATCTTGAAGTTCAACACTATCTAAATGTCCATGCGTTAATGCGAAAATACTAATAACTTGTAACTCAACATCAACTGTTGCATGGAGTCCTTGTTTTAATATTTCAACAGTTCTTTTTCCTCGTTCAAGACGAGCTTTTGTAGCGTCATCTAAGTCACTACCAAATTGTGTAAATGCTTCAAGTTCACGATATGCAGCTAAATCTAAACGAAGCGTTCCTGAAACTTTCTTTATAGCCTTAATTTGAGCACTACCACCAACACGTGATACTGAAAGTCCAGCATTAATTGCTGGTCTAACACCGCTATAGAATAAATCACTTTGTAAGAAGATTTGTCCATCTGTGATGCTAATTACATTTGTTGGAATATATGCACTAATATCTCCAGCTTGAGTTTCAATTATTGGAAGGGCAGTAATACTACCTCCACCAAGTTTATCATTTAATTTCGCTGCTCTTTCAAGTAACCTTGAATGAAGATAAAATACATCCCCAGGATATGCTTCTCTTCCTGGTGGTCTTCTAAGTAACAAACTTAATTCACGATATGCGATCGCATGTTTTGTTAAATCATCATAAATTACTAAAACATCTTTACCTGCAAACATATATTCTTCACCCATAGTTACTCCAGTATATGGAGCTAAGTATAATAATGGAGAAGGCTCACTTGCCGAGGCACTAACAATAATTGAATAATCCATTGCACCATATTTTTTTAATGTTTCAAAAACAGTAGCCACTGTACTCTCTTTTTGCCCTATGGCAACATAGATACAAATAACGTCTTTTCCTTTTTGATTGATGATTGTATCAATCGTAATAGCAGTTTTACCAGTTTGTCTATCGCCGATTATTAACTCTCTTTGCCCGCGACCAATAGGAACTAAAGCATCAAGTACTTTTATACCTGTTTGTAATGGTTGGTTAACTGATTTACGACTCATAACACCTGTTGCTTTTCTTTCAATAGGTCTCATTTTAGTCAAGTTAATTTTACCCATACCATCAATTGGTTGTCCAAGTGCGTTAACAACTCGTCCAATAATTTCATCACCAACAGGAACTTCTAAAAGACGACCTGTAGTTTTAACTACGTCCCCTTCTCTAATGGATGTACTTTCATCAAGTAAGATTGCTCCAACGTGATCAGTTTCCAAGTTTAATACTAATCCATAAACATCTCCAGGAAATAGTAATAACTCTCCACTCATCGCGTTATCTAGTCCATGAACTAATGCAATCCCATCACCAACGCTAATAACTGTACCAGTGCTTTCTGTTTTAATCTCTTTCTCGTATTTCTTAATCTGTTCTTTTATTAAAGAACTAATTTCAACAGGATTAATTTTACTCACTTTCTCACCTCGAATCATTTAGTTAAATTGGCTTTAAGATTGTGTAAATAATTGTTGATTGTGTCATCCAGCACTTTACCTTCAAACTCAATTCTCATTCCACCAACAATTGATTCCTCAACAACATTGTTAAGCTCAATTCTTCTATTATGTTTCTTCTCTAGATTTGCAACTAATTGTGTAGTTTGCGATTTTGATAACAACTTGTTTGAGTAAACAACTACTTTCATTACTTTGTTTTGATTATCAACAATTTTAGTAAATTCTAAGTAAATATCATCAAGCAATTCTATACGAAGATTATCAATCAATACATAAACAAAGTTTTTGATTAAATCATTAGACAAAATATTACTAATGATCTCCTTTTTGGCATTTTTAGTTATTTTAGGATGATTTAAGAAATTATAGATTTCAGTGTCGATTGCGCTGTTTAAATCTTTTAAATCTGCGTGAACTCTCTCTACTTGTTTTGCTTCATAAGCCAAACCAAATAAAGCTTCTGCATATTGAAAAGCGAAATAACTCATTAATTGATTACCTCTTTAGTTACGCTCTCAAGCAGTTCGCTCTTTGTGTTTTCATCTATTTTTTTCTTAATTACTTTTTCAGCCATAAGCACTGCGACACTAACGATTTCATCGTTAATACTAGTTCGTGCTTTTTCAATTTCACTATCAATTTCTTTTTTAGCATTATCTATAATTACAGTAGCATCATTTTTAGCTTTTCCGATAATATCAGTACGCTCTTTCTCTCCGCGAGATTTTGCATCTTCAACAACGTCTTTTGCACTTAATCGAATTTTATCTAATTCAACCTGTGATTCTGTCTTAATAGTTTGTGCTTCTAAATTTGCTTGACTTGCCTCGTCAAACTCTTTTGCCATATGTTCTCTTCTACCTTCTAAATAATTAGTTATATTATTCCAAAAGAAGAATCTAACAATAAGAAACAATAGTAAAGTTGAGGCAATCTGAATTGCCATTTCTCTAGGACTAACTTTGATAGCCCCTTCAATAAATTCTTTTATAACCTCAGCAACGTAATCCATAGGATTTGCCTCCTTTGTTTACTATTTTTTCTAAGTAGCGAATATTAAAATAATTGCTACGATAAGTCCGTAAAGACCTGTTGTTTCAGCAACTGCTTGCCCTGTAATCATTAATGTTCTAATGCTTGATTCAGCTTCAGGTTGACGACCAAGTGCTTCAACTGCTTTACCAGCTGCGTAACCTTGCCCAATACCAGGACCAAATCCAGTTAACACTGCAATACCTGCTCCTAAGAAAGCCATTCCTTGTGCGAAAAATTCTGTAAATTCTGCCATAATTTTGTTTCCTCCTTATTAATATTCTTTTAATTTTTTATTTCTTTATTTATATATAAACTGATTTCTCAGTAAATAACTTATTTACTCTGAAACTGCCATACTTAAGAAAATACTAAATAAAATAAAATACACATAAGCTTGGATTGCTCCAAAGAAGATATCAAAGATTGCATGAATCATAATTGCTCCAGCGCTAACTCCAAATATTTGAACAAATCCATATCCTAATACTCCTAGGATGTCACCACCAAGTAATTCAGATAATGCAATTCCCATACTATGAGACAATCCATAAACGATAATCCCAATGATTGCTCCACTAAGTAAATTACCAAATAAACGAATACCCATTGCAAATGGAGTTGACATTTCACCAATTAAGTTAATTGGTAAAAACAAAGGATGTGGATCCATTAAGTCTTTCGCTCTTTGTTTTGGTTTCTTAACAACTAATGCCGCTACTTGAATTGAACCAAATGCTAGTATACTAAATCCTAATGCAACACTGATGTTTGATAACGGTGTTGAAAGTCCCCATAAAGCTGCAGTATTTGCAAATAATAAAAATAACAATATTGTAAGCATATATGGAGTAAATACTTTCCAATTCTTTTTAAAGAAATCATGCATCATATTGTTAACACCTTGCACAAACATCACGGAAACTAATGTTATTCCTTTTGGCACATCTGCAACACTCAGTTTTTTAACTCTAAGTCCTAGAATGATAGTAATAATCATCAATCCTACAGTTATAATCAATGATGATACTATACCTGATGATAATTCTGCATAAAACTCAGTCATTTGTTTTCACCTCTTTTTAAAACCAATAAATTAAAATATAAAACTATTTTGAATGATAATAATCCAAATGCTACTCCTAGAATTTCTAAGTCTTCAAGTAATGCTGAAGCAATTAGTATTATCGCATAAATCATGTATCTAAATGCATAGTTTCTTGCAGCTAGTTTTGTAGCCCCAGAAACATCACTTTGAAGAACTCTTTTAGAGCTTTTATATAACATGCTCATTGTCATCAAGCTAGTAACACTACCAAGAAGAAATGATAAAGCATATGTTTTATCAAATATAAAATATATAGCTCCTCCTACAAGGAGGGTGTATATCCACACAAGTGGAAAAGTGCTTATGAAGGCATCACTATTCTTCTTCATCTTTATCCTCCAATTTAGAGACTCTATCGATCAAATTCTTAATCCCGGCGAATACTCCAATGATGATAAATATTATTTTAAACACAAATACTGTGTTTAGCAATTCGTCTAGAAAATAGCCGATTGCAAAAGATATCCCAACAGTTATTATAATTTCAAATATGAAAGTTGAAACTATTGAGTAAACTTTAAAAGCATCTTTTTGTTTTTTATCCATTACTTAGTACCAAATAATCTATCTCCACAATCCCCAAGTCCTGGAACAATGTATCCAATTTCATTAAGCTTTTCATCCATTGCTGCTAGATAAATATCAACATCAGGGTGTTCTTCATTTAATCTTTTAACACCTTCAGGGCATCCAACAAGTCCTACAAAAGTTATGTTTTTTGCACCTCGTTTTTTTACCGCGGTTATTGCAGCACAAGCACTACCACCAGTCGCTAACATTGGGTCTACTACTAAGCAAGTACCATCAACAATTTCATTAGGAAACTTAGCATAGTATTCAACAGGTTCTAATGTTTGTTCATCACGATACATTCCAACATGCCCTACTTTAGCAGTTGGAATCAACATTTGAATTCCATCCACCATTCCAAGTCCAGCTCTTAAAATAGGAACTATAATTACATCCTTACTTAGTGTCTTACAGATTGTATCGGTGATTGGAGTAGTTACTTTTATTTCTTTTGTACTAAGATTTCTAGTGATTTCATAAGTTACCAATCCACCAACTTCATTCACAAGATGTCTAAATGTTTTTGTGTCAGTATCTTTGTTTCTAATAATAGCCATCTTATGGTCTATTAAAGGATGATTCAATACGATTAGTTTTCCCATGATCATTCTCCCTTATAGCTATCTATTTTATTAATTCTTCTTATATGTCTTTCATCATTTGAAAATTCTGTATCCAACCAAATATCAACTATCTTGATTGCTTTTTTAATATCTATTACTCTTCCACCCATTGTGAGAACATTTGTATCGTTGTGTAATCTTGTTGCTTTTGCAGTAAATAAATCATGTACAAGAGCAGCTCTAATGCCTTCAACTTTGTTGGCCATAACACTCATACCAATTCCTGTTCCACATATTAGGATTCCTCTATCATACTTATGATCTCTAACACTTTCAGACACCATAATGGCATATCCGTTATAGTCTGTACTTTTATCATCATTTGTTCCAAAGTCTTTAACTTCAAAACCTCTTTCAATCAGATGTTTTTTGATTGCTTCTTTATGTAAAAATCCACCATGGTCTGCACCGATTGCTATTTTCATAAATAAACCCTCCTAGAAAAGTGTGTATACAAATTACTTTGTGTTCATACTACTTTACAATTATACCAAAACTCAATAAGATTTCAATAAGAAATACTATAATTAATACATTAATATATATTTATATTATATTTATCTATATATATGTTGAAATCAATATAACAATATTATATAAAAACGAATAATAATTTAGCCTAATTTTATTATTCCTTGTCTTAATATTTTTTGATTTACAACATCAAACACAGTAGAACTAATTGAAGATAAATCAATTCCTTTTACAATATAATCCACATCATTCTCAAATCTTAAAGTATCAGTAAAATTCAATATAGGTGGTTCACTCGACATATTCAAACTCGTTACTGCCATTGGTCCAAACTTATCTAAAATACTCAGTGCTATTTTATCATTTGGGATTCTTACTCCTATAGTCTTTAATCCAGAAGTTATGTAATCTCCAATAATGTCTTTTTTAGGATAAATAAGAGTTAATGCTCCAGGCCAATGTGCAAGTGCAAATTCTTCACCTAAATGAAAACTATCTACAATATCTTTTACTTGGTCTAAATTTGCACACAAAATAGCGAGAGGAATTTTATTCTCACGCTTCTTAATCTCGTAAATCTTATTAACTCCAGATTCACTACTAATGAGACACCCAATTCCATAAACAGTGTCTGTTTGGAATACAATAACCTCATTTTTTAAATTCAGTTTTAGTAAGTCTTCTATACTTAATATCATTTATCTCACCTTTTTAATTATAACATATAAAAAATAGTTAAAACATTTATTTAATTTTGTGATATAATTTTTTTTGAGGTGGAATTATGTTAAAAACATTCATAAAATATTATAAAAATCATCAATTGCTATTCTATCTAGATTTATTAGCCGCGTCTGTAATGAGTGGACTAAATCTTCTTTTTCCTTTGATTACAAGACTTTATATCGATGACTACATCCCAAATGGTAACCTTCGAATGATTCTTATATTTGGTGGGACACTTGTAGGTTTATATTTCGTTAGAATGGCATGTAATTACTTTGTTAACTATTATGGACATGTAATGGGAACAAGAATTGAAAGAGACATGAGAATTGATTTATTCAAAAAAATACAAACACTTGATAATGATTATTTTGATGATAACAAAACTGGATCAATAATGACTTATATCGTTGGACACTTAAGAGATATATCTGAAATGAGCCATCATACACCAGAAAATCTTTTTGTTTCTCTAATTATGATAATTGGTAGTTTTATCATTTTGGTTAACATTCACTTGTTATTCACTTTCATCGTATTTATATTCATAGTCTTCTTAGTAATTTTCAGTGCTTTAAGAAGAAAAAAAATGATGGCTGCATCAAGAAGAACAAGAGCTACTCATGAAGAAATCAACAGTGAAGTTGAAAACAGCATTGGTGGAATCAGACTTACTAAAGCATTCACTAATGAAGACTTCGAACTCAAGAAATTCACAAATGTAACTTATCGTTATCAAGATAGTTATGATTCATTTTATAAACAAATGGGTATATTCAGTTCAGGGACAAACCTGTTTATTGATTTACTATATGTAGCAGTTTTAGTATTTGGGGGATATTTTGTTTATCTAAACCAAATAACAATTGGAGAATATGTGGCATATTTCATGTTTATTGGTTTTCTTATTCAACCAATTAGAACGTTGATTCAAACAATAGAACAAGTACAAAAAGGGTGGAGTGGATATGAGAAATTCTACAAAATCATTCAAATAGAACCTAAAATAAAATCACCTGATAATCCTTTATTCTTAAATGAAAAAGTTGGTAAAATAGAATTTAGAAATGTAGATTTCCAATATGAGACTTCTAGAGAACTTGTATTGAAAAACTTCAGCATTGTTATTGAACCCGGCAAAAAAGTTGCATTGGTTGGAGCAACTGGAGTAGGAAAAAGTACTATTTCGAAACTTATACCACGTTTCTACGATGTTAATAAAGGTAGTGTTTTAGTTGAAGAACACGATGTTAAAGAATACGATACATACTCTTTAAGATTGCACATAGGACACGTTCAGCAAGATGTTTACATCTTTTATGGAACAATGAAAGATAATATTTCATATGGTAGACCTGAAGCGACTTTTGATGAAGTTGTAGATGCTGCTAAAAAGGCAAATATACATGATTTTATTGTCTCTTTAGAAAATGGTTATGACACTCTCGTTGGAGAAAGAGGAGTTAAACTTTCTGGAGGACAACAACAAAGAGTAAGTATTGCTAGAGTATTTTTAAAAAATCCACCTATACTTATATTAGATGAGGCAACATCAAGTTTAGACAATGTCACAGAAAAACTAATTCAAAAAGCATTAGACGATTTAAGTGAAGGTAGAACAACGTTGGTTATTGCACATAGATTATCAACAATATCAAATTCAGATGAAATACTAGTTTTAACTGACAAAGGAATAACCGAAAGAGGAACTCATAAAGAGCTCATTGCACAAAAAGGTTATTATTCAAGTTTATACAATGCTAGTTTAGAAATTTAGAAAAGGCCTTAATGTTATTTAAACAAATAGAGGGAGAACCACCGTTCAACCCAAAAAAATAAAAAAACACTTGTAAAAATCACAAGTGCTTTTTTTATTTAAATATCCTAATAAGTCCACAAAATATAGATAAATATCTTCCATCTTAAAGAAGGTTTAATATCCTACTATAATTTATTGTGTGTACCGTCACAATAAGGTGGGGTAGAAGTTTGTTTGCATCTACACAACATCTTTTCTTTTGGTTCTTCTACAGTAAATGGTAAGGGTTTAATTGTTGTTCCTTTATGAGATCCATCACAAAATGGTTGGTTTTCACTTCTACCACAAGCGCACCATAGATATGTTTTGTCTTTCTCTAAAGCAACTTTAATTGGAGTCTTCGCTGCTACTTTCGGTTTATCCATTTGAATTCCTCCTTTTTTTCTATTATATCACTCATTTCCACTTTACACTAAATATACGACCAAAAACTCAGTTTTGGATTGTCCATTTTTGCACAAAAAGGGTCATTATTTATGACCTTTATAATTGTTCAAAAGAATGTCATTTCTTATATATTCAGTTTGGTTTGTTTGTTTATCAACTCACTAACTGGTTTATATGTCTTACGATAATGCTCTGTTACACCATATTTTCTTAATGCTTCTAAATGCATTTTAGTTGGGTAACCTTTATGTTTCTCATATCCATACATTGGAAATTCTTTTGATAGATTTACCATGTATTCGTCTCTTTCAACTTTTGCAATAATTGATGCAGCTGCAATTGTTGCACTTTTTGAATCACCTTTTATAATACTTAAATATGGTATATTTAATTCATCTAATGGCATTGCATCTGACAATACGAAAGAAGGTACAACACTTAGATTATTAACCGATACAATCATTGCTTTTTTAGATGATTGATATACATTTAGTTTATCAATCTCTTTCGGAAAAATATAAGTAATTTTATAAGCTAATGCTTTCTCTTTAATCTCTGCACTTAAAGAAAGGCGTTTCTTTTCTGAAAGTTTTTTTGAATCATTCAGTCCTTGAATCTTATTGAAAGGATCTAAAATTACTGCAGCAGCTACTAAAGGTCCTGCAAGTGGTCCTCTTCCGACTTCATCACACCCAGCAATATATTTGTGTCCTTTGTTCAGCAAATCAAGTTCAAACTCATACATAGTCTGCAACCTTGTCTAATGTAATTTTACCAAATTTTTGATGTCTGAAATCATGTAAAAATAGTTCGTTTACTCTTTCATAATCTATATTTTTACCAGGTAATAAACATCCTCTTTTCAAACCAATATTATCATATATTTCTAATATGTTTTCAATATCAACTTTAATAGAATATCTGTCTTCAAATCTTTTTAAGTAGTTTTTATATAAATACTTAAATCCATAAATGACAACTTCATCCATTGGAAGAATATTATCTTTAATTGCTCCAGTAATAGCAAGCTTTAAAGCTACGTCTTTACTGTCAAATTTTGGCCAAAGAATACCAGGTGTATCTAGTAACTCAAAATCTTGACCAACTCTTATATATTGAGTTCTTCTTGTAACACCGGGTCTATCTTGAGCAACCAATTTCTTCTTTGAAGCTAAACTATTAATCAAAGTAGACTTACCAACATTTGGAATACCTAAAATCATTGCCCTAATTGCTCTTTCTTTTCTTCCTCTAGCTATTTCTCTAGCTCTTTGGTCCTTTAAGACTATTTTCAAAACACCTTGTATCCTATCTACACCCATGCCATTTAGAGAGTTAATCTTTAAGGTAGTTGCTCCTTTTGCTTCAAAATAAGATACCCATTTATCTAATTCTATTGGATCAGATAAATCTGCTTTATTGAGGAGTATAACTCTAGGTTTATTTCCAATTAGTTCCTTAATAACAGGGTTTTGTGAAGAGAATGGTATTCTAGCATCTAGAAGTTCAAGTACCACATCCACTAATTTTATTTTCTCTTTTACTTCCTTTTTGGTCTTGGCCATATGGCCAGGATACCATTGAATTTGTTTCATAATACCGCTCCTAATCTTGGTTGTTTCTTAGAAAGTTATCAAACTTAAGCACTACAGTTCCATAAATTCTTTCTTCATCGACAAATCCAAGTATGCTACTTCTGGAATCTAGCGAATGTTCTCTATTGTCACCTAGAACAAAATATGAATTAATTGGCACATCAAACTGACATATTTCTGCTGAGTAATTAGTGCAATATGTATTTACTAATATTGACCCAAATTCATTTTCTAAAAACTCTTGTTCGATAATTAGACCATTTACTGTGATTTCATTATTTGTTATTACTACCGTTTCTCCAGGTAGTCCGATCAGTCTCTTTATGTAATATTCATCATTATCTGTTCTTAAAACTATTACATCAAATCGTTCATAGTTACTTGTCATGTGCCACATTAGAACATCTTGTCCTTCAGAGTAGTTAGGTTCCATGCTAGCACCTATTACGGTAGCTGGAGATATAATAAATGCATTACTAATTGATATGAATACAACAAATATTGGAATCACACTTAATAGGTCAAATACATTCAATATCTTCTTATGTTCATTGTTAATTCTAAGTTCATCTATTCTGTCTTTTGTCTTCCAAAGATACAAGATATTACCTAATGAGAAAATAGTCACAATAAATAAAAGTATTACAAATATTGGAGATGCCATCGCAACATCAAAAGGCAAATATTTACCTGATAGTCTTGTTAATGAAAGCAATGCCAAGCATATGAAAACAATTGATATTTTCCTTATCAATTTTTTTCTATACTTTAAGGTGGAAATAGAATAATCAATTTCTTCTATTTCATTTTCTGTCTCTAAATTTTCCATTGTCATTTGATTCACCTAATTCTCGTCTAGCACTTCTTCAAGTTCAACAGAGTTAACTAGTACATTTCTAGCTTTAGAACCCACGTTATCTGATACAATTCCTATATCAGATAAAGATTCTACTATCTTTTGAGCTCTATTGAATCCAATCTTGAATTCTTTGCTTATCTTATTAATAGACGCTTCGCCCACATCAACTACATATTTTGCTACATCATGAAGTAAATCATCAGTCCCAGATGAACTTGCAGTCTTCTTTATTAACTTTTCTTGACTGAAGAAATACTCTTTTGATCTTTGTCTTTTAATAAATTCATTTACATTACGAATTTCAACGTCTGATAAATAAGCCCCTTGAACACGTCGTTGAGGTTGCCCAGCTTCAGCAAAAAGCATATCTCCTCTTCCCAACAATTTATCTGCACCAACACTATCAATTATAGTCATAGAATCAACATAACTTGACACCATAAAAGCCAATCTAGTTGGGATATTTGATTTAATCGTACCTTTTATTACATCAGTTGAAGGTCTTTGAGTTGCGATGATTAAATGAATTCCACAAGCTCTAGCTTTTTGTGTTAATCTCATTATTGCTTCTTCAACAGTTCTTGAGGCAATTACCATTAAATCCGCTAATTCATCTACAACAATAACAATGTATGGCATTATCGAGAAATTACCTTCTTTGTTTGCCTTTTCATTATAGGAAGAAATGTCTTTTACGATTTCTTTGGAGAACAACTTGAATCTATTATCCATTTCTTCTACTGCCCAATTCAATCCAGCTGTTGCAATCTTTGCATCGGTAATAACTGGAGTAATTAAATGTGGTAATTCATTATAGGCTGATAATTCAACCATTTTAGGATCAATTAAAACTAATTTTAACTCATCAGGTGAATATTTAAATAATAAACTCATTAGTATTGTATTAATACATACTGATTTTCCACTTCCTGTTGCACCAGCTACAAGCCCGTGTGGCATTTTTGAAATAGAAGCATAAACTCCAAGTCCATCAATATCCAACCCAAGAGCTACTGTTAATGGATCTTTTGCATTTAAGAACTCTTCTTGATTTACGATATCTATAAAGTGTACAATTTCTGCGACTTCATTTGGAACTTCAATTCCCAGTGTGCTTTTCCCGGGAATAGGAGCTTCAATTCTAATCTCTTTTGCTGCAAGTGCCATTTTAATATTATCAGAAATACTTGTCACTTTTCTTACATTAACTCCACTATCTAAGATAATTTCATATCTAGTAACTGTAGGGCCTTTAGTATGTGTGTAAACACTAGCTCCTACACCGAATTCTTCAAAAGTAATATTGAGTATATCAATTTGTTTTTGAATCCATTCTGGGTTTTCCTCAGTCTTTTTAAGTGGTTTAGATAACAAAGAAAAAGGAGGTAATTTATATTCTTTTTTATATCTATTTACTGAAGCAGGTTTTTCCTTTATTAAAGGCTCTTCTTCCTTTGCAGGTTCTTCTTTTACAAGTTCTTCCTTTTTTGCGGGTTCCTCTTTTTTATCGAAAAAATCATTAATATTAGTCTTTGACAAATCCAAAGTACTTGTGTATTTTTCTAAGATTTCATCACTCTTCACTACATTAGTAGATTTCTCAAAATCATCATAAGAACTAAATTCAGGATTTTTTACTTTTCTTCCTTGTTTTTCTAAAGCTTCATTTAAATTGTTTCCGCTTACTAAATCAAACTCTGGATATTCTGATCCATATTTTCTTTTGAAGTCTTCTTTGGTCATTCTTGGTTTTATTCTAAAAGAATCATATTGTCTATCAGTATCTCCTGTTCTCTTATGCGGATTAGGGATTACAATCTCATCTCTAACTTTTCTTCCGAAAATAGGTGAAACAAATTTGTTTTTTTGGTAATTGTATTTTACGCTTATTTTATCTATTTGAGGTATGACAAAAGGAACTGTATCAGCAGTTCTTTCTTTAACAGCTTCAAGTCTTTTCTTTCTAAATATCACTGTAACCACCCCTTTTATTTGTTTATTGATTCAAAAATGTATTCCTTTACTTCGTTATATGTTTTTCTTTGTTTGTTTACTAAACGACTTATTTCAGTATTGTTTTCATAAATTAGAAAACTTGGTACGCCATATATGTTTAGATGTTTTGCTAAATCCAGATTAGCATTTTTATCTATTGAGTAGAACTCAATGCTTCCAAAATCTTTTTCAAGTTGTGGCATAAATCTTTTTGAAACAAAACAATCTGGGCACCATTTAGTGCTCCAGTAAAAAATAACTAGTTTATTCTGTTCAGTTATTTTATAAAATTCTTCCATATTTTTAATCTTGTTCATCGTCCTCAGTGACTCCTTCTTCTAGCATCTTATTTACTTCTTCGTCAACCATATTCAGTTCCATAGGAACATCAAATAATTTTTTAGAGTAAACTTTCACAGTTTCTTCCCCAACAATTCCAATTATAACAACACAAACTTTTTTTGTCATTACATCAACTGAAGTATTTATAACAAGTTTTCTAAACCAGTAAACTGGGTTTACAACATTGAGTGCTGCGCCACCATATTTAACTACTTTACCAACTTTATATTTTTTTGCAGCTTTAATTACTTTCGACTGCTCAATTGATTTCTTTTTATCAAACATCTGCATGATTTTTGTAACTCTTAAATTCATAGTGTTTTTTAAGATTGGCTTATCTAACATTTCACCAATTCTATTCGTAATATAATGGTTTAGATTTAAAAGCTCATGAATACTTAATTCCATCATTGGATATTTAGATTCCGGGAAGAAATATGTTGCAATTTCTTCAATCAACTCATAACTCATATCGAACGTTAGTTTTGCTATACTTGAGTTTCCAAGTTTCTTAGTACGTTTAAACAACTTCCTTTTTTCTAATATCATTAGTCTTAGTTGTTCTTCATCAACATCAATAGTTGGTCTCTTAATATCTTCAATATTGATGTTTTTTCCTCTTACCAATAATAGAATATAAATAGCACTAAAAGCAATGGCTCCAGTAGCCATTCCGAGGAAAAAATTTATGAACCCACCAAAAGAAATATCCCAGAACATGAGATCAACTCCTAACTTAATAAATATTATAACATATTTATCTTTTATATTGTGTAAATATTATGATTATGAGATAATATTAAAAGGTGATATTATGGAAAAATACTTGATAGCTCTTGATTTAGATGGAACTTTATTATACGACTGGGAAACATTAAAAAAAGAAACTCAAGACTACTTACTAAATCTTAAAAAAGAAGGTCACACTTTAGTTATAGCAACTGGAAGACCATTCAGAAGTTCTGAAATGTATCATAAAATGCTTGAGCTTGATACACCAATCATTAACTATAATGGTGGATTAGTTACATCAAGATTAGATGATAATTTCGAATGTTTTAGTCTGACTATTGAAAAAGAATATATACTAGATATTTTCGAGAAGAATAAGCAATATATAAAAAATGCTTTTGGTGAGATTGGTGACGATGTATTTCTTCTGCATGATACCAAAGAGATAAGACCTTTACTCCATTTGTTTAACGGAGCTAGGTTAACTGTTGGAGATTTCAAAGAAACTCTCCCAGGGAACACAAATGGGTTTATCATTATTGCAAATGAAGGACAAGGGCAGTTCATTGAAGACTTCGTTGAAAAAGAATATAAAGGGAAAGTACTGCATCGTAACTGGGGAAATGAGTATAGCTTTATAATTGAGTTATTCACTCCCGAAACTAGCAAAGGAAATGGGCTTGAATATGTAGCTAAATACCTTGGATTCGAACCAAAAAATATTATAGCGTTCGGTGATGGCCACAACGATATTGAAATGTTAGAATATGCAGGTCTAGGAATTGCCATGTCAAATGCACATTATAGCTTAAAAGCTATTGCTGATTTAGTTCTTGAAGACTCAAACAAAGAAAACGGAATTGAAAAGTTTTTGAATAAATTCTTAAAGAAATAATTTTATACTAAAAAAAATGTAAGTTCTAATTGAACTTACATTTTTTTTAGTATTTAAATCTGGATTTATTTTTACCTTTTCCTTTTTTCTGTTTCCTTGGTGTGTTTTTCAAAGCATTCATAGCATTCGCTGAATTCATTTTTGATGGATCCATAGATCCCATTTTTTTCATCATTTGAGTTTGTTGTTCCAATGATTGAATTAGTCTGTTAACATCACTTACACTTCTTCCAGCTCCTGTAGCTACTCTTCTTCTTCTAGAACTACTTCTAGATATCAATTTAGGATTTTTTCTTTCAGATTTAGTCATTGATTGAATCATTGCTTTTACATAGACTGTTTGCTTTTCATCAACATTTGCGCCTTTCATTGCTTTGCTCATTCCAGGCACAAGCTTCATAATACCTCCAAGAGATCCCATTCTTTTAATCATCTTTAATTGTTTTAGGAAATCATTATAATTGAATTTTCCGGACATCATTTTTTCCATCATGCCCATCATATCATCTTCATCTATATTCTCAGTTACTTTATCTACAAGTGTTAATACATCTCCCATACCAAGAATTCTTGATGCCATTCTTTCAGGATGAAATACTTCTAATTGATCTAGTTTTTCTCCCATTCCCATAAATTTAATCGGTATATTCGTTACTTGTCTTAAACTTAGTGCAGCTCCACCTCTAGTATCACCATCTAATTTTGTTAAGATTGCACCACTAACATTAAGTTGCTCATGGAAGCTTGATGCTACATTCACAGCGTCTTGTCCAGTCATTGCATCTAAGTTTAACAAAATTTCTTCTGGCTTAAGTATTTCTTTAATGTCGATAAGTTCTTGCATCATCGCTTCATCAATATGTAATCTACCTGCAGTATCTGCAATAAGTAGATTATTCCCATTTGTTACTGCGAATTCCATTGCTTTTTTTATTATAGTTTGTGGTTTTTCAAAGATTCCCATCTCGAAAACATCAACATTTAGTTGAGCGCCTATTGTTTTTAATTGTTCTATCGCTGCAGGTCTATAAATATCAAGTGCAACAAGTAATGGTTTAAGGTTGTTATTTTTTCTAAGTAAGTAAGCAAGTTTACCAGAAGTAGTAGTTTTACCAGAACCCTGAAGTCCAACCATCATAATCTTACTAATTCCAACAATGTTTAAGGTTATAGGAGAATTCTTCTCTCCCATTATTTTCTTAAGTTCATCGTGAACTATTTTTACTACTTGTTGTCCTGGGTTTAATCCTTTTAAGATTTTTTCTCCCATAGCTTGTTCTTTCAGTTCTTTTGTAAATGCTTTAACGACTTTGAAGTTTACATCAGCTTCTAACAAAGATAATCTAACTTCTCTCATCATTTCTTCAATGTCTTTTTCAGTTAGACGACCCTTACCAGTAAGTCTTCTCAAAGACATCTGAAGGCGATCTGACAAATTATCAAAAGCCATAATATCACTCTACTTTCTCGAGTTCCTCAACTAAGTTATGTATTTCACTTAGGTTTTCTTCTTCTCTGATTTTATTAATGATAGTTTTTCTTTTTTTTATATTGAGTTTTAATTTTAACTTTTCTTCATAATCATACAATTTTTTTACAGTTCTTTTAAGTTGATCATGAACTGCGTTTCTACTAATATCAAAATTCTCTGCAATCTCAGATATTGAATAGTTATTATAATAGTAAGATTCCATATACTCTTGTTGCTTTTTGGTTAATAGCTCTTGGTAGACATCATATAATTCAATTATTTCAATAGATTTATCTAAAGTATTCATTAGAATATCCCTGAAAACATTCCATAAATATATTCTTCAATGTCGAAATGTTCTAAATCATCTATTTTTTCACCAAGACCTACATATTTAATTGGAATACCTAATTCGTCTTTTATAGCTAACACAATTCCACCTTTTGCAGTACCATCTAATTTGGTTAAAACTATCCCAGTTATATTAGTAACATCATTAAAAATTTTGGCTTGAGATAATCCGTTTTGCCCAGTTGTAGCATCAACAACCAATAATGTTTCATGAGGTGCTCCAATGCATTCTCTTCCGATTACTTTATTAATCTTTTCCAATTCTTTCATTAAGTTTACTTTATTTTGAAGTCTTCCTGCAGTATCGCATAAAATTAAGTCCACACTATTTTCTTGTGCATATTTTATAGCATCATACATGACGCTAGAGGGGTCACTACCTTCTTCTTTTGAAAAGAAAGAAGAATTAACTCTTTCACTCCAAATCTTGAGTTGGCTAATTGCTCCAGCTCTAAAAGTATCTCCAGCTACTAATAATACCTTTTTTCCTTTTTTGAGATACTCGTTTGCTATTTTCCCAATAGTAGTTGTTTTTCCAGCTCCATTAACTCCAACAAACAGCACAATATTCAATCTATCATCTCTAATATCTAAATTTGATGATACTATTTCATCCTTCACATAAAGTTTAAACATTTCTTCAACAATAATTTCCTTTAACTCAATTGGCGATGAGAGTTTTAGAGCAGAAACAGTTTCTCGTAAATGCTTAACAAATGTTAAAACTGTATCTACACCAATATCTGCCATAATAAATAGTTCTTCTAACTCATCGAACAAATCATCATCTATGACGCTTGAAGACTCAAGTAGATATTTTAAGTTATTAAAAACTCCAGAACTGGTTTTACTCAATCCTAGCTTATATTTTTGTGCTTTTAATTTTTTATCTTTTGATTTAAAAAGATTGCTGATTAGACCCATAAAACCACATCTTTCTGTTTCTAAAATCACAAAATATTATAACACAATATTAACATTTGTTCTATAAATATATAAAAAAGCCCTATAAAAAGGGAAAATCCGTCTCTCGACGGATTAAGGAAGGGGATGTGTGAATAATCTAAATTATTCACCATGCTATGTAAGGGATAAGTTGCGACATAGTCGCGTAATAAATATATCATAATTCAAAATATATTGCAATAGAAAAAATGTATTTTCTTTATATTTTTTTGATAGACCATCTATCGTTTTTCTTGCTAACTCTGGACGTTAAGTGGTTGTGTATGTTTTCGCTTTTTGTTATATTGTCAGAACAAAAGTTGATAAATCAACTCTTCAAACGTAACTTATCCAAATAGATAAGTTCGTTTTGGTGTGTTCCAACCTCTATTCCCTATCCTTTCGGCATCGGGTTTACCTTTTCTTAATATGTTTAA
>Ga0208647_1000212_pt1 | contig 21026 bp, 22 predicted proteins | sample AntAceMetag02UKA_FD_184765 | JGI IMG/M metagenome (GOLD analysis project Ga0208647, IMG submission 184765) | Saline lake microbial communities from Ace Lake, Antarctica - Antarctic Ace Lake Metagenome 02UKA (SPAdes) (version 2) | ecosystem: Environmental > Aquatic > Non-marine Saline and... | reverse complement strand
AACAAAAATCTTCTCAAAAAATTATTCCAAAATATTTTTTAAGAAAGAATTGTTATAATATTGAAATGCTAAACCTAATCATCCCCCTCCTCCTAGGAATCACAACCGGAACAATCACCGGCCTAATCCCAGGCATCCACATCAACCTAATAACAACAACTCTCCTCAGCATAACCCTAATCCAAACCGTCCCAATCCAAACCCTTCTAATCTTCATAATAGCAACAGCCATAACCCACACCTTCCTAGATTTCATCCCCTCAATATTTCTCGGCGCACCATCTGAAGACACAGCCCTAGCAACTCTTCCCGGACACGAACTTCTACTTCAAGGTCAAGGTCACAACGCTCTAAAACTCACAGTACTCGGCTCAACAATCGCAATCATATCTCTAATCCTAATCATCCCAACCTTCATAACAATCATCCCAAAAATCTACCCCTTCCTCCAAAGAATGATGGGACTATTCCTAATCTGGATAGCAATATTCCTAATCTACACAGAAAAGAATTCAAAAATAAAAGCAATCATAATATTCATCCTAGCCGGATTTCTAGGTCTCTCCTCCCTAAACCTAAACATCCAAAACCCACTCCTGCCACTCCTCACCGGACTCTTCGCAACCTCAACTCTAATCCACTCAATCAAATCCAACGTAATCCTTCCCGAGCAAAAAATCGAAAAACTACATATACCAAAAAAAGACCTAATCAAACCAACAATAGCAACAATCCTCATCTCCCCGATCTGCTCCCTCTTTCCAGGCCTCGGTTCATCCCAAGCAGCAATCATCGCATCAACACTTTCAGGCAAATCAACCCGCGAACAATTCTTAATTCTCCTAGGCTCAATCAACACAATCGTCATGTCAACCTCATTCATAGTCCTAATCCTCTTTCAAAAATCCCGAACCGGCGCAGCCTTCGCAATCTCCCAAATCACAAACCTAACATCCGAAAACCTCCCCTTAATTCTAACAACAACAATCATAACAACAATCATCGCAATTCCAATCGCCCTAACAATCTCCAAAATCACAGCAAAACACATTCACAAAATTCCCTACACAAAAATATCAACCCTAGTCTTAATCTTCCTAATCTTAATCACACTCTACTTCTCAGGATTCCTAGGTCTCCTAATCCTAACAACCGCAACATTACTCGGACTAACCTGCATCGAATTCGGAACAAGACGAAGCTTCCTAATGGGCGCAATCCTAATCCCAACAATAATCTACTATCTCCCTTTCTAAAAATTTATAAACCAAAACACCCAACTCAATCCATGTTAAAAGAGGCAACATTACTCGGAATCGCCGGAATCGTTCTCGCAATAGCAATAGTTATAAAAACCAAAACCTTTCTAGTAGCATTAATCCCACTCGCAATCGGAATAGCACTAATACTCTTCTCAAAAGAAGATACAATAGAAAACAGAAAGGACAAAAAATGAAAGAAATAATCACAACAACAACACTAGAAATTCCAGGTAAGAAAATAGTAAAAATTCTAGGAATCGCAAAAGGAAACACAATCCGAGCCCGACATGTAGGTCGAGATGTAATGGCAGGATTCAAAAGTATGGTAGGCGGAGAAATAAAATCCTACACCCAAATGACAACCCAAGCAAGAGAAGAGGCATTCAACCGAATGATAAACCAAGCAATAGACATGAAAGCCGACGCAATAATCGGAGTCAGATTTGGAACTTCAATGATAATGCAAGGCGCAGCTGAAATGCTAGCTTACGGAACTGCTGTTAAACTCAAATAAAAAAACAAAGTTTCGTTTGAAACATTTTATATGTTACTTATGGGACTGCAGTTAAACTAGAATAAACGATATAAATCTTTATAACTATTAATTCATATATCAATATATGCCAAGATTAAAACTAGCAACAATATTAGAGAAAAAAGTGAATAAAGAATATGTCTGTTTCAGTGACCTACCTCAAACCGCATATTGTCCAGAATGCAAAGAAGTAGCACAAAAAATAAAAACAAGTAATTCCTATATATCTGGAACAGGTTTCGCATACATCTGCAAAGAATGTGACTTCTCAAAGGAACGTACTATTTAACAAAACCCTACACTCATATAATTCTTCCTAGAAAACAAAAATATTATACTGCACTAACCAAAAAACCCAGCAACCCAAAGTCCAAACTTAATAAATCCCATTTTCAAACTATTTCCAACACCAATCGAATCAATCCTTAAATCTCCACTAGCTCTCTTCTCATTATAAAAATCTAAAAACTCTCCATTAAAACTTTCCAACTCACTCAACAAACCCTCACTAACATAAACCCTATACCCAACATCATCTCGCATCTCGCACCCAACACTATCCAACTTCTTGTCAACCAACTCAAACGAAACGAAAAATTCATCATCAATATAAACATCAAAAACATCATCACTAAAAGGAACTCCATCTGGAATCACAAAATCCATACCTCCTTCGAAAGAAGAAACAATCTCCCCGCAACTATTATCTAAATTTAAATCACTACCAAGTAATCCAGCCGAAGCAAAACCAAAACACAAAACCAAAACCAATAAAACATATCTCATAATAAAGTCAAGAATTCAAGCTATATAAAACTTAACAAGCCTTACAAATCAAAACACTCCTAGCAATCATCGCATCCCCAAACTCCTCCGACTCCTTAAACTTCCCCGCAACTTTAACCCCACACCCAACTTTAATCCTATCAACATCCTCCCGCATCTTCTCAAAATCCCGAGGAAAAATCGTAATCTTCAAATCCCCCTCTTTCCCACCCAAATCCATAAACGCCATCTCATCCCCTTTCTTCGTCATAATCCGAGTAAACCTCTTAACAATCCCAAACACATCAGCATCAACATCATCACTCAACTTACTAAATTCAACAAACCCATTATCCCGAGATTCTGCAAAAGCCTCAGTAGGATGACCACTAACCGAAACACCCAACAACTCCTCTTCTAAATCCAACCTCTCCTTTAAACTAAGCGCCGGCAAACTCGGATACTCAACCTCATCAGCACAACCATTCCCAAAAAGCGTCATCTGCTTCTCACAAGAATTCCCATTCTTCGTAATCCTCTCATAAACAGAAAGCAAACTCGCCCGATTAATCCCAAACTCGTCAAAACAACCAACCGAAATCAACGAATGACAAACTCTCTTATTCACTTTCGATAAATCAACCTTATTAATAAAATCCTGATATGACTCATACGGCCGCTCCTCTAAAATCTTCAACATTGCCTCACTTCCAACATTCTTAATCCCAGACAACCCAACCCGAATCACTTTCTCAAAAACCTCCCCATCTTTCTCAATATACTTCTCCTTCAATCCATCCAATTTCCCAACCCCAGCAACCTCACCCTCTCCCAAGTTTCCACAAGAAGATGAGCGAGTCGAAGACTCCTCAGGTTTTTGTGGAATTCCTTTATTCTTATACCCAACCAAGTCAACCGAAAAATCCTCCAAAGAACTATTAATATCCGGATGCAAAATCTTAATACCTTCACTCCGAGACGCATTCAAATAAAACGCCAACTTCTCAGGATTCCGAACCGCAGAAGAAATCGTCGCAGCATAAAACTCCACAGGATAACACCTCTTCAAATAAGCAGTCCGATACGAAATCAAAGCGTAAGCAGCCGCATGACTTTTATTAAACGAGTAAGCCGCAAACTTCACAATGTCATCCCAAAGTTTATTCACATCTTTCTTAGTCATTCCCGAAAATTCAATACATCCCTTCTTAAACTGCCCCTCCATCTTATTCATCAAATCAATCTTCTTCTTCCCAATAGCCTTCCGCAAAACATCCGAATCCCCAGCAGAAAAATCAGCCAAAGCCCGGGACAACTGCATAACCTGTTCTTGATAAACCATAATCCCATAAGTCGGCGAAAGAATTTTCTCGGCATTAGGATGAACATAACTAACCTCTTCCTTCCCAGCCTTACGGTCGGCATACATAGGAATATACTGCATAGGACCCGGACGATATAAAGCAACAATCGCAATAATATCATCAAAACAAGTCGGCTTCACCTGATCCAAAACCTTCCGCATACCCTCACTCTCAACCTGAAAAACCCCAATCGATTTCTGATTACGAAGCATCTCATAAACCGAATCGTCATCCCTCGGAATATTCTCAAGCCACTCAGAATCCTTACCGATAGCATCCAAAACTTTCTTAATAACATTCAAAGTCTCCAGTCCCAAAAAATCAAACTTAACCAAACCATAAGTTTCAACATCCGGCCCCTCAATCTGCGTAATCACATCGCCATTCTTCGCATAAGTCGGAATATATTCACTAATCCCTTTCTTCCCCCAAACAACACCACAAGCATGAATCCCCTTATGTCGGACACAACCCTCAAGCCTTCTCGCAATCTTAAAAATCTTAGGAAACTTCTTCTCATAATCCCGCAAGACCCGAGCATCCTCAGTAACATGACCATCCCGCTCCGCATTTAAACTCTTATCAATCGTCTTCTCGACAACAGCCTTCGTAATAGCATTCGCCTCCGAAAACGGAATTCGAAAAACCCGCATCACATCTTTCAAAACCGCCTTCGCCGACATAGTCCCATAAGTCCCAATCAACGAAACCTTTTCCTTCCCATATTTATTCCGAACATAATCAATAACAATATCCTTATCTCCAAAATCAATATCAAAGTCCGGTAAAGAAATCCTATCAGGATTAAGAAACCTCTCAAATAACAAGCCCAACTCCAAAGGATCCAACTGAGTAATCCCAAGCGAATAAGCAACAATAGAACCAGCACCACTTCCACGCCCCGGACCAACCTGACAGTGCTTCTTCGCATCCTCAATAAAATCCGCAACAATCAAAAAATAAGCCTCAAATCCCATCTTCCCAATAACCGAAAGCTCAAACTCCATCCTCTCAATCGCCTCCGCATAATTTTCATTATCCCCATAAATCTTGTCCACTCCAATCTTACAAAGTTTATACAAATAATCCTTATAACTCGAACCATCAGGAGTATCAAAATCCGGGAAAATCGGCTCTCCCATTTCTAATTCAACATTACACCTATCCGCAATCCTACAAGTTTCATCCAACCACTCCTGAGGAAAACTCTCCCTCATCTCAGCCTCACTCTTAATCCAATATCCACTCCCCGAAAACTTAAATCGCTTCTCCACATTCATATCTCCATTCGTCTGAATCGCCAACATAACCTCATGAGCATAACCATCTTCCTCCTTCAAAAAATGCGCATCACAACTAGCAACAACCTTCAAACCCAACTCTCCAGAATACTTCTTCGTCCAAGCCACAACCTTATCCTCTTCCAGAATCCCATGATCCATAACCTCTAAATAAAAATCCTCCTTCCCAAAAATATCAATATAACCCTCAGCAATACTCTTAGCCTTTTCATCATCCCCAGCCATAATCGCCTGATCAATATCGTTCGCCAAACAAGCACTCATACAAATCAAACCCTTCGAATATTTCCGCAACAACTCCTTATCAACTCGAGGCTTATAATAAAATCCCTCATTATTAGCAATAGCATCCAACCTCACTAAATTCTGATAACCCTCCAAATCCTTCGCCAACAAAATCAAATGATGCCGCTTCGCATTCTTATCCTTAACCTTAATATCCTCACAAACATAAACCTCACAACCCATAATCAACTTCACCCCTGCCTTCTTCGCCGCATTATATTTCTTAATCACAGCCCCCATATTCCCATGCTCCGTAATCGCAACCGCGCTCTGCCCTAAACTCTTCACATACTCAAACAATTCCGAAACCTTAGTAGCCCCATCAAGTAATGAATATTCAGTATGTAAATGCAAATGAGTAAATCCCATTAACTAAAAACCCAAAATCACTTTAAAAAAATATAGATACTACTACAAAACAACTTTAATTTTTAAATTTATCAATAATAAACCCAATAATTGCACCATATAAAAAATAAATAATTGGAGTCAACCAAACACCAATACCAGTAATAGCATCGTAACTAATCTGTGGAAACAAAAATCTTGTGAATGCTATTGGTATCCATGAACCTGTTGATAATAACACTCCCAACATAACAGTAACTTCAATATTAAAAAGTAAGAGTGCAAACAATCCTATAAAAAAACCCAAAAAACTTAATTTAACTAAATATGATTTATCTTTAAACTCCATAAATATCTTAAAGTACCTTTGATTTATAAAACTTTCTCAAACCCCAAGCATAACCTGCTCCTCTCCCTTCCCAAAAATACGCTCAATATAATCCCCAATCAACTCCATACTCTCCTTCGTATAACTCGAAATCTTATAATCCCGAACCAATTCCATCGCCGGCTCCATATACTTCCGAACACTTCCCTCACTAATCGTAAAAATCAACTTACCCTTACACTTCGTACAAACCCCAACCAAAGGCGGCCTCCGAAACTTTTCATTACAACTCGAACACCGAAAACCCTGCTTCATAAATTTCCGCAAATTCCCCCTAATATCTCGAATAAAATGCCTCTCCAAAACAAGCCGAGCAACATCATCCTCATCAACACCCCGAAGCACTCCAACCAAAGCCATCTGCGCCGCAACCTTTTCCTTCATAGTAGGCAGGCTCTTGTAAATTCCATTATTATTCCCAAAATTAATATCACAACTATCATGGCTAAATCCATTTCCAACAAACCCAGCCTCACCTCGCTTCAACCTATCCCCAATCAAATCAATCTTACCACGAATCATACTAGAATGCTCGCCCCGCTCAGCCGCCTCATATAACTCCAAAGGATATTTTCCCCCCGCCTCAAAAAACAAAATCTGATCATCAACTTCACCAGCCCTAATCCTAGCATTCAAAACAAGCGGCGCATCCTGACGACCTCCCCTGTGACTTGGCAAAAACTCCTTCGAAAAATTCAACAACACGTCCATCAGCAACATCACAGCCGCTTCATCACCGTCACACTGAAAACTAACAATAGAATTAGCCGAAACCAAATGTTCCTTTGTGTTAATATTCAAACAATAACTTTCTCTCTCACCAATATACTCAATATCAACAACCGGATCATAAACAAAATTCTCATCAAAATCGATCCGCATTCCCCTCCCCTCTCGCCCTAAATGAAAATTCAAAATCTTTTGCTTCCTCTTTGATAAAAAACCAATCCTCTCAAATTTAGAAACAAAATCCGAACCAATAATTCCTTTAGTAATTTCAAACTCGGGAACCTCTCGCTTTTTCTTAATATAAAATTCCCTAATCTTCGGACCAGGTTTTTTCTTATATTTGTACTTCTTTAAAAAAATCCCAAACCTACCCAAACAAAACTCTAAATCAAAAAGCAAGCCTTCGCTAACACTATCACAACTAACCCTCCTATCGCTCAAACTAACACTACCATCCCCCTCAAAATAACCTCTCAAAATACAAGCCAATCTATCAAGAGGTAAATCCAAAAAATCACTAGAAATCCTTTTTTCCCGAGCAATACTACCACATCCAAAAATTCTAGTAAAAAATAAATACAAAATTCTAGAAGAAAACATAACTCGCGTATCCTCACTCTTAACACTCTTTAATTTAAAATGCTCAAAAATAACACGCCTAATAAAAATTTTCAAATCCTCATCAATACTAGCAATATCAACCTGATTCAACCCCTTCTTATCAACAACACTACGTGAAAAACCCTCCGCAATATACAAACCAACAACCTCCAATAACTCATCGCTCAACTTCACAATAATCGGAACTTCAATATTATCTCTCTTAACTGACAACCTGCCAACTCGACAAATCTCTCTTTGGACCTCTTTATTTAAAGCAAAAACAAACTCAGAAGGATAACTGTCTCTATTTTTAAAATTCAAAAACTGTTTCCCACTAATATTCAAATTAACCAAAATTTCCCTCACATCTATTATTTCAACAATACCCCTTATTCCCCTAACCATCAAATTCTCACCCCTAAGTTCCTCCAATAAATTAACCTCAGATTTATCCTCAGACTTAATCTCAATGTTATAAGGTAGAGGTAATTTATCTCCAATCTTCAAATCTCCCATCAACTTCTTTTTTCCATTAACCAAAAACTTATGATTCTCACTAACACTAATCTCCTTTCCAAGCGCAGTTTTAATTCTAAACATTCCTCGCTCTTTATGTTTAGTAAAATTATTAATCCCGACATCTCTCATTTCTTTATCAAACCCAATAGTTTTACAACTCTCAGTCTCAAACTCTTCAGTCCCAAAACCATCCACAACTTTCCCAAAAGTCATACCCTCAACCATTTCTCCAATCTTAATATTCTTCCATCTCCCATTTTCATTAACACTAATAAAAGTATTATAATCAAAACAATCCCGCCGCATCGCCGCATGCATAAACGGACTAGCCAACAATCCCTGTATATTCGAAAAACCAATAATCCGACCAATAACACCTGCGCAATTATGCGGAGCCATACAAACAACCTGAACCCCAATCAAATCATCCCGATTTTCAAAATTATAAAACCTATCCAAACCATAAACCCGCTCCAACTCATCATCAATAAAATTCCCAATCCTTTGGAAAACCCTATCAGCTCTCTCTTCGCCCAAAATCAAACAACTAGGCAAAACAATATCATGCGGCCTAAGTTCCAAAACCTGATCAGCACTAACTAAATCATCACCCTTAATATCCTCCAAATAACCAATCTCCCTAATCTTCTCAACCGAAACCCCAATCTCCCGAGCTCTAAAATGCGTCAAAGGAATCTCAATCGCATCATACCGAACAGTCCCATCTTTATTCACACTTAGATTATGCTTCGCCCGCAAAATACCCTTCGCCAAATTCTCCGGAATCTTAGACTCACTACTCAATCTCTTAACTCCCTTAACCAATGGGGGAACCTCAAAATCCTCAAATCCCAAATCCAAAACAGCCTTCTTAAAATATTTCCCAATATCAACCTTCCTCACATAACTCCCCACAACATCCCCATGCAACTTACAATTCCCATCCTTAACCTCACCACAACTTTTACAAAAACCTAATTTTTTACAGTTACCCCCACAACTTTCACACCTTTCAAAAATTCCCTCAACACCACATTCGCACCTATACACAGGAAAATCTCCCTTAACAAAACCCTTCTCAACTGCATCCTGAAAACTCCTCAACCTTCCACCAGAATCTCCCACAGGAAAAAGAGAATTAGGACTTCCAACCAACTTCCGCAACTTCGCCTTCTCCGGTCGACCCATCCGAGCACCAATAAAAGTCCCAGCCTTATCTTTAATCTCAAAATCACACAACTCATTAACAATATCCAAAACTTTCCTGTCATCAACCTCATCAACTTTAAACTCTAAAACCTCCCCCTTATAAACTTCCTTCTTACCTAAATTAAACAACAAACTCCGAGCATCCTCACTAACAACAACATTATCCAGAACAACCTCATGTCGAACTCCTAAAATCTCAAGCGCCCGCTTCCCAAAACCAAACCTCTCCCTATTTCCCTTTTCCCAATTCAGAACCAATTTATCTCCCCGAATCTCCGATCCATTCAACCACCTAAGCAAACCAATAAACTCCTCATTGCTAATCTGCGACCAATAAAAAATAAACTCAGGATGCAATGGAATCTTAAACTCTTCACTTAATTTAACCGCCAAATCTAAATCAACATCCTTAAGTTTCCATAAGAAATCATGCGCCGAAGTGCCATGGTTTTTTATGGAATCCCCAACTCCCGACTGAATTGTGTCAAGCTCCGCTTCCCACCATTCCTCAACATATCCCGGAATAATTAAATCAAAATTCCTATCAATAATATCCCCAACCGGAAATAAAATATCACCCAAATAAACAATCTCTTCAACCTCACCAGAACTATACAATTTCAAAGCCTCGTCATACTTCTCCAACTTCCGAACGCTCCCATTCTTCAACTTCACAATCGGCCCATCAATAGAATCACAACTCGTAATAATACAAGCCTTAGTTGGTTTCTCAAGTCGAAGCTGAGTTCCATTAGACAAAAAACCACCAGTAATACCCATAGTCGCCGGATGAACCGAAACACCACTAAAACCACTCGTTCGACTTCTACCATACCTAAACCGAAAACCTCCACTCCTACCAGGATGGCCATAAACCGGACGCCCCGCAACAATATCCTTAATATAAGTCGCCACCATATCTTTACTTCCACTCGCCCTCTTCTTGTGCAAAACAACATAATCCTTCAACCAATCAAAACCATTACAATCCAAACCATTTTTCCGACAAGACTCCAAACGACCCAAAGCCTTCTCTGCCTTCTGTGCCAAACCCTCACTAAAAATCAAACACATCCCACCCCTAATATAATTCGTCTCAACCCGCGCCAAATCCCTAAAATTAGAAACCTCAAGACGCTCGGTAGGATCCCCATCAATCTGAATCGGCAACCTCTCAGCCAAAAACCTCATCTCTTCCTCAGTCGGAAAATAAGCCAAATTCGAAACCCGCTCATGATAATCCTTATTCTCCTGAATATAACGTCTAACCTCAACCTCACTCGCATCATACTTCGCATAACCAAAACTATCCCTCAAATAATCAATCAGCATCAAAACCAAACAAGTCGCCGTAGTCCCAGCACTCCGAATCGGACCCGAAAAACTAGCAATAAAATATTTATCTTTTTTATCATTCTTCGCTTCCACACGAAGCGCGGCGCCAGAGGTGTCGCAGTTTTGTGTGGAATTCTTTCGACTACCGACTACCGACCTACGACTACCGAGTTTCAAACCCGTATAACCCTCAATCGGCGAAGCCACAACACCAAGCGTCATATAAGCAAACCCAACACGAATCCCAATATCAATCCTTTCTAACTCACTCTCAAACTTACCAAATCCACCCTCCGCAATCTCCCGCGCAATAACAAAAGCAACCGTCACATCCAACTTACCATACTCCGCCTCCAACTCCAAAATCCTATCACTAACTTTCAAAACATTAAGCTTAGGATAAATAGTCTTAACTAAATTAACAGCCCGCTCTGCCATAGTCAAAGCCAAAGGACACTCAACACTATCTACCGGATCTAACCCTTTAACCCGAGCCGCATTTGCAATATTATAACAAATATTAACCTCTTTCTTTAAATCATCAAAATACTCTTCTAATTCACTCATAACTCCAAACCCTCCAACTCTTCCACTCTCTCCAAAATCTCATTCCAACTAAAACATCGAAAAATATTATCATGAGAGAACTTTTTATTCCAAGGTTTATCTAATAATAAAACTTTTAGACCATTTTTAGCATATTTTAAAGAATCTTCTCCATTATCCTCAATAATAACCTTAATTTCCATCTCTTTACAAATATCATCCTTACTTTTACCTTTATTTACAATATTTCCAGCGAAAAGAACCTTATTTCCTAAAATATTAAACTCTTCAAAAATAAATTTTCTAGTTTTATTCTTTATTTTCTGAGAACGAGCAGTAATAAAAAAAATATCATGATTATTTTCTAAATATTCAACACTTTTCTTAGCACCATCAATAAATCTTGCCTCATCAAAGTATTTACTAGAGTTATATTCATCTAACGACTCTAAAAAATCCATATCTCCAATATTTAAAATATCCGACATCTTATATGAAATAATATCTTCAAAAGAAAAACCACTAATACCTTTTTTATCTATAAATTTTAAATAACTTCTAACAAATTCAACAACAACCTCATCAATATCAATAGCAATCTTCATCCTAAAACCCCCAATCCAAAACCTTCCATAGGAAATCGTGCGGGTCCGAGACCCCATGATTTTTTATGGAAATAAATCCATGAATATTTATGAATATCCATAATTAATAAACAATCAATCCCCATCACAACCTCCTAACTCACAAACCAAATCATCCCCAACATCCCACCTAACATCCTCACTAGAAAAATCCAAAACCTTAACTTCCCTACTCTTCAAATTCAAAATCGGCACCCGACAAGGCTCCGGCTCAGCACCAACCTTAGCCTCAAAATCCGTCCGCGACTGCCAACAAGAAGTAGAAATATTCAAAATATTATTATAATTACTAATCTTAACCTTATGCTGCCCACCTAAAACAAAAACATCCGGCAACTCATCAATAACCAAATCATCCCTCTCTTTATCCAACACAATATCCATCTCACCATAACTAGGCGCCAAATGCCTCCGCCTTAAAATCTCCCGCATAAAATCATCAACCTCTAAATTCCCTCCGCCACTAAACAAATTCCGAAACTGATTAACACCATTACTATGAGAAACCAAAATATCCAATCCACCAATCTTAATAACCGAAGGATTAGAAACCAACTTCAAATTATCCAAACCACTAATCCACTTCTCAGAAATCCCAGGTTGCGGCTCCCCAATCCAAACCGCATCATTCTGCCCAGGACACATAATAATCTCAATATCTTTCCTAACTCTACTCAAAATCTCAATCAACTTCTTATACTGCCCCCGACATCCCTTAATTTTCAAAAACTTCTCCTGCTCAGGATAAACCCCAACGCCATCAATATTATCCCCAACCAAAATCAAATATCTAACCTTCCGAGCCAAATTCCGACTCCTCTCATCCCCAACCTCAGAATTCAACCAACTAACAAACCGCATCAAACTCCCTTCCAAAAAATTCGAAGACCCAATATGCAAATCCGAAACAAACGCCACAAATTCATCCTTATCCCCAAACTTCTCTTTCTCCAACTTCGCATCAGGATAAATAAAATCATTAGCAAAAAGCATCTTACTAGAACCCGAAACCCGAAACGCCACAATATCATCCAATAATAAATTCCCAGCCCTCTCAAACAAATCCCGATTCTCCCTATTCACCAAAACAATCCCTCGCCCAGTCAAATCCTCAACCTCAATCAATAAATTCTTATTCTTCGTAATCCTCTTACTATAAACCATACCAATCACCGTATAATTCCCACTCCCTATACCAATTCGCCGAATCGAAGTCAAATTATCAAAACCCTTCCCAATCAAAATATCTCGCAACACCTCAAACCGCGCCCGAAAATAACTAACAAAATCCTCAGCCCCAACTTTCCCAGACTTCGCCCTAATATCCTTCAAAACCTCAAACCCACTTTCACTCACACCCGAATCCCTAGCTTTCAATCCCAACCTATCTTTATACCTATCAAAAACAATCAAAGTCAAAATCTTCTCATTCATATTCAAATCCTTTAACTTATCAACAACATCAAAAACTCCATCTCCCATATCCACAAAAAATTCCAACATATCCCTATCTAAAAAAAAACCCTTCTCCATACAAAACTTCAATATCTCTTTTTTATTTCCCATCTAAAACCAAGGAATCTACAGTTCAACGGAACTTGTCCTCAAAACAAAAAACTCACAACCCTTTATAAAAATTTATATCATAACTTGCAAAAAATCAATGCTTTGCAAAAAAAGACTCTTTCCACTCATAAGATCCTGTTGCATAATATTTCCCATCCTTTTCTTTAATTTCTCCTGTTATTAATGCTTCATTAAAAATATCTTCAAGCTCTCTCGAAGTCGAAGAATCACAACCAATTGAATTACCAAAATCATTTAAATCACCACAAGCTTCTTTTTGAGTCATACCACCACTACCTTGCTGAGCAATAACATTCAAAATATACTGTGCATTCTCTGATGTCATCCCACATAAAATATTTAGACCTTTATAAAAATTTAGATACTATTTATTACTCAAAACTTCTTTTTCCAACTTATCTCTTTTTTTACCTTCAACCTGACTATCACCTTTCGTATTATCATCAAACCTAGTAAAAACCATCTTTTGATAAGTTTCATTATTTTCCATAACTGTTTTATCTCCAAATCTACTTTCTACAACTCTATAATCCTTTCCATCTATTACTCTATCATAAACTTTTATTGGAGAAAAATAATATGCTGAAATAATACCTATACTTGCAACACCTACCATTGTACCTAAAACTCCACCAAATAAAAAATCTTTCCATTCCATAAAAAATCAAATATACTAAACCTTTTAAGTTTCTATATACTAAATTATAACCTTTTTATAGAATCAATTAAAGCCCAAGTGACTCATTCAAAATAATCTCAACCTTATTAAACAAATTACTAGGAACCGCCAACCGAATCTCCCGCGTCCTCCCATGCCGACCCTTAGAAATCACCTTCGCATTAATAATCCCCAACATATCCATCTCCGCAATAATATCACTAATCCGCCTCTGAGTCAAAATATCAGTCTTCGTCTTATTACAAACATCCTGATATAAATTATAAACATCCCCAGTATAAAATCTATCCAATTTCCCACCCTCAGCCTGCTTCGTCAACTCCAAAACAGCATACAAAACCAACTGAAACTGCTTCGGCTCACCCTCAATAATATCCAAAATCTTATCCTTCTCAATCTTCATATTCGCCAAATCAATATACTCCTCACTAATATCAACCTTCCCATCTCTCTCTGACAACTCCCCAGCAATCCGAAGCAAATCCAAAGCCCGCCTAGCATCACCATGCTCCCGAGCCGCATAAGCCGCACACTTCGCAACAACACCATCTGCAACAACTCCCTCTTTAAACGCCTCAGCACACCTCTCATTCAATATATCCTGCAACTGAATTGCATTATACGGATGAAAAATAAATTCCTCTTCCCCTAAACTCGACCGAACCCGAGGATCAATATTATCCAAAAAAGTCACCTCATTAGAAATCCCAATCAAAGAAATCTGCGCTTTCGAAAGCTCCTGATTCAAACGAGTAAACGAATAAAGAAAATTATCATCCATCTTCTTAATCATCTGATCAACCTCATCAAACACAAAAATAACCAACTGCTTCTTACTATCAACCAACTCAATAAACTTAGCCCAAACCTGATCCGTAGGAAGCCCTGTAGAAGGTATCTTACCCCCAAGCTGCCGAATCAAAGCAGCCAAAACCCGATACTCAGTATCCGCAACCTTCTTCAATTTACAATTCAAATACTCAAAATTAACCTCAATAACCTCCCCACCTTTCTTTTTTAATTCCTCATTTAATTCCTTAGCCTTCTTAATAATCTCATCCTGAACATACTGCACCGAAAGCGTCTTCCCAGTCCCTGTCTTCCCATAAACAAACAAATTACTAGGCCTATCCCCTCTTAAAACCGAAGCCAAAATTGAAGCAATAGATTTAATCTGCTTATCTCGATGAGGAATAGACTCAGGAGTATGACGAACCTGTAATACACTCTTATTTTCAAACAAGCTATTATTAACAGCCGAATCAAAAATATCTCCTAACTCAACTCCCATATTTCCTCCATATAAAAAATCACTTTCAAAACTATTTAAACTTTCATATAAAACAACACCTACCCCACCACTTCCGATGCACGACGTTAAAAAATTAAAATTAAATCTTTCATCACAATCTAAAACATATACTACTATACTACATAATATAATATATATAATATATAATATATATATTTATAAATAAAAATTAAAAAACAAAACAATCAAATCTCCCAAAGTTTTAAAAAACTTTCCATAAGAAATGAAAGGGTCACACCTAAATTATAAAAGATGATACCTGAATCATAAAAATTCCAATATTAAAAGAAATCACCACTAATATTAAACAAAAAACCCAAAGAAAGATTTATAAACAAATTAAATATTATTAATCTATGGATAAAAAACCATTTAAGACACTATTAGGAAAACAAGTAGTCACAAAAGAAGGAAAAAAACTAGGAATCATTAAAGATATAACATTTGAAGCCCGAACAGGAGAACTAATTCACATCATTCTACAAAATTTAACAACCTACACAGCGAACCTATCATTAGAAAGAACAAAAAACAAAGAAGCATTAATACCCTACAATTCAGTAATAGCAGTAGGAGATTTCATCGTCGTTTCTGAAGAAGATCTATTATAAAAACAAAACACTAATATGGAAGAAATAAAATTAATTGGAGCAAAATTTTTAGAGATAGAAGCTAAAAGAAACCCAGATTTCAGTGGAAAATTAGAATTAAAAACAAATATTAATATAGTTTCTATAGAAAAAGTAGAAAAATCAAAAGATACATTAAAAGTTATATATAATTTTGGAGTAGATTTTGGAGATTTAGGTTTAATATCACTAAAAGGCGCATTATTTTTATTAACTGACGCAAAAACATTAAAAAATATACTAGAAAATAAAGAAAATAAAGAATATGATAGTGAAGAATATATAATAATAACAAATTTAATCATCCAGAAGGCTTCTTTGAAGGCTTTTGAACTAGAAGAAGAGTTAAACTTACCAATTCACATCAAATTACCATCTCTTTCTCCAAAAAAATAAAATATTTCACAAAATATTAAAAATTCTAACATAAAACTATATTTCAAACTATAACTATAATTATAAACCAAATTAATTCTAACTAACCAATGGATCCAATAAAAGAGGCTTTTGATAAGATAAAGGAAGAAATTAATATATTAAAGAATGATATTATAGATCTAAAATCCCAACTCCAAAACACTCAATCAACTCCAATACATACACAAACCCCAACAAACCAACTAATAAACATACAGACAACTCCAACACATAAACAATCACAAATACCCCAACAAACCAACCAACAGACACATAACCAGACAACTCCAACACATAATCAGCATATACAGCCCTTATATAACCAAAATAACCATACTTCCACAGGAAATGAAGGGGTTCCAACAGACAGACAAACTAACCAACAAACACACCAACAGACAGAAAACAACCTTAATTTAACTATAAAATCAGATTTTAAAGAAGCAAGCGACATATTAAACTCTCTTGATAATATAAAGAAAGGTATCAGACTTAAATTTAAACGCCTAACACCCCAGGAAATGCTCGTATTCAGCGTACTATACAGCCTCGAAGAGCAACAAATACCACAGATAACATACAAAACCCTGGCCAACGAGATAAAACTAAGCGAGTCCTCGATAAGAGATTATACTAATAAACTCATAAATAAAGGCGTGCCAATAGAAAAGACAAGACAAAACAATAAAACAATCATACTAAAGATATCCCAAGACCTCAAAAACATAGCTACTTTAGCTACAATCCAAAGTTTAAGAGAAATATAGATCTATAAATTATATTTATAATTACTTTAATTATAATAGAAAATAAAACCACCGACGACGAATAATTATTCAATACGATTATTCCCAAGAAAATATCATAAATAATAAATATTCGGTTAAACGAATAATAAATTACATAATCCACTCACTTTTCCACCTTATTCTCCCCTATTCTAAACCCTAAATCAAACATATTTAGGTCTGTTCTATTTAATATTATTTTTTCCATTTCAGGACGTTTAATATCTCACTTTTTTAACCCTGATACCAAGGCTCACTTTTCGCTTTTATTTACCTAAAAAACCACTATTTTTTAAGAAAATTAAACAAATTAACTCTCACTTTTTCGAATTTGAGTCATTTTTCTCTGATTTAACCTTAATTTTAACACTTTTTACTATTTTTGATCTAACTTCCTCAGGTATATACAGTCTTTTTTTGCCACTAATTTCTCTATGTTCTAAAATTAAACCTTCATTTTTTTGTTTTATACTATTAATTTGACCCCTAATAGTACTCTTATTCTTACCAAGTAATGCTGCCAAATCTTCATAACTAAGCCTCATTTCCGAATTTAACAATGCCCAAACAATACCCCTTTCCATTACGCTTAAATTATCTAAAACATCTGTTTGAACAGCCGTTTGAACAACTGTTTGGACAGGGCTAGGCATTGTCTGTTTATACATACCTGTTTGTGTTTGTTTGGACGCATCCTTAGATATTTGTGGTCCAAAGAAAGAAATAAAGTCTTTAATCTCAACAAGGTCTTCCTGTATAGTTAAAAGTTGATCTTTAATATTTAAAATATCATCATTATGCACAGTGTGTTTGTCGTCGAGATGACGTATCCATTCACCTACTTTATTAAAATCCTTCTTTACATGACTAAAAGAATCCTGCACCTCACCCTTTAAATCATCAACTCTTTTTTTATGTTTAAACAAACTCCACATCTTAGTAACCCTTAATCACCTTTCTTTATAAATCTTTCGCGCTGTCCAAACACCAAACAGTAAAAAACACCAATTAAACACCAAAACACCCCAACTAAACACCAAAAAACACCATCTGTCCAAATCATAAACACTACCTTTTATCGACGGTAAAACCAAAAAACACCATCTAAAATCAATACAATAAAATAAACACCCGTTTACACCATGTTTGGACGTAAATAAACACCAATCAACCATCTAAAACTGTCCAAAATCACCCCAAAAACCACGCCAAAAAGATTATAAACTTCAAAATAGATACAATAAAATGCAATTAAAACAAAAGGTGATATATTCAGCCATAGCTTCTACCGCTGTTTTAGTAAGTTCAATATTTATACCAATCATCCCATGCCGAATAGCGCCAAATGTACCGAACCCAATATATAAATGGACCCTCTGTTCTCTCAATCCAGACAAGACATCTTCCCTCGGATCAATCACAGAATACCTCGGATACACTACATCACTAAGAGACACATATATCCTAACACTTTTCATAATTTTTGTTGCTGCATTTTTATTTTTGCAGTACACAACAAAAAGAAAAAAATCAAAAAGGAGGTAAAAAATGAGAGACAATTTAATCGGAGTTATGACATGGATCGTAGGAATCCTAGTTTCCTTAGCTGTTGGTTCAGGTATGATTAATGGAAGACTACCAATTCCAATGATACCATCAATCATCACAGTTATAGCTGGTTGGATCGTAGTAGTAGGTGCAATTATAAGCCTAGTACTAGCAATTTTCAACAAGTAAATAACCCACTTTTTTTTAATTTTTTTTTCTTATTTTTGTCCAATTTCTTGGACACATCTTCTTCCAATATTCATCGCAACAAATCAGCTTTTCACAAAGATAACCTTAGTATACAATCCCGCTTAAGGAGACAGAATTTATTAGGTAAAAATAACCCTCCAAATTACTCTCCACACCACACCACACAAAATTACAACAGCTACGACACCACACCTTACATAAAACCAGAATAATCCGACCCAACAAATAACACAAATTTTTAAATAAAACGAAAAACGAAGATCCAGAATACTACTGAGAAACGCATAACGAAAACTTCACAATCAAAGACACAAGAACCTGTCCAGACTACAAAAAAGGAGGAGATACCTGTGGAGCACAATCCAGCAGAACAGGAGAATACACAATTGTCCGAAAATTCAAATCAAAATACATCCCAAGATAAAAAGTTCGCACAATACCAAAAACCTCGCAAAATAACACAAAGTTCGCACAATATACATTATATGACGTTCTAACTACAATAAACGAACGGATTTAGCCCGTTAGCACAAATTATTTAATATGCGAACGCTTTTTTTTTGCATGGTGATAAAAGTTTGTAGCAACTGCTCTCAAGAAAAAGAACATCACGCCAAAGGCCTCTGTTACACCTGTTACAAAAAACTCAACTGGAAACCCAAAATAAAAAAATGCAAACGATGCCAAAAATCCCGAGCCATCCACGCCAAAGAACTCTGCGCCTCCTGCTACAACTACGTCTTCCATCTAGATAAAGCCAGAGCCTACAATCAACGAAAACGAAACAACATAAACCTAACAACATTCCGAAAAACAACAAAATCCTGCGTCATCTGCGGATTCGACAAAATCGTAGACATCCATCACATCGACTCGAACAAATCCAATAAAGATCCCAAAAACCTAATCGGCCTCTGCCCAAACCACAAAAGAATGATAAACAACCACAAATTCCGTCCCGAAATATTCCAAGCTCTAAAAGAAAAAGGCTACAAATTACCCCTAGAGCCCATCCCAGAACCAACATTCTAACAAATTCTAACCAACATTCCACAAATCTTAACATATTTTACAACAAATACTGCATCTTTGCCAAAAAAACCTCTCAAAATCGCTAAAATCCAAAAAATATACCAATTTTCAGCATTTCTGAAGTGAAAAAGTGAGAGTTAGAAAACCTCAAAAAACAACATAATAGCAAGAAAAGTGAGAGCCAAACCAAACCAAAAACCAGGCAAAGTAAGAGTTAAAATGCATAGAATAAAAGTTCGCACAATCCAAGTTTTAAACACAATATCACAACCAACAAAAACAAACTAATACTTATTCGGTTTACCGAAAATCAAAACAAAGTATTTTTATAGAACAATATACTAAAACAATAATGACAGAAATGAAATGGCCAAATAAAAAAGACGGTCCAAATATTGAAACATTAATTAGATATTTAAACAAACAATCAGAACCCACAGATCAAGAAAAACTCTATACACAACTAATAAGCCATCCATTAACTACGATAAAAGATATTTATCTAGAAAAATATTTAAAATAACTAATCCATAAGAAAGCAAGCGAGTCGCAGACTCCTTGATTTTTTATGGAACAAAAACATTTTAATAGACCAAACAACCCAAACAACAATGATAGATGATTCCTATAAAACCAAACGAATAACCTGGCCAAACGGCTCAGAATATTTCAAAAAAACAAACGTAGAAGCAATAATCCGAGATATAGAAAATACTCCAGAACAACTCTTAGAACAAATGTCAACATTAGTAAACTGCCCACAAGAAACAAGACAATATAATTCTGACCAATAATCCTAAAACAAATCCCTAATCCTTCTTCTTCTTAAAACAATCCCTACATAAAACCGGCTTCCCTTGCGTTGGCTTAAACGGAACAGTCGTCGCCCTACCACATTCCGCACAAATAACATCAAAATCCCTTCTCTCCTGCCTTCCTCCAAATCCCTGCTGCGGCCTTCCTCTCTTGAAACAAGCATCACACTTAACAG
>Ga0208647_1000209_pt1 | contig 21082 bp, 40 predicted proteins | sample AntAceMetag02UKA_FD_184765 | JGI IMG/M metagenome (GOLD analysis project Ga0208647, IMG submission 184765) | Saline lake microbial communities from Ace Lake, Antarctica - Antarctic Ace Lake Metagenome 02UKA (SPAdes) (version 2) | ecosystem: Environmental > Aquatic > Non-marine Saline and... | reverse complement strand
GGAAGAATATACTTTTATAAATAAAGGAATAATATGATTAAACCGATTGAATTAAAAACAGTTAATATCAACAGACAAAAAATTTATGAGATATATTTTAAAGGTGATGTTATTTTTTCATCAACAAGTGTTAAAGAAACAACAAAATTTGCACAGAAAAAAATTGACGAGGGTTATTATTTACGATATGTTCCAAAAATATAAAGGAGTTAATATAATGTCAGAAAAATTTAAATGCACAAATAAAAGATGTTTACATGAGTTTTATTCAACAGAAGATACACCGATAATTCAATGTCCTATATGTAAACATGAATTATTAAACACATCAAAGGTTATAACAACAGACAATTTTTTGTTTATTGAAACAATGTTTAATAATATTCAAACACTTGGAAAAGAAGAAACATTTAAAATGATTGATAAAACATATTCAAATGCAATAACCAGAATAAAAGTAAGAAAAATATATTTTGAAACATTAAAAATTTTACATCTTGAGGATAAAAATGAAAAAATCTAATCATTATATTTATATAGAAAAATCGTTTTGGATATTTAGATTTTCTTTTTACAAATTGAAATCAAAATTTAGTCTAAGATTGGAGTTCTCACGTGGATGGTAAGCAAAGGAAAATTACTAAAAGTCATAAAGAAAAGATTTCAAAAAGCAGAAAAGGAAAACGAAATGCCATAGAAACAGAATTTAAAATTGGGCATGAAGTTTCAGATACAATGAGAAATAAAATTAGTATTCGAACAAAAGAGGCTATGAAGAATCCTGCAATTAGAAAAAAAATTTCTGATTTTATGAAAAAACACATGAAAGGAAACACAATAAGTAAAGGATATAAACATACTGATGAATCTAAAAAACATATGAGTAAAATTATGAAAGGAAAAGCCACAAAATGGTTAAAAGGAAAACCAAGTCAATTAAAAGGAAGAAAGTTATCAGAAAAACTAAAACTAAAAATTGGTAAAGCAATTCATAGACATCATAAAGATTTAAATAGAAAAAACAACACAAAAAGAAACATTCTTTATTTGCCACCAACAATTCATCAACATTTACATCATTGGGCTTATAAATATCTATTAGAAACAAACAATATTAAAAAATATTATAAATGGTTTGAGAAAAAAGAAAATATTAAATTCAAAAATTTTAAAAATAAAACAACGGAATAGGATGGGAAGAATGAGTTTTTTATCAGATACAGTAGATAATATACAAAAAGTTATTGACGAACAAGGTGATGTTGTTGATGAATCACAAGAAAAAGATACTTCATCACCGTTAGAAGTTATTCTAAAACCAGAAATTTTAGATACCTCTAGCGTAGAAAAAGGAGAAGGTAATACTCAATATCGCCCTCAAACTCTTGAAAGTTTTGTTGGTCAATCAAAAGCGAAAGCCAGATTAACAGATTATATTGAGGGTTGTAAAACAATGAACGAAACCATGCCTCATATATTTTTATCTGCACCTCCCGGACATGGTAAGTCTTTGTTATCTATGATTATTGCCAACATGTTAGATAAAAAAATCGTTCAATGTGTTGGAGGAGATTTAAAAACAGAACAAACGTTTGTGAATAAAATAAATGAATGTGATGGAGGTGTTATTTTTATAGACGAATGTAATATGATTAAAAAAAGAGTAGGATTTTTCATGCTTCCTGTTATTGAACAATTTATTATAAATGGAATTAAAATAAAACCATTTACTTTAATACTGGCCACAACACATCGAGGGGATTTATCAAAAGATTTAGATGCTTTAATTCAAAGATGTGAATTAGATATTTCTTTAGAACATTATATTGAAGAAGAACTACAACAAATTATAAAACAGTTTAAAAACAAGCAATATTCTGAAATTCAAATATCGAAACATATTTATAAATCGATTTCAAAAAATTGTAGACAAACACCAAGATTAGCCAGAAGATTATTAAAAAACTATATTTTTACTCAAGATTTTGATAAAGTTTTACAACAAAATCAAATTGTAAAAAATGGATTAACATTAACAGATATTAAAGTTTTACAATATCTATTAAGTTTTGAAAAAGGAGCAAGTCGTAACACATTAGCAAATATTTTAAGAATGAAACCACAAACATATAGATATGATATAGAACCGTATTTAATTTTCAAAAATCTAATTCATATCGATAATAAAACTAAATTAACAGAAAAAGGAATAGAATTTTTAAAGGAGACAAATGATATCTAAGAACTATTGTTGCCGTGATTGTGGAAATTTAATTTCTTATAACTCAGCATTAAAAGGACAAGGAAGATGTTATAAATGTGCTAGTACAGGAAAATTAAATTCTATGTATAAAGAAGGTCAATGGGTTAATAAACATTATTGTATTGATTGTCACAAAATAATTAGTTATAGCACGTGGCGAGGATTAAAAAGATGTCAAAAATGTGCAGGAAAATATTTTTCTGGAGAAAATCGTTGGAATTATAAAAACGGAAAACCAAAATGTAAAGATTGTAATAAAGAATTATCATTATATTCATCTAAATATTGTAACAAATGTAAAGGAAAATATATTAAAAAATGGAGAAAAAGAAACTATATAGGAAAAAATAATCCTATGTATGGAAAATCTACACAATCAATTAAAGTTTATTATAAATCTATATTGTTTAAATCAACGTGGGAAGCAAATTTTGCTAAGTGGTGTGATTTATCTGGAATAAAATGGAAATATGAACCAAAAACATTTCGTTATGAAAAATATAAATACACTCCCGATTTTTATTTATCTGAATTTGATTGTTGGATAGAAATTAAAGGTTATTGGAGAGAATATTCAAAAAAGAAATTTTATATTTTTCTTAAATATTACCCTAATATTTTCATAAAAGTCTTTTTTCAACAAGATTTAGTTGAGAAAAGTATTATTAAAATATAAACTTTTAATAAAGGAGGAATTAAAATAATGGGAATTGAAATATTACTTATAATATTAATTTTAGTTGTTTTTAATAAAGGAGAATAATATGAAATCTAAAAAAGAAACTATGGGGTTTAAACAAGCAATTGAATATACTCTTTCTCTTTTATGTTATGCTTATTATGTGAAGTCAGATAATTTAGTTTCAGATATATGTTTTGATGAAATTGAGAGATTATACTGTAATATGTTTGACGAGCAACACGCACCAGACAGAATGATGGAAAGAGAAGAAGCATACTCCAATGGAGTGCGAGTAGTTTATAATTTTCATAAAAAACAAATATTAGAAAAAACGAAAGGAACTAAATATGAGTAAACTAATGTCAATATGGGATTTAGAATTTATCAAAGGAAAAAAAATATCAAAAAAATCACCACTGGTATTAACAGCTTTAAGACAAATATACAGAAAACGACATTTTAAATATGATGAACATGAAAAAGGTATTAGTCTAGCCGAAGTGTTATTAACTATGTACGATATCAATGTTGAACTAAATAAACGAAGGATGTAATCATGCAAAACTTCACAAACCATTTAAAATTACATGTTGGTTCACTAAAGACGGTGGACACCTATGTTAATGTTGTAAAGAATTTCTTTAATAGTTATAAGGAATTTAATCAAAACAACGTTAATGCTTTTCTGACATCGTTTGTTACAAATGATAAGAAATCTTATTTTAATTTAGCAATTGCATCTTTAAATCATTATGCAACATTTGTTAAAACAGAGATTGATTTTCCAAAGTCTAAAAAAATATCAAGAGGTAATTTTACAAGTTTAACAAAAGATGAAATTGAAAAAGAAATACTGCCATATTTTCCAGAACTATTTAGAGATGGTAAAAAAAGAGAAACAGTTTTTAGATTTATGCTTTTAACGATGATGAGAATTGGAGAAGTTGCATCATTAAAAACAAATGATATCGATTTTGAAACAATGGAAATAAAAGTGAGACGAGGTAAAGGAGATAAAGATAGGATTGTTTTTCTTCATGACAGTATAAAGACAGAGGTTCAAGACATGGTTAGTCAATCAAAAAGCGAGTTGGCATTTGATATAACTAAAAATTATATAACTTATATGTTCCAAGTTATTAATCAACAATTGAATTACAAAAAACATATAACTCCACACACAACAAGACATGCAGGAGCAAAATTCATGGTAGAAAACAATATGACAGTTGATAACTTACAGGATTTGTTAGGTCATCAAAGTCTTGACACAACAAAACTTTATATAAAAACAAGTGTTGATGAAATTCATGAAGTGTTTAAGAAAATAAAATATAAGAAAGGTGTTTAATATGAATGCAAAAGAAATTTATAATATTATAGATAATAAAATAAAACATATTGAAAAACAAAAACAGTTGTCTAATAAATTAAATGAAGAATTAAAAAATATTACAAAAACATTTCACAATATAAATAAAAACGAAATGATTGATATTATAAACACTTTATATTGGAAATTTCCTGAAATATCAGTTAAAAATATTGCAGGAGATATTATGAATACAAGAATTATAATATTGTTAAAATATATACAACCTATTAATAGTGATATTAAATGTAAAAAATGTAATAAATTTATACAAATAAAAACAAGAAATGATTGTGATTTTGAATTTTTTAAAAAAAACAAAATATGTTTAACTTGTTGGGATATAAAAACAGAACAATGCAAAAATGAACAAAAATTAAACGCAATAAATCAACTAAAAACATTTAATAAATTAAAATGGATGTCTTATACAGAATATTTAAAATCAAATCATTGGATTAATTTACGAAACAGATTTTTAAAATATTCTAATAATAAGTGCGGTATTTGTCAATCACAACAAAAATTACAAGTTCATCATAGAACATATAAAAACAAAGGATGCGAGGAATATAAAGATTTAATTGTATTATGCAAAAAATGTCATGAACTATATCACAAATCAACTAAGGAGTAAATTATGAAAAAAGAACAATCTCAACCAGTAAATAACTTTTTTTGTCCGCATTCAGTTTTAGAAGATGCAAAATTTAAAAATTTATCTATCAGTACAAGATATTTATATGTGATTTTATGTAAATTAGCTAATAGATATGCAGATAAAAAAGACGGATGGTTTTTTAGAAGCATAATGAATTTAAGTGAAGATGCTTATATGTGTAAAGCGTCAATAAGTTCAGCTAAAAAAGAATTAATTGACAATCATTTTATAGATGTTAAAAGAGGATATTATCAACATAGTAAACTAAGAACATATGACTATTTTAAGCTAAATGGATTTCGCTTTAAATCTAAAAAATAGATTTAACATAGTATAAAAATTAAATATGACATATATCAAAAAATAGACCATATAATAAAACATATAAAGTAATAAAACATATAAAGTAATAAAACAATTAATACCCCATGTAAACTTCGAAAAACCAAAAGCGGTTTTCTTGTTTTCAGAAACTACGTTTCTGACTGATTTTTAATTAATATTGTGCAAATAATGTGTTCGAAAAATAAATACGTTCCGGGCATCGAAAAACGACACTGTGGTATTGATTTTTAAGCTGTTTTAAGACACGCAAATAAAAGTAGCGTTTAGGGTGTCACATAACAGGAGAACGTCCAATGAGAGTCAACCTAGCGAGAATTAGAGCATATTTAAACATACATTCAGAGACAATATCAATTCTTTTCATATTATTGGTTAGAATATGTGTAATAATTCCTGTTATTGTAATCATGTCAATATGTTATGTAATTTTTGTAATAATATGGAGAATTTTCTTAAAAATAACAACATTTTTACTTGACAAGTAGCATACTGATGTGTTATACTTATAAAAAGGAGTTTAACTTTGATAGAAAAATTTAAACCAAGAGAATGTACACCTATTGAGATTTATTTATCTACACCAAGACCATTGACTCCGTTAGAACAATGGTTAAGAACAAATAGTGTATATATTATTCGAGCGTTATGTTTTAATAAAAACGATAATTTAAAAATCGGAGAATTATGAAAAAGAATTTAGTTATTGTGAAAAAAATATTAAACAGATTTAAAGATTCTGTTTTAACACTATCAAAACATAAAAAAGAAAAAGCGATTACAAAAACTATAGACAAATATGCAAAAGAAATATTAAAATCAATTATTAAAAAAGATATTAACTTAAAGAAGAAAAAATCTTCTGAATGGAATAAAGATAGAATAATTGAATATTTTACAAAAAATAAAAAGGAGAATAAAAAATAGGTGAAATATGGAAACTAAAATATGTTCAAGAGGATTATTATGTAGAAATTGTAATCTTGGTATAGGAAACTTAAAAGACAATATAAATTATTTAAAAAGTGCTATTAGTTATTTAGAAAGGGGAAAACAATGAAAAAAGTATTTTTATTACTATGTATAGGTTTTTGTTTGTCGTCATGCTCGTTTTTACCGAGACTATCATTTGACACACCCAACACAGTTCCTCAAAGTGTTGATAGGTCAAAAGCAAAAGCTGTATGTAAAGGGGAAGCTAAGTTTAATGAAGTTGGAGATATGACTTACTGCTCTAAAGGTTATTACAATTATGAAGAAGGATATCAAAAAGTTGAAAGAAAAATGACTATTGTTGAAAGAATTAAATCTTTCATTAATGGATTGTTAGGATGGAGTTTCTGGATTGTATTAGCATTGTTATTTTTATGTCCATCGCTGTTGGGTTTTATCGGTGGCAGATTAATAGAGGGAACATTAGGAGTTGCAACAACAGTCGGTAAAAGACTAATTAAAGCAATCCAAAAAACAAGAAAATCAGGAAAAGATTTAAACGATTCTTTAGATGCAGAGTTAGATGCAAAAGATAAACAGTATATTAGAAAAGTTAAAGATAAAAATGAGATTACATAATGAAAATTTGTTCTAAATGTAAAATAGAAAAATCTTTATCAGAATTCGATAAACACAGTAAGTCTAAAGACGGATATAAATATGTGTGTAAATCATGTAGAAAAGAACACAATAGATTATTTTATATCAATCAAAAAGAAATAATAAAAAACAGAGTTAAAAAATATCGTAATTCAAATAAGCAACGTATAAAGATTTTAAAAGAAACATATAGAATATCTCATCCTTGGATAAATACACGAACAAGAATAAAACAAAGATGCACGAATAAAAACAACGATAATTATAGTAGATATGGTGGAAGAGGAATTAAATGTTTAATAACCTCTGATGAATTAAAACAACTCTGGTTTAGAGATAAAGCGTGTGAAATGAAACAGCCAAGTATCGACAGAGTTGATAATGATGGAAATTATGAATACTCTAATTGTAGATTTATAGAGTTAAGTGAAAACTCTAAAAAACAACATAGAGATTCAAAATTAAAAACAAAGGAAAAATTAAAATGAAAAACTATTACTTATCGTTAATCTTACTTATGTTTTTAGCATCATCGGTATATGCTTTTAACTGTCAGTTAGACGGCTCATGTTTCATAAGATGTATTGAAAATGGCAATGATATGAGTTATTGTCGAGATAAATGTACAAACTGTCACTAATACACTTTAAGGAAAAAAATTATGAATAAATTAAAAAATATATTATCAAAAATAGTAGGTAGTTCTTTAGCTATTGTTATCGGATTTCTTGGTGCGTTTGCTGGAAGTTCTGGTACAAGTAAGTCTTGGCGAAGAATTTGTATTCCTGTTATTTTTACAATAAGTGCTTTTATTTATTTAAAAAGTTTTTGGGTAGTTTTATTAATGAGTATGGCTGGATGGTTGTCTTGTGGTTATGGCATACCAGATTTATATGATGAAGGCTCCACTATTGGAAGGTTTTTTACTATGTTTTTTCGTAAATATTTTGATAGACAAAAAGCACATAGGGTTGCCAATTATTTTACAAGAGGAACCGTTGGGTGTTTAATTTCTTTATCATTTTTAATTGTTCCTATTTTAAAACATAATTGGTTAGTTTACATTTTAGGAAGTTTAGGAATAGTATTAATATATGCTTTTAATAGTTGGCAAGGATATGGAACATTTATTTTTAAATGGAAAAATAAAACATATTATTTATTAAAAGTTGATATGGTAACTTATAGTGTATTAGGAGTTTGTGGATTATTTATAATTTTTAAATAATTGTTAATATCGCTTGACAAACAATGTTTTGATGTGCTATACTTAAAGAAGAGGATAAGAAAATGGGATTAAATAAAACTGATAAATTGAAACTTCTTCATGATTGTAAAAGATTAAATAAAGGTATTAAGATTATCGAAGAGGAAAAAGATGATGAAAAACGTCACTATATCGGTGGAATGTTAAGAGATGAGTTAGATAGACTATATTTAGATATTGAAGAAATGACAGAACTAAAGGAGAATTAATAATGCCTATATCTAAGGCAAAACAATTAAAAATAGATTTTGAAAAATTTCGATATTATAGAAAAACAACACAGAAATTTTAAAAAAGGTGGTGATTAAAATTCCATATATTAAACCAGAAGATAGAAAATGTTTCAACGAAGTAATAGATGGATTAGCTTTTGAAAATAAAGGCGAACTTGAATATGTAGTGTTCAAATTAATGAAACAATACATGGCAACAAGACAACAAAGATATAGTACATTACACGATTGTACTTATGCAGTTCAACATTGTGCTGACGAGTTTAAACGACGTTATCTTGATAAACGAGAGAATGATGCCAGAGAATCCAACGGAGATATTTTATAATGTTTAAAAGAAAACAATATTTAATCAAGAAGTCTTAAAAGAGATAGGAGTTTTAAAATGACAGTTAAATATATGACATATCTAGCCGGTGGAATGGAGAATGTCAAAAAAAGCGAGATGATTGACCACAGAGAAATAATTGAAGAAAAGTTATTAAGTGATGAATTATTTATTTATAATCCTATTAGACAAGAAGCTGAAAAAGTAGGAAGTGACCCTGGAGAACATATTCGATATGTTCAAGGACTCAAAAGAGGAGGTCATTGGAAAAAGTTTTTTTCAGAAATGTGGGCGATTTGGTTTGGAACAATATCACAGAATACTGATATTATTCAATTGATGATTAATTTAAGAATGAGAAAACACATCGATGGTAATAACCCTGAAGAAGCAAAATATTGGGGTGATGTTGAAGCGGTTGTAAGGTCAGATTTTGTGATTGTTCATTATCCAACATCAGTAAAAACTGTTGGAACAAATTGGGAATGTTTTATTGCGATGTTATTTAAAATTCCTATTTATTTAATAGTTCCAGATGCACCAGCAACAAACGTAAATTCTACATTGTTATTTGGAAATATGATTTCAAATAATCAAACGGAAACAATTAATGTATATAGAACGATTTCCGAATGCACAAAAGCAATAATTGAAAAATATAATCTTAAAATAGAGGAATTTAAAAAGAAAGAAGAAAAATGAACAAACTACAAGTTAAATCATCCACAATAAAAACCGTTGCATATAACTATGAAAATGGAAAATTAGAAATTGAGTTTATAAGAGGTGTAACTTATCAATATGAAGAAGTTCCTGTTCACATTGTTTGTTGTTTGTTGTTTCAAGCTGAATCAGTAGGTTCGTATTTTAATAAAAACATAGCAAAGACTTATAAATATAAAAAATTAGGAGAACAATAATGGCAAAAAAAGCAAGAGAGATTTTCGGTAATATTTTTAAGAAAGCTAACAATGAAAAAATATAATACAAAAAACACAAATCCAAAAGATGCAGTAGGAATAAAAAAAGTACCGTTTTCAGTATTACCTGCACCTGTTTTAGCAGAAGTCGGATTAGCTCTTTTAGAAGGTGCTAGAAAGTATGGAAGACATAATTATAGAGCAGTTGGAGTAAGAGCAAGCGTCTATTATGATGCTTGTTTTAGACATCTTACTTCATGGTGGGAGGGCGAAGATATTGATATTGATTCTGGATTAAGCCATGTAACAAAAGCCATTGCAGGATTAATGGTTTTAAGAGATAGCATGATGAAAGAAAACTGTAAAGACGATAGACCACCAAAAGTTAAATCTGGTTGGGTACAAGAAATGAATAAAAAAGCAAGTGATATAATTGAGAAGTACCCAAATGCTTTAGAACCATATACACAACAAAACACCGATGAAGCGGAGAAAAAAAATGAAGTCAGAAACAAAAATTAATTTTACAAATAAAAGTTTATGGTGTTTATATTCTAAAGAGAGAATATTTATTGGTGAACGATATTTCACAATAACTGAACAATATGGTTGTGAAATAATCACTAAACATTATAAAGAAGAATATAGGGAGTATATTGACAATGAAGAAGAATAATAATAGTAAAAAAATACTTGGTAGAGATAGTAAAAACAGAAGTAAATATAACCCGAATAAATGTAAAGAAACACAGGCAAAAGCAAGAAGAAAACGACAAATTAAATCAGGGATTTTAAATGTCTAAAGTATATTGTAAAATATGCGATGTGTGTAAAACAGAAAAGGAATTATCTGGTTTTTATTTTAGAAAAGATAATAATACTTATAGAAATAAATGCAAACAATGTTCTAATAAACAAACTTTAAATTATTATTATAAAAATCATAAACTTGAGTTAGAACGAAAAAACCGATATGCTCAAAAACATAGAAATGAATTAAAAATTTATATTAAAAAATATCATAAAACACATTTAGAAGAAATAAAACAATATAAACAAAATTATTATTTAAAAAATAAATTTAAAATCAAAAAACAAAAGAAAAAATATCATACTTTACATAAACAAGAACGAGCTAATTATATTAAACAACGTCAGAAAACAGATATAAATTTTCATATTCTAATGAATTTGCGAAAAAGAATATCTAAAGTAATTAAAAGAAATAAAAAATCAAATTCTACGAAAATATTATTGGGGTGTTCTTTAGAATATTTTAAAAATTATATTTTTTTAAAATTTAAACAAGGTATGTCTTGGGATAATTATGGCACAGGGTATAATAATAAAGGAATGCAAGAGTGGCATATAGACCATATTAGAGCTTGTGCTAGTTTTAATTTAAGTAAATCAGAAGAACAACGTAAGTGTTTTCATTACAGTAATTTACAACCATTATGGGCTAAAGAGAATTGGAGTAAGGGAGCAAAACATGAATAAGGTCATTTTAGTTGATACATCAATGCTTTTTGTTCCTACTGTTAAAATTATTAATAGGATTCGTAAACAAGACGCAGAACAAAACACACATAGTTATGTTATGACAGCTTGTTCTATGTATTTTAATAGTTTAATTTCTTGTTTAAAAAAGATTGGTGTTAATAAAGATGATATAATTATAATGGCATTAGAAGGACATTCGTTTCGAAAAAAAATGTATGCCCCATATAAAGCACAACGTCAGGGATTACGAAATAAAGATACATTTGTTAATTGGCAAGAAGAATATCAAAAATTTAATAAATTCAATGGTTTATTAAATAGTGCCACTAATTGGAATTTTATTAGAGTCGAAGATGGTTTAGAAGCAGATGATATTATAGCAATTAGTTGTAGATATTTTAAAGATAAAGAATGTATTATAATTACGGGGGATAAAGATATTTATATGTTAGCTTATTATTCTAACATAAAAATTTTTTCTACTACAAAAAAATGTAAAGGTACAAAAGGGTTTTATATAAATGTTGAAAAACCACTTCAAATTTTAGCAGAAAAGGCTATAAAAGGCGACATATCAGACAATCTTATTGCAAGTTTAACTGATACCAAAGAAGATTTTGAATTAAGATATGATTTAGTTAATTTATTAAAATTGCCAGATGAAATCGAGAAAAAGGGGGTTGAAGCGATTGAAAAGTCTTTACAAATCAATAAAGAATTAAATTTAAATAAGTTATCTGAAAAACAAAGAGATAGATTCTTAACTATATATGATAAAAAATATCAAATAACAGAAGAATATTGTTATGCACTAGAAACAAAACGAATTCAACGAAAGAAGAAAGAAAAAAATAAAACAAAATAAATATATTTGGTGTTTTGTTATTGGTGGAATTGTATGTCCTATGGGACATGCTAAAACATACAAATACGCACTAAAATGTGCTGAAAATAAAAATCCTAAATATAAATTATTTAAATTAATTAGATGCAATAAAAACGGTGAGGAGAAAAAATGAAGAACAAATACGGATTAAATGATGTTGTGTTTTTTGTACACGGCACAAAGGTTGTTAAAGGTGTAATTGACGAATTGATAGTACATACAACACAAAAAGAGATTATTATTAAATATATGATTAGACCATATGGTTTAGATAAATTTGTAACTATTGATGCAAAAAGTATTTATCCTACAATAAAATTAGCTCTTAAAAAAGTGATTGGTGAATTAAAAACAGCATACACTAAAGCAAATATTGTTACCAATTTTAGAACAGCTAAAAAACAAATGGAAGAGAAATTTAATAATCAAATGGAAACATATGATGAAAATATGAAAAAGGCACAGGATAATATTGAAACTACTAATGAGAAATATTATGATGATTTAGAAAAAGAATATCAAAAAACAATCAATAAGGAGATTAAAAATGACTAAGAAACAAAACGAACAAAAAACAGTTGCATGGTTTATTGTTAAACAATCTTTAATTAAGTTTGAAGGAGAAGAAGATTCTGTTTCAGTAAGCGACAAAGTTATGAGTGTAAGCAATTTTGAAAAATACCCTATTAGAAAGGGAGACACAGTAGAAATCGATATTAAAGACGAAGAAGTTACTTTTTTACGCAAAGTTAAAATCGAAAAAACTACAACATCAAAACCAAAAAAAGAAGAAACTGTTGCTCTCAATGCAAATGTTAATACAAAAAAGGTCACAATTTTTGCAGTTGCTGGAAATAAAAAAGTTGTAAAATTTGAAAAAGATGGACAATGGATTAAAGTTAGTCAAACAGTTCAAAATCAGAATTTTGATGATATTGGACTTGTAGCTGGAAATTCAGTTTCTGTTAATTTAGTTAATGAAGAAATTGCATCTGTTAAAAAAGAAGAAACAAAAAATACAAAAGAAGTTAAAACTTCAGTTAAAACATCTTCTTATAGAGATGAAAGTGCGATGGATAAACGAACAGCTATTATGTGTGCAAAGGATGTTGTTGTTGCTTTAATTAATAGTGGAAGAGTTGAAAAAGCACCAATTGAAAACGCAATTGCCGAGTTGTCAAAAAAATTCTATGGTGCGTTGACAGAATTATAAGGAGATAATATTATGTTAAATAAAAAAGATAAAGACATATTAAAAAGTTTAATTAAAATTCCTTCACCGTCTGGATTTGAAAGACCGATAGCTGGTTTTATCAAAGATTGTTTAAAACAGATGGGTGTAAAGAATAATCAATTAGAAATTGATAAATGTAATAATTTAATAGTTAATTTAAACTATAATAAAGAAAAAACGGTTTTAATTGACGCTCATAGTGATGAGATTGGGTTTATCGTTTCAAATGTTGATAGATGGGGTAGTATTAGTTTACAATATATTGGAGGTGGATGTAGCACTATATTATCTGCTAGACATCTTAATATATTATCAAAACAAGGAATTGTACCTGCTGTTATTAATAGAAAACATTCTCATTTGGTTGGAGATGAAGATACTGAATTGACATATTCTCCAGACCAAGCTGATGTTGATATTGGATTACGTGATAGAAAAGATGTTCTTAAACATATTCGAATTGGAGACCCAGTTGTTTATTCGCACAATTTTACGGAAATGCTTAATGATTTTTATGCTGGATATGGTTTTGATGATAAATCAGGATGTTTTATTCTTATGAAAGCAATTGAAATAATTGTTAAGTCTAAAATTAAACCATCAACAAATTTGATATTTGTTTTTTCGGCTCAAGAAGAAACTGGAAATTCAAAATTATTACCTGTTGTAAGAAAAATGAAACCAGATTTAGTTATTGAAGCTGATGTTACATTTGCAACAGATTATGGTAATATGGATGAATTAGAAAGAGAAGCCGGTAAATGTGAGCTTGGAAAAGGAATGGCATTATATCGTGGTGTTGATATTGATGAAAAATGTTGGGAATTAGCAGTGGAGACAGCAAAAAAGAATAAAATTCCATATCAAATTCAAACATGTGCTGGAAGAATTGGATATACTTCTCTAGAAATGACAGGTGAAGGAGAAGGTATTAAGGCCCTAGTTTGGGGTATTCCTTTAAGAAGCATGCATGCACCGACAGAAGTAATTCATGGAGATGATTTATTATCAGGGGCATTTTTGTTATCATGTTTTTTACAAAATAAAAAATTAAGTAAATTATTATAATGGATGATAATACAAGACAATTATTAATTCAAGAACTTAAAAAGAGAATCTCACAAAAAAAAGATGAGATTATACGACTTGAAATTAAATTAAGGAAGATTTATTATATGAATATAGGAGAACTACATAAAGTAGTCAGAGAGGAAAAAGTTAAATGAACACTTTTTTTTCTTCTGACTACCATTAGCCATTTTTTTCACGAAAATATTATTAAATATGACAATAGACCGTTTAAAGATGTTTATCATATGAATGACGAAATAATAAGAAAGCACAACGAAAGAGTTAAACCAGAAGATGTTGTTTATTTTTTAGGAGATTTTGGTTTTAGAGCAAGCATACAAAAGGCTCACAGAGGAGAAGGTCAACCATATAATCCTAAAGAAATTCGAAAAAAAATGAATGGTTTAGATTGGCAGTTTGTCGGTGGAAATCATGATAAAACATCGAATAAATTTAATCCTAAAACAGAATCAATGGTGTTAAATCAAAATGGATTGAAAATAAAATTAGTACATGACCCAAAATATGCCGAGATTGATTATCCTTTGAATATATGTGGGCATGTTCACTGTTCATGGAAAGTAAAAGAAATAACATATTGTAATCGAACTTCATTAATAATAAATGTTGGTTGTTGTGTGTGGGATTATTATCCTGTAAAATTAGATGAATTGTTATCAATTTATCACAAATGGGTAAATGAAAGAAAACAACTCCATTTTTGGCAACCAGCATCAATTATTAAAAAATTAAATAAGGGAACATTATGTCAAAACAGAGAAGAGAGATTATTAAATTGATAAATAAAAAGGAAACTTATGAACTCTAAACATAAAATTAAATCGTATGTGATTGATTATTTAAAAAAGACTGTTCCTAATTTCGTAAAGAAAGCAAAAACATTAACATGTCCTAAATGTTTAAAACAAACAGCAAATATTTTTCCTCCCAATTCAAACGAAATATTTTGTTTTGAACCAGACTGTCAAAGAATAGGAAATATTTTTGATATTTGTAGAATGGCAGAATTTGATAATAATAAAGATGTTTCAAATGATGATATTGCAAAACATTTAATTGATATGTTTGATATTAAAACAGATGGTCATATTAATATGTTATTAGAAAAATATGCAGATTTAAAATGGGATTTAGTTCCAGTCGCTGCCAATGATAAAAAGTCGAATATTGAAAAGAATTGGCAAAATAAATCTCATAAAAACATTCAAGAATGGCAAGAATGGTTGGACTCTGATTTAAATATTGGTGTTAAATGCGGTAAAATGAGTAATATATTATGTATTGATTTAGATTTGGTTCCTTCAAAATTAAAGAAAAAGATATATTCAGGAAAAGGCAGTGATAAAGATATTCAAGAAGCTAAAGATATTAAAGAAAAACAATTAGTTATTATTAAAGAATCAGGAATTTTAGACTTCACTACGCTTCAACAAGATACGTTTGGTGGAGTTCATTTATTTTATATCAACGATACGGATATTTCAAAATGTTGTTTTGATTATAAAGAGATTCATATTGATATTCAAGGAGATGGCGGTCAAGTAGTAATTGAACCTAGTATCGTTGGTGGACAATCAAGAAAAATTATTGGAGAAGAATTAAAAACATTGCCTGAAAAATTTAAAGCTTTGATTTTAGAACAACGAGGAACATCTAATTCGGAACAGATAGAAACACCATCTGATATGAATTTAGAAACAATAAAAGGATTAGATGGCTGTTGTAATTCAACATTCATAAAAATGGGTGGAATGTTCAGACAATTTATGAACATGAATCAAACACAAAATGCATTAAAATTAATTAATAAAAACATGCTTGATACTCCAATTGATAATACAGCATTACAAGGAATGTTTCATCAAATTGGAAAGTATGCACAAAACGATACACAGGTTTTATTTGACCAAGTTGTTGCATTTCTTACAAGACATCAAGAAGCATCTGTTAGAGACTTAAAAGAGTGTTTAAATGCTGAATCAAAGGATATTAAAGAAGTTTTAGCTCAGTTGATTCAAGATAATAAAGTTTATAAACATAGGTCTTTATACAGAATTATTTTAAAAGCCGATTGGAAAACTGAATTTATTCAAGAATCTAAAGTTCTACCTTATAAGATTCCTTATTTTGACAACTATGCGACTTTTAGACGAGGAGACATGGTTTGCATTGGTGCTAAAACAGGTATTGGAAAAACACATATAGCTTTAAATATTATAAAAAAATTAGTTGAACAAATTGTAAAACCAGAGGGTGGAATTAGATATTTGTCGTCTGAGCCTGGTAATAGATTTGCAAAAATAGCTCTTGACCTTAAATTAAAAGAAGGAGATTTTTATTTTTTTAATAATTATGAACCAGAAAAAATAGAACTAGAAGATGAAGCTGTTACTATTATTGACTGGTTGTTACCAGAAGATTTTAGTCAAACTGCAAACTTGTATAAAAGTTTTGCGAAGCAATTAGATAAACATGGTGGAGTATGTTTTATATTTTCTCAGCTTAAAGAAAATGGAGATTTTTATGCAGAGCAAATGGTTAAATTTTTTGCTTCAGTTGCAGCTAAATATTCATATATACAAGCAGATGGTATTGTCAATAATAAAATGACTATGTTTCAAACTGAAAAAGTCAGAGAGAGTAAAACAAATCAACAGTATATAACAATTCCAACATCTTTTGGTGATGATAAAAGATTAGAATTAAGGAAATAATGACAACTAAATTTTTGGAAATTAAAAAATGAAACTTAAAATAACAGAATTAGAAAAAAAATTAAATTATAAAATCAAAAAAAATTTTAAAGCGGTTGGTCTTGACACTGCAAAAAGAACAGGTGTGGCTTTTATAACTACAGACACAAAATGGGTTGACATTGATTTCATATTTATTGAATTTAATTACGAGAATCAAAAACAAATGTTGACTCAAATGCATAGAGAATTTAAAAAAATATTTTCAAATGAAAACTTAGCTGTTGTAGAAGAAGTTTTTTTAGGATTTAATAGAGCAGGTAGTTTACATTTGGCAAAGATGGGAACTCTTGCTATCGGAATATGTATTGATAAAAACATTCCATTTGAATTAATTATGGCTTCGTCCGCTCGTTCTAAATTTAATATTGATAGTAGAAAGTTTGGAAAAGGAAAATCAAAAGAAGCTGTGGCTCATTATTTAAAAGGAATAGGCATCGAAGTTGATGATAATGATATATCAGACGCAATCGTGCTTGGATTACTTGGCATTTGCGAAGGATTGAGTTTTTTAGCTACAACTAAGAAGAAAAAAAAGAAGAAAAAACTTGACAAATAGCACTTTCATGTGCTATACTTTATCTATGAGAACAATAAAAGTAAAAAATAAAATGACGAAGAAAATCTATTATTTTAGATTTTTTTCAGATAAATACGCACAAAAATTTTGGTTTACTCCAAACAAAGAGTCATGTGAGTTTAATTTAGGATATATAGATTCGTTTCAACCGATTAACACAACATGGAAAGAAATTGAAAAGTATGAAAAAAGAATGGGTTAAATTAGAAGAATTTATTTTACAGTGTGTAAAAGATATAGATAAATATGTCAGACGTTGTCCGGGAAGTGGGAACAAGGGTCGCAAGGGGGATTTAGTTACAAGCTGTGGAATTAAATTTGAAATGAAGGATAATCAATCTTTAAAATCGGCTTATAAAGAATCTGATATGTTAAAAATAATTAGCGAAGTGCCTCTTCACTCACAAGATGTTCCGGTATTAGTTACAAGAAACAAAGAGAAAAAAATTCGTGTGCATCTTGAATGGGAAGATTTTTGGTGCATTTACAAAGGGAGTTTAAATAATGAAAACAACTAAAGATATTTACGACTGTGAGGTAAACGCAAAAGATTGTATTTGTGCAATTTTATTTTTTAGTGAAGATAATGTATATGATTATCAAGAAGATTGTCGATTTTATCTTGATGAATATCCAGAACAAAAAAAATTAAGAGAAGAATATTTTAGACCTGAAACCATTTTTTACAACCGTTGGATTAAGAGAAATTAATTATGAAATTTAAAAACATAAAAGATATGACTGATTATATTTTCTCAACAAACACTTGGTGGGATGATTTTATTATGCTACCACAAATGAATTGGTTACGCTGGATAATTTATACTTTACCTAGTGTTCCAAGAGATACTTATTTAAATATTAAATGGTTTATTCAACGAGGTAAAAGAGGGTATTCAGAAAATGATACGTGGGGTTTATCTTATTATTTATCAAATGTTATTTCTAATGGGATAAAAGATTTAAAAAGTAATTTGAATGGATATCCAATGAATTATAAATCTATAAAGAACTGGAAACTAATTTTAACTGAAATACAATGGACATTTGATATTGCTAATAAAATAATGAAGCATGAATATTCTTATTTAACATCAAAACAACGAACTAAAAAAATTCTTAATTTTAATAAACAATATGATATTCACACAATGACTAAAACAGAGTGTAAAAGATACCGAAATGGTTGGAGATTGTTTCAAAAACATTATATGGATATATGGGATTAAAAGGAGAAATTATGAACGAAAGAAAAGAAAGATTGCTTGAAACATTAAAAACTTTTAATAAAAGTCAAAAGAATGAGATTTTAGGTTTTGGCAGTGATGCTGAAGACAAAGAAATAATTCCTACTGGGATTCATGCACTTGACAATTTTATTGGTGGTGGAACAAGAAGAGGAACATTCACTGTTATTTATGGTGGACAATCTGTTGGTAAATCAACTCTTGTGTTACAAGCTATTGGAGATGCTCAAAAGAATGGTAAAATATGTTGTTATATTGACTTAGAGCATACATTTGATAAAGATAGGGCAACTTCATTAGGAATTGATTTAAACGAGCTTATACTGGCTGAGAAGTGTGCTAACGCAGAGCAAGCATTGGAGATTATCAGAACTCTTTGTAAACAAAAGGTTGTTGATATTATTGTTGTTGACAGTGTTCAGGCCATGTCTCCAAAGAATGAACAAGAAAATAAAGGAAAAGAACGAGAGTTAGCATCTAAAGAAATTGCAGAATTAGCAAGAACACTATCCAAGTTTTTTAGAGTTGTTTCTCCTGATGTTTTTAATGCTCAAGCAAGTGTTATTATGATTGGTCAAGTTAGAATTGCAGGTATTGGTTCATTTTATACTCATGCTGAAATGACTGGTGGAGAAGCAATTAAACATTGGGCATTTACAAGATGTTTTATGAGAAAAGGTCAAAAAGTAGATGCTCCTGTTGAGAAGTTTAAAGAATATTTTTGTGACCCAGATGGTAAAATTCGTTTTTCTACTCAAAAACAAGCGATTGGATTTGATGCAGTAATTAAACTTCAGAAAACTAAAAGTTCTAGTTCAGCAACAGAGGGTTCAGAAATTCATTTGCCTTTTATTTTTAAAAACGGATTTGTAAATGAAATTGAAGAACCAACAGAACTTCCTGTTAGAATAGACATAACATCAACAGAAAGTCAAAAGAAAGAAATTGAAGAATATTTGATTGAGAAAAAACCAGAAGAAGCAAAGCAACTTGGTTTAATAAAAGTAGAAGAAGAAAAAATTGAAGAAGAAGTTGTTGTTGAAGATAAACCTGAAGATAAAAAACGTGGTAATCCTCCTACAGAAATGTTTCCATTAAATTCAGAAGATAAACCAAAAAAGAAGCGTGGAAGAAAGAAAAAGCAAACTTTGAATCAAGTAAATTAATTGCGATAGTGCCAAAATAAGGAGACGAAGTGAAACGATGCACTAAATGTAAACAAGAAAAAGAACTATCTGAATTTTGTAACAATAAAGCCCAAAAAGATGGTTTAAATTGTCGATGTAAATCTTGTGTTAAAGAATATCAACAAATTAATAAACAAAAAATAGCCAAACGAGCTAAAAAATGGCAACAGAATCATAGGCATCAGCGAAAAGAATATCTTAAAGATTATAGTGTGAAACATAAATCACATCTTAAAGATTATTTGAGAAATTGGAAAAAAGAAAATTATAAATATCAAAAACAATGGTATCAAAAACATCCTTGGCTAAATTCTTATCAAAGTGCAAAACAAAGATGCACAAATATTCATAATAACAGATATTATTGTTATGGTGGCAGAGGAATTAAATTTTTAATGGCAAAAGAGGAATTTAAAAAGTTATGGTTTCGAGATAAAGCATATGAAATGCATAAACCGAGTATAGATAGAATAGATAATGATGGAAATTATGAGTATTCAAATTGTAGATTCATAGAATTGACTGATAATATTAAGAAACGACATTTATATAAAAAGGAGAATTTATGCTAAGTGGAGATGTGAAAAAATTATATGAAGAAGAAAAAGTTGATGAGCTTTATAAAAAACATATGAAATATTTTAATTTAATAGATTATTGGGCTGATAAATTCGTAGATGGTGATTTATTAACAGAGTATGATTTAAAGTATGCACAACAAGTATTAAATGGTTGTCAAACCAAATTAAATCCAGTTGCTGGGTGTCTAGAAGCGATGGTTATTCAATATGAAAACAATCATATCTTAGAAGAAGAAAAAAACTTTGAAACATTAAGAGTGCAAGACCATAATCATTGTAAAGCATACGCAAGAGCAAAGACATCTGAATTAAGACGATATGCTTCTGATTTTACAAGATATGTTTATTCTGCACAAAA